>Ga0055584_100000478_pt1 | contig 37971 bp, 29 predicted proteins | sample OSDHelmetaG_FD_58716 | JGI IMG/M metagenome (GOLD analysis project Ga0055584, IMG submission 58716) | Pelagic marine sediment microbial communities from the LTER site Helgoland, North Sea, for post-phytoplankton bloom and carbon turnover... | ecosystem: Environmental > Aquatic > Marine >...
GCGATCTCTATATCGCCAATGATATTAGCTGATGTATTGATTTTAGGGTTCAAATGGAATGTGTAGCCACCGCCAATGAAACCATATGTTTCGAGTTGAGATATTGGTAATCTATATTTTATTTTAAGTGGTATTGAAACTGCTTTTACATCTAATTCTGCTCTAATACCAAGTGGTACTTTCACACCAAGAATTGTTTCTTCTATTGTGTATTCTAAGCCAAAGCCTTTTTTCTTGTAGGACACACCTGTACTTATGTTTAGAGATGGGTGGATATCTATTCCAACCATAGTTTCTACAAAATGACTGAGAATTGGAGTTTTTGCTGCATCTATCGCATCTAAAGCACCCTTAGTATTTACGCTACTGATATGTGCGCCATACTTGAAATTTATATCGTACTGTGCATAAATAAGAGAGGAATTTAAAATGGTAAAAACAGAAATGAGAAATATCTTTAATCCTTTCATAACCTTAATATTTTGGTTGTATGAAAGACATCTATACGGTGTAAGTTATTGTTATTTATGAGTTAACAGAATCAAAGAGAAGGTTAAATACTTGATTTAGCTGGAGTAAGTTATATCTGTAGATACTTACTTTCTAAAATATGTAAATGCTATGGTTACCCACCCAAAGATCAAAAGCAAACCACCAATGGGAGTAATTGGCCCCAGAATAAATGGTACAGCGTGGTCAAAGTATTTGCAAAGCACAATTCCATATAATGAGCCAGAAAAGCAAATGACTCCAAGTGTAATTAGTAGGTAGGCCAAACGAGTATTTCTTACTGATATATCAAGAGTACTAATGAGTAAGAGGCCAATAGAATTAATGATGAAATATTGGTTAGCAGTTGCCAAAGTACGAATGTATTTCTCTTCAAGGCCTGGATTTAAAATGTGAGCACCAAATGCTCCTAAAACTATCGAAAACCCAATTAGGAGCGCTGAAGCGCCTATAAAATTATTATTAGTTCTATTCATATTATTCTATTTTCCAGTTGATTTGAGACTGATTCGTTTTAGTAAGAATATCATTAGCTTTTGAAAAATGTTTAGATCCAAAATATCCTCCTCTGGCTAATGGTGATGGATGTGGAGCTTGGAGAACATGATGCTTAGTCTGATCGATTAAATCTGATTTTGACTGAGCAAATTTTCCCCAAAGCATGAAGATCAGATTCTCTCTTAAATTTGACAATTGACTTATTACAGCATCAGTAAATATCATCCACCCTATCTTTTTATGTGAAGAGGCCAATTTATGTTCTACAGTCAGAATGGAATTGAGTAAAAAAACACCTTGATCTGCCCAGGAACTGAGATCTCCATGTCTAGGCATGTCATAGCCTAAATCTTCTTTCATTTCTTTATAGATATTGAGCAAAGAAGGTGGTATCCTTTTTCCTCTTGGTACAGAAAAACTTAGTCCCATTGCTTCACCTGGACCATGATATGGGTCTTGGCCTACAATTACTACTTTAACTTCATTAAAGTGAGTAGAATCAAAAGCATTAAAAATCTTAGACCCAGGAGGATAGACTGTTTTACCTTCAGATTTTGATTGAAGAAGATGATTTTTAATTTCCATGAAATATGGTTTCTGAAATTCATCCTTTAGAACATTCTTCCATGATTCATGGATTCTGACATCCTCTACTTTCATACTTCAAATTACTAAAAAACAAATACAATTCTCATCAATGCTACTACTTCATTAGTTACATTAGCCATTCTTCTATCTTAATTATGAAAATTAAAACAAAACATACTTTTTGTAGAATATGTGAGTCATTGTGTGGCCTCGAAGTCGATACAATAGATAATAAGATTGTGAATATTCGACCCGATGCTAATCACATTACGACTTATGGATTTGCTTGTCCTAAGGGGCTAAAGCAGCACAAAATGTATGATTCACCTGATAGATTGAGTTCACCATTGATCAAGAAAAATGGAGAATGGCGTAAATCGTCTTGGGAAAAAACCCTTAAAGAAATTGGCGAAAAGGTCAAAAAAATAATTAAAGAGGACGGCCCTAATGCCGTTGGTATGTACGTTGGAACTGCAGCAGGATTTGGAGCTCTTCATCCTATTTTTGCGCAAGGTTTTATGGATGGCATTGGATCAAACAATCTTTTTAGTTCGGCGAGTCAAGATTGTAGTAACAAGTTTGCGGTGTCTCAACGAATGTATGGATATCCATTTACTCTTACATTTCCTGATATTCTAAATACAGATTTTTTGATTATAGTGGGTGCTAATCCCATTGTTTCGAAATGGAGTTTTCTTCAAGTTCCTAACCCAAGCCTGCACTTAAAAAATATCCTTAAAAAGGGAGGAGAAGTTGTGGTTGTAGATCCTAGAAAAACAGAAACAGCCAAAATTGCAAAAAGTCATATTCCTATAAGACCCAATACTGATGTGTTTTTCTATTTGTCCTTTCTGAATGAGTTGATAAGAATTAATCAAATAGACAAAAGTTGGATTTCAAATTATACTACAGGATTTGACGAACTTTTTGAATTGGCAAAACGATGGCCTGGAGAAAGAACAGAAAGTCTTACTAGTATACCGACGGCTATTTTGAAGGATGTTGTGAAAAAGTTTCACTCAGCTAAAAGAGCTTCTATATATTGTTCTACAGGAGTAAATATGGGTACACATGGAGCTTTAAGTTTTTGGATACAGGAATGTATTAACATAATCAGTGGTAATCTCGATAAGAAAGGGGGAGCATTAGTGAGTAAGGGAATTATAGACTTCCCTTCTTTTGGTAAGAAGAATGGTAGGTTATTGAGATCAGATAAAAGCCGAGTACATTCATTCCATAGTACAAATGACGCTTTCCCTGGAGGACTACTGGCTGATGAGATACTAACTAGAGGGAATGGTCAAATTAAAGCTCTTTTTGTCACTGGAGGTAATCCTCTCATTACAATGGCGAATTCTAATAGATTAAGAGAAGCTTTTTCATCACTTGAGTTATTGGTAACCTTGGATATATACCCTAATGAGACAGGTTCAATTGGGCACTATATGTTGCCATGCACCAGTCCATTAGAGCGGCCCGATTTACCGTTTATATTTCCGTTAATGTTGGGGCTGCAGACAAAACCATATTTACAGGCTACTAAATCAATGATTGAACCTCAAGGAGAACAAAGAGATGAGGCCAGTATTTATTTAGACCTTTGTAAATATTCTGGAGTGAATATATTTGGATCCTGGACTGGACAAAAAGTATTGGAAATATTTTCCTTTTTTAATTCATTATATAGCAAGAAAAAGCAAAAGAGCATTCCTCAAGAATTTCTTTTGAATCTAATACTAAAGCTTTCTGGACAAAAAGGATTTAAGAGTTTGCTAAAGCATAAAAGTGGTTATGAATTAGATTCCCATGAAGCAGGAACATTTGTCCCAGACCGGGTCTTGACTGATGATAAGAAGATTGCTCTTGCTCCACATGATCTATTGGAAGAGACCCAAAATTTGGATGTTTTCTTTCAAGAAGAATTGGAGGCTATTCAAGAATACAGATTGATTACAAAAAGAGATGTAACCACTCATAATAGCTGGACTCATAATATTGATGAGTTTACAAAAGGAGATAGATACACCAACTATCTTTACTTAAACCCATCGGATGCTGAAGACCTAAGTCTTTCATTTAAAGACTTAGCTAAAGTAAGCACGGACATTGGTTCTATAGTGTTGCCCGTGAAAATTACAAAAGATTTGAATAAGAAGACTGTTGCTATTCCGCATGGATGGGGCCACCAGTCTACCAGTATGAAAATTGCAAAGAATACGAGTGGAGTTAATGTGAATATTTTAGCTTCAGATGGAATTGATAGCTTGGAGCGTATAAGTGGAATGTCTCATCTTACAGGTATCAAAGTGAAAATCGAAAGATTTCAAGGTGATTTTGCCCCTAATAGCTGGTCAGGACTAAAAGAAGAACAACTTGAAGTTCCACAGATATTTCAATAATATATCATGACAAGTCTTACGTAAAAAGATCTGAACTAAGGTATCTATCTCCTCTATCACATGCAATGAAAACTATAACACCCTCATCTAATTCATTGGCCAGTTTTAATGCGGCGAATGCAGCCCCTCCACTGCTCATTCCTGAAAAAATAGCTTCTTTTTTAGCTAAATTTTGTGACATGGATTTAGCGTCCTTTTGATTGACATCGATCACTCTATCTACTCTGTGAGCTTCATATATCTTAGGTAAAAATTCTGGAGACCATCTTCTTATACCAGGAATTCGTGAACCATCTTCTGGTTGAGTTCCTATGATTTGAATGTTTTTATTTTGTTCTTTGAGATATCTAGAGACTCCCATAATTGTACCAGTTGTCCCCATAGCAGATACGAAATGTGTCACATTCCCTTTGGTGTCTTTCCATATTTCAGGACCAGTGGACTTGTAATGCATCCCATAATTATCAGGATTTGCAAATTGATTCAGCATGAAGTACTCATCTTTTGAAGCCATCTGTTCTGCCAATTCTCTACTATATTCAATAGTTTTTTTCTGTGGTGTAAGAATTACTTCTGCTCCAAATGCCTTCATTGTATCAATTCGTTCCTTAGTCGCCCCATCAGTCATGATCAATGTCATTTTTAGTCCTTTGAGTTGCGCAATCATTGCGAGAGCAATACCAGTATTACCACTTGTGGCTTCTACGAGCTTATCTCCTTTTTTGATATCACCTCTTTCTAGAGCTCCTGTTATCATTCCCAACGCAGCCCTATCTTTGACACTACCGCCTGGATTATGCCCTTCTAGTTTTGCGAAAACTTGAACATTTTTAGGCTTGGTCAAGTTAGTAATCTCCACCAATGGTGTGTTTCCAATTAAATCTATTATGTCCATATCTACTTGCTGAATTCTCTGAATACCTGCACATCAGATTCTTGGCAATCTTCAGATTTTGACTCTTCACTACTCATTCGAGCCTGATAATATACTTTAGTATTAGGTGCCACACTTTTGGTAATCCAAACATTACCTCCAATAGTGCTGTCAGCCCCTATTACTGTATTCCCACCTAAGATGGTAGCACCTGCATAGATAACAACTCCGTCTTCTATAGTAGGATGGCGCTTATTATCTGCATCTTTCTTCTGTACACTCAATGCGCCTAAAGTTACTCCTTGGTAAATTTTCACATTTTTGCCAATATCTGTTGTTGCCCCTATTACCATACCTGTCCCATGATCAATACAAAAATATTCCCCGATTCTTGCAGCAGGATGAATGTCAATCCCTGTTTGACTATGAGCATGTTCAGTTATAATTCGGGGGAGATCTTCTACATCTAATTTATGAAGTAAATGAGCAATTCTGTAAGCTGCTACCGCATAGAATCCAGGATAACTTCGAATTATCTCCCTTCTGCTTTGTGCGGCAGGATCTCCGTTATAGATAGCCTCTATATCTTTGTCTAAAGTATCATAAATGGCTTCAAAATTATTAAAGAATTTTTCTGAGACATTGTTAGCTATTAATTTGAAATTAGCAGGATTACGTCTTATCAGAATGTCCAAGTCAAGTTTTAGTTGCCTTAGGTTGACATCAATGGCTTCTAAAGAATTGAATTTCTGATCCGAATAATCTAGATATAAAGCTCCTAGTAGTTTTACAAAAAAATCTCCTACCTCTTGCTTTGAAGGACAAGTAGGACAAATTTGATGCTCTCTTAAGAGCTTATCTAAAAATTCTTTTCTCATGATTCCGATTTGACTTCAAAGATATCTTAATCTCTTACGTCAAAACAGTCCCGGATATTACAACTGATATAGACTAATAACTTTAGTATTTTGCCGCTTCACCTGATTTTGGCAAGGAGTCTTTAATAAACTCTCGTAAATGTTCATTAGCATTCTCTAAATCTTCATATCTGAGATACATCATGTGTCCAGATCTGTAACCTTCGAATCTCAACCTATCTTGCATCTTTCCACTTGGATCAATATGCCACATAGAATACTTTGCATTGAAATATGTTGTTGCGCCATCATAATATCCTGACTGAACCATGACCTTGAGATAAGGGTTTTGAGCCATAGCTTGTCTCAAATTTTCACCAGTTCTATCCCCACTTCTGTCCCATGGTCTTACAGGACCGAACATATTGTATTTGATGTCAGTTTCATATTTCAGATGATTTCTGAAGTAATGGTTAATAGCTGGGGTAAAGGAGTGTAACCAAGAATCTAATTCTGAATTGTAATCTGGTCTTGTTCCAGCCTCTGATTTATCTAATCCTTTATATCTTGAATCTAGTCTTCCAATAGTATGACCATCCTTTTCTCTGAGAAGGTCTTTCCAAAAGAAAGATGTGGATACATCGAGATTGTTTTGAAGTATGCTTTTGACTGAAAGACCAGAGTAATAAGACATCTTTTCAGCAACAGCCTGCCGTTCTGAATCAAGAATGAATCCACCTTTCCATAATGCAGGGAGTAGGCTATTTACAGTATAATTTTCTGCTTCCTCCAAAACTTCAGGTAAGTCTTTATTTTGAAGATCAGGGGCCAATGCTTTATGATACCACGCTGCTGCAGCAAAGTAGGGTAGTCTATTAGCTACTATTACAGGACCATCTCTTTTAATGCCAATATCAGTTGGAGAAACTAAAATCACACCATTCAAATACATCCACTGTCTTCCTTGTAATTCTAATGCAAGACCAGATACTCTTGTTGTACCATAACTTTCTCCAATCAAATATTTTGGAGAATTCCATCTATTAGATCTTGTAACAAAAGTGTTTATCCATTCTGCTAAATATTTAATGTCTTGATTGACTCCAAAAAACATCTTTTTGGCATCCACTTCTTTATCCAAAACTCTGGAATATCCTGTATTAACAGGATTTACAAATACTATATCAGCTACATCCAAAATGGAAAATGGGTTGTCCTTGATTCCGTAGGGTTGGATAGGGAAGCCCTCATCATCTATTTTCAAAATTTTGGGCCCTGTATATGCAATATGCATCCAAACAGATGCTGACCCTGGGCCACCGTTAAATGAAATCACAAGTGGTCTAGAGTCTTGATCAGATACATCGGTTCTTTGATAATAGGTATAAAATAAAGAGGCAACAACCTTACCTTCTTTGTCCCATACTGGTTGTGTGCCTGCCGTAGCCGAATAAGGTACACGTTGTCCTTTTATATTTATATTATGTGCGGTTACTACTTTTGATTCTGCTTGAAGACTTCTTCCATAATCATTTGACATGGCTTTGTCTTGACCATTTAACAAACCTGAAAGAAGTATTATAAGAAATAGATAAATTAAGCGCATATTGTTTTAAGTATTTTTCAAATCTAATCTACAGAAATTTTAGGTTAAGGATGATAAATACTTGTTTCAGCCTGATCATATATAAAATAAAATGCGATCTCATAAAAAAGACTCCCTCATCAGCATCGTTATGCCAGTGAAAAATGCTGATTTATATTTAGAGGAATGTCTTAGAAGTATAATAGATCAAAGTGAAAGAAACTGGGAACTAATAGCTGTAAATGACCATAGCTCAGATTCATCAATGGAAATATTGAAAAAGTATTCATCTTTCGAGAATAGAATTAATGTTATAGATAATAATGGGATAGGAATCATTGAGGCTTTAAGGTTAGCATATCAAAAAAGCTACGGTAATTTCATTACAAGAATGGATGCTGATGATATAATGATGCCACATAAATTACAAATCTTAAAAACTAATCTCATAGATAATGGTGAAGGGAATGTCTCTATTGGTGGTGTGAAATATTTTTCCAGTGGCTTATTAGGGAATGGGTACCAGCAGTATGAAAAATGGCTGAATAATCTTACAGCTAATGGCATAAATTTTACCGAAATCTATAAAGAATGTGTTATTCCCTCGCCTTCATGGATGATGTATAAAAATGATTTTGAGAGATGTGGAAGTTTTGACTCTGACATTTATCCAGAAGACTATGATTTGTGTTTTAGAATGTATAGGGAAAGGGTGAAAGAATTGAGATGTCAAGAAATAGTCCACTATTGGAGAGATCATTCAGCAAGAAGTAGTAGAAACTTACTTGAATATTCGGATAACTCCTTTTTGGAATTAAAAGTCAAATATTTTATTGAATTGGATTATGATAAAGAAAAACAAATAATACTCTGGGGCGCTGGGAAAAAAGGAAAAAATGTGGCATCTAATCTCAAAGCTCGTGCTATATCTTTTAGATGGGTGTGTAACAATGAAAATAAAATCGGGAAAGATATCAGTGGGATAAAAATGGAATCTCCAGATGATATTAGTCTTGATAAGGAATGTCAGATACTAATTCTAGTAGCTAATAAACGTGATCAATCGGAAATAAAAAAACATCCTCTTAGTTCCTCTAGGAAAACAGATGTTTTCTTTTTCTGTTAACTCATATTATTTCAATATCTGCACGGTAAATGACGTTTACTATTCTGATTCATAAAAGTATTCCATGAAAATTAAGGTTGGACTTAGCGCTTTTTTATCTCTAATTCTTGTTTGTCTTCTTTATGGTCAAAATATAAAGACTCCACCTGCTCCGAACTATAGTGAACTCAAATATTGGGCTGCACATCCAGATAAAGATAGTCCTGTACTTGCTGTACCTGGTAAAGGGAGTATTAACTCCGATGAGTTATATGATGTAGATGTGTTCTATATACACCCTACTTCTTACACGGGGAAAGATCGAAAAGGATGGAATGCAGATCTGAGAAACAGTTATCTTAATGATAAAACTGATAGCTATGTTATAAAGAATCAAGCGAGTATTTTTAATCAAGTAGGACTAATCTATGCACCTAGATATAGACAAGCTTTTATAGGTGCTTATTCACTTCCTGAAGGAGAGAATAGGAATTTGATCTTCAATACGGCTTATAGTGATGTAAAGGATGCTTTTTTGCATTATTTGAAGTATTTTAATGAAGGGAAGCCTTTTATTTTAGCTACACATAGTCAAGGAACTACGCATGGAAAAAGGTTGATGAAAGAAGTAATAGAAGTAGATCCTCAGTTATTAGATAAGTTGGTGGTTGCTTATTTGGTAGGTATGGATGTGAAACAGAATGAGTTTGAAAAAGTCAAACCATGCAACAAACCAAATGAAACTGGTTGTTTTACTGCTTGGAGAACAATTAGAAAAGACAGCCCTCCTCCATCTTACTATCCAATAGGGAATGAATATGTTGCTACCAACCCATTGACATGGGATGTTGAAAAAACTAAAGCAACAAAAAAAGCCCACATGGGAGCCATATTGAAAAGGTTCAATAAAGTGCATACTCATGCTCTAAATTCTGAGGTAAAAGATGGAATTCTTTATGTCTGCAGGCCTAAATTTCCATTTTCATTTCTATTGAAATGGACAAATTATCATATTGTCGATTATAATTTATTCTATTATAATGTTCAATCCAATGCAAGATTGAGAGCTGCTACATATTTACAGAAAACTGGTTTGAATAATTGATCAGTAAACGAGACCAGAATAGCTACTCTTTAATTGTGAATTCTTTTCGTTTTACAATAGGAACTCCTTCTTCAGTTATTCCTTCTAGTTGAATAATATAATTTCCAGGTTTGTCTCCAACATGAAAATGTAAAGGTTGAAATGTTTGGTTTAAAGAAACATTAGGTTTCCAAAATAGGGTAGTCCTAAGATCAGGTTTTTGGTGATCAATAGATTTTACTTCGTAATTAGGAACATAGAATTCTCTTCCTTTATAAAATCCAGGATGTTGAATTTTTAAAGTTCCTTTTGATTCTGATGGAGCTGCAATATTCTCATTATCTAAAGGGTCTTTTGTTATGATTGATATAACGCCACCAGCTCCAGCTTCGCCAAAAATTGAAGCAGAGGAAAGACCTCTAACCACATCAATGGCTAGTATATTTGTTGGAGATATAAAGAGGTCACCAGCTCTTGATATTTGCATGCCATCTAGTAGAACCAGGGCTGGGATGTCCCCCCCAAGGTTTGTGGTACCCCTAGCCACAAATATACGATCTGCACCTGAACCTTTGACTTGAACAGAAGGGGCTCGATCTCGAACAATATCAAACACGTTATTGTATTGAAATCCACCACCAGGCAAATCATCTAAAAATATCTTTTGTGAATTTGGGAAATAGAACATTCCTCTCTCTTTCATTTTATTTTTAAGGTGTTCTACTTTTTTTTGTCTTTGGGTTTTCCTTTGAGACTTAACCATAAACTCATCCATTTCTAATGCCCATGTAGGATTATAAAGTGAATCGAGTTTCCGATTCTCTACGTAATTTGAAATCAGTTCGTTCCTTTCATTTCCATTCACTTTTGTGGATGTAATTGTGGCTGAAGGGTCAAAGTCTTGTTTTCCCAACTCTAGAAGATTAATACGGACATTGTTATTACCACTTCTTTTAATTATTCCTTTTTCCTTTTCGTCTTTATTAGGATCATATTTTCCGGCTTGAATGATAATGTCTATTGTGTCTCTAAAATCAAATCCTTTAAGAAAGAAGACACCATTTTCGTCAGTGGTTAAATTAGTGCTTGAAAACCCATCTCTACCAATTGTACTTACAAAGACGTCAGCTTTGATACCATCGTCTTTATTTTTTTTCTTCACAACTCCCACTAAGGATATGTCCTCTTGAGTGCCAAAGTCTAAAGAGGGTAATTTATCATTTACAATATCCAGCCAAGAAAATCTGCGCCATCCATGAGTCATCATTATAAGATCCAAAAAGAAGGAAGTTTTTGAAGTGTTATCTGCAAAATATTGATCCGGATTGTTTATCGTTCCTTTCAGATCTGAAAGAAATAGTAAGTAGTTTTCTATAGTAACTGCAGATGGTAAAATTGGATTAAGATCAGCGTTAAAAGCTGTTATCGCATATTTGCCATCAGAGCTAATCTGACCTTCGTCATTAATGTCTAATTCTAAAGTTGCACGTTTTGTGAAAGATTCAGAATTTGTAACTATCTCAATATTGCTTTCATCTTGTGGATTCTTGTTGAAACTAATTCTTTCACAAACCGGTAAACCTTTATCATTAAATAATGTAAAATGAACAACACCAGACGGGATGTTAGTCCTTGATATCCTTAAGCTTTGAAGCTTTGCATCGGTGAGCGATTGATTCAGGAAAGGGATTCCTCTTACATGGCCTATGAGAGTACTTCCTTTCAGGCCGTTGGTTAGATTTGAATTCACTTGTAAAATAATGGACTCTTTCTTTTTGGCATCTACAGTTAACACATACCCTTGATCAAATATTTGTGGAAGCTTAAACGACTTTTCTACTTCATCATACCTTACATTGACAGTGTAATTTTCGTTAGTTTTTGGAGTGATATCGAAAAATCCTATTCCTTCATGATAGGTTTTAAATGAACTCAAAATTTTACCTGAGTTATTCAATAAATTTCCTTCAATGGCTATGTTTTCACCTTTTTCGTTTTGAGCTTTGAAAGCAACTCTGTTTTTAAGATTTGCAACTATTTGACCTCCTTCTGGGTAAAAACTCACTTTGAATTTTAATGGGTCAGTTGCCTCTAAATACATGGATTCTTCCTGACTAATGTCACTTATTATGTCTATTTTCTTTTGGAATAAATATTGATCATCAAAATTTCTTTGATATTGAGTATATGCTTTTAATGTATATGAACCTGGTAAAATGTCGTATGAAAGAGGGATCTCAAAAATTGATGACCCTTCATCAATCTTTAGCATCCAAGAATGCTCTAGGCTATCCAAGTCATCATACCACTCTATATGAATAATGGGGCTTGCATTTTCAAATATCTGATGAGTTTTTCCATCTACAAAAAATGCCATACACCAAATGGTATCACCTGGTGTATAAAATGTCTTATCATGACTGATGTAGACTTTTTCTAAATGGTGAGAATTTTGATAAGATTCAAATTTTTCAAGAATAGTTTGCCCTTTCAATGAAAAGGCACTAAATAAAAGGATAAGAATAGATAGGAAGTTCTTCATTTGGGAGATCTTTAATTCTTGGTCAAATGTAAGATGACAAGTTCAAAATGAAAAGCTCTTATTATAAGCTTTAGTTCTAGTATGAATTTCATTATATGTTTACACAAAAGGTAACATAATCATACCTTTGCATCTTATTTACTACACTTTTCCCTATGATCAAAATATTAGTTCCTATTGACTTTTCAGATGCAAGTAAAAAAGCACTTATGTATGCACTTTCTTTAGGAAAGAATACAAAGGCTAAGATACATATGTTGCATGTTTCGTCAGTTCCTTCTCGTTCTGGTACCAAGCTTATTCATAAGATGAGAGAGTTGGCCAAGGAGGAAGATCGAAGTATTGTAGATTCAAAAACAAAAAATTTTATTTCAGGTTTTAAAACTCCTTCTTACCTTAATAAAGAAACAATCATAAGATATGGAGATGTAAGTAAGCAAGTAATAAATGTATCACTTCAAGAAGATTTTGATCTTATTGTAATGGGATCCAAAGGAGCTTCTTGGATTAAAGAAGCATTTATAGGTAGCAATACTTTATCTACTTTAAAATTGTCTATCATTCCTACTATAGTGGTGCCAATAGCATTTGACCTAGAAAAGACTTCAGATAAGGCTTGTGTTGCTTTACGATTTGATAAAATATATAGTAACTCTTGTGCTAAATTGATCAATAAAAGTAAGATGTTGGGATACCAGCCAGAACTTTTGACAGTCGTAGATAAAAAGAGTGATGAAATAGACATATCGATAAAAATGAAAAGGAAAGTATACCCTGTTCATATAGCTCAGGAAATTAGACCAAGAAAAGCAATTTCGAAATATATTAAAGAAAATAAGAGTGGATTGCTAGCTCTTCATTTTAATACCTATTCTTTTTTCAAAGAATTAACTTATCCATCTGTGAGTAGTGAGTTTACTTTTAGGAGTGAAATTCCTATTCTTTTTATGAGATAAAAATGAAAATACTTGACGACCTTAAGAGAACTGAGAGAGAGGTATTGTACTACTTCTCACTAAATGATACAGAGCTTCAAAAAAAGTATGGCCCTAACAAATGGAATATCAAACAGATTCTCCATCACATAGCTGATGCAGAAAGTGTCCTTTATGATCGTATTAGAAGAGCAATTTCAAAACCTGGTCAAATGGTCTGGGGGTTCGATCAAGATGCATGGTGTGATGGATTAGATTATAATAATATGCCTCTCCAAATTAGTCTTGACCAGTTTGTATCTATCAGAAAAGCGGTTTATCATCTTGCAGAACAATTATATCTCAGTCATGGGGCCAATTTTTATATTCATAATGAGACCGGAAATAGAACATTAAAAGAAGAATTTGACAAAGTCGTTTGGCATGCTGATCATCACATGATTCAAATAAACAAGGCTCTTAACAAGAATAATGACAACCCACAAAATTGAATTTGAGGATGGAACTACAAATGAACTAAAAGTTCATAATACTCCTGCTAGGGTGGAAGATGTCATACTCGTTCTGCCTGCTATGGGTGTCAGAGTGTCTTATTATGATGCTTACGCGAAAGCAATAGGAAATGAAAATCGGGTTGTATATAGCGTTGATCTAAGAGGACAAGGAAAATCATCGATCAGAGCTTCAAAAAATGTGGATTGGGGATATAGAGAACATATTCATGATCTCGATTTTATATTGAATATTATCAAAAATAAATATCCTAATGCTAAAGTATTTTTATTAGGTCATAGCCTTGGCGGGCAAATGGCTTGTCTCTACTCGGCTAAATATCCCACTAAAATAAATGGCCTGATCTTGATAGCTACATGCTCTGTCTATTACAAAGGCTGGAGAGGCTGGTCGGGAATTAAAACGCTGATTGGAGTGAGATTCATTGGGCTTATTAATTCATGTTTAGGATACTATCCTGGACATAAAATGGGATTTGGAGGGAAACAAGGAAAAACAGAAATAAAAGACTGGTATAAGAATGGAATCACAGGAAAATATACAGTTGAAAATGAGGAAATTGACTATGAAGCTGAGTTATTAAAAGCGAAGGCAAGAATATTAGCATTTACGATCAAAGGTGATGACTTCTCACCTCACAAGGCTACTAGAAATCTTTTGGAAAAATTTAATCCTAGTTCGTCTATAGAGCATATTACAGTAGAAGGGAATAGAGAAACGAATCACTTTAACTGGACTAAATATCCTGAAATATTCAAAGACCAAATTGATGGATGGATAAACATCACAAATTCTTAAAACAAATCTATGGAAACTTATAGGGGTTATGTAATGACCGACGAAATCGATTCGAATGGACATATGAATGTTCAATTTTATACTAAAAAATTCGACCTGGCAAGTGGTCAACTTTTAGCACGTATAGGTTATGATTTTCAAGACGATATGCATGAAAATACAGGTTTTGCCTATGTGGAATCAACAATTAAGTATCTTAAAGAAGTTATGGAAGATAGCCCTATTCATATCATATCAGAAATTTATGAGGTTGGAAATAAAGTTGTAACAGTAAAACATAGCTTGATTCATAGTGTGAAAAACACCATGCATTCTGAATGTCATATGAAGTGGGTCTTGTTTGATAAGCAGATCAGAAAGTCGATAGTTCTTCCAGAATCATTGTCCATAGCATTAAAAGCTTCGATTAAGGAAAGATGAACAAAAGGCTAATAAACAAGACAGCAGTCTATGTTCAGAATGAATTAGCTGATGCGGAAGGTGGACATGATTGGCATCATATAAAGAGGGTTTGGATTAATGCCCAAAAGATTGCTGAAAATGAAGATGTGGATATGGAAGTAGTAGAATTAGCCGCTCTTCTTCACGATATAGCAGATCCGAAATTTCACAATGGTAATGAAGATATTGGTCCTCAGACCGCAAGGAATTACCTGGAAAGCACATCGTTAAATGAAGAGAAAAAAGACCATGTCATTAATATTATAAAGCATATGTCTTTTAAGAATAGTCTTGAAGAAAAGACTTTTGGATCCAACGAAATGGATGTAGTTCAAGATGCAGACAGACTTGATGCTATTGGAGCAATTGGAATAGCAAGAGCATTCAATTATGGAGGATTTAAAAATAGAATAATCTTTGACTCCTCAATCTTTCCCAAAATTAATTTGACCAAAGAAGAATATAAAAATACCTCTGCTCCCTCCATTAACCATTTTTATGAAAAACTATTGTTGCTGAAGGATAAGATGAATACAACCACCGGCAGAAAAATAGCTGAAAAGCGGCACCAATTTATGTTGTCCTTTCTAGAGCAATTTTATGAAGAAGTTGGTGTTCCAGATTGGATTCATAGTTGAATCAGTAGGAAGTGGTCACTCTTAATACTGCACTTGTCGAATTTTATATTTCATTAACATTTGTCATGCAACTTATCCATAATTCTTTCGCTCTTTAGTTATGTAGTGGGATTTAACCACCTCTCTACATACGAAAAAACCTCACAAAAACTCTACATGAAAAAGCTACTCACCTTGCTAATGCTTTGCCCTATATTGGTTTGGGCAAGCCCCAAAGACACAACACAATCTACCACCAAGAAAATCTATACTACGCAAAAAATAGATCTGGGTCAATCGATCAATTTTGATGGAAAAATTGATGATTCTGTATGGAATTCAGTAGGGTGGGGCTCTGATTTTACAGTTCAGCAACCTAATAATGGAGATGTCCCACAACGCAGCACTCAGTTTAAGATATTATATGATGATTCCTATCTATATCTGGCTTATAGATGTCACCATGAGGAACCTGAGGAGATTGAAAATCGATTATCTAGAAGAGACCGATTTCCTGGAGATTGGGTGGAAATTAACATAGATAGTTATCATGATCTGAGAACAGCATTTTCTTTTACGGCTTCTGTGTCAGGAGTAAGGGGTGATGAGTTTATAACTGGAGATGGCAATAATTGGGATACAAACTGGAATCCAGTTTGGGGGACAAGGACAAATATTGATGAACAAGGTTGGACAGCTGAAGTGAAAATACCTTTGAGTCAGCTTCGCTATGGAGGTGATGAAGAACAAGTTTGGGGGTTCAATATTATGCGACGCGATTTTAAAGCTGATGAAAGGAGTACTTGGCAACATATTCCGCAAAATTCTAGTGGATGGGTCAGTCAGTTTGGAGAATTGCACGGAATAAAAAACATCAAACCTAAAAGGCAAATAGAAATACAACCATATGTTTTAGCGAAGGCTGAAACCTTTGAAAAAGAGGAAGGAAATCCATTTAGGGATGGCAGTAATACAAGTGCTAGTATTGGATTAGATGGAAAAGTTGGCCTGACTTCAGATATCACTCTAGACTTTACTATAAATCCAGACTTTGGACAAGTAGAAGCCGATCCATCACAATTGAATATTGATGGTTTTCAAATATTTTTTCAAGAACAAAGACCATTCTTTGTTGAAAATTCAAACCTCTTTGAATTTAGACTCACAGAAGCTGATGCAGGAGGCCCTTTTGGTATAGATAACTTATTCTACTCAAGGAGAATTGGACAAAGACCCAGAGGAAGTCATGATATTGCTGAAGGGTCATTTTCAGACAGTCCTAATTTTACATCTATTCTTGGTGCTGCGAAAGTAAGTGGCAAGACGAAAAATGGTTTTTCAATTGGTATACTAGAAAGTATTACTGCCGAAGAGCATATTAAAATTCAAAGTGCTAATGGTCAAGAATCAACAAAAGTTGCAGAACCATTCACTAATTATTTTGTAGGGAGAGCAGCTCAAGACTTTAATGAAGGGGCAACTGTATTATCTGGAACTCTTACTTCTGTAACAAGAAATTTAGATGGAACAGGACTCGAGGATCAATATCATTCTGATGCGCTCTCAGGAGGTCTGTCTCTTCTTCACACTTGGAAGAATAGAGAATATCAAATAAGAGCAAACTTGGCATTTAGTAACGTGAAAGGAACTGCTGCAAGAATAGAAGAAACCCAAAGTTCATTTGAGCATTATTTCCAAAGACCGGATGCCGATTATATAGAATTAGATCCAACTTTAACAAGTTTAGGGGGAAATGCAGGGACACTCACTTTTGCTAACTATTGGGGTAAAGACAATATTGGATATCAAACTGGAGTCACTTGGAGAAGTACAGGATTCGAAATTAATGACATCGGTTTTCTCAATTCGGCTGATGTTATCAATCACTTTACTTGGGTCGGGTGGAGAGCACCAAAACCTTTTGGGATCATAAGAAGACTTCAGATAAATGCAAATGAATACAGCAAATGGACATCTAATGGTGATCATTTATCGATGGCATATAATGTCAATGGATTTACTTCATTTACAAATACCTGGGGTCTAAATCTCGGAATCAACTATGAAACCAAAGATCTTCTCACAAAAGCTCTTTTTGGAGGACCTACATTAAGAGGAACCAATGGATATTTCAACTGGATAGGTATTAATTCCGATAATAGAAAGAAAATCACTTACCGCGTTTTTTATGGAAACTATAGAGGAGTAGGTACGGATAAGGGAGCATTAAGAATCCATAATTTAAATTTCGGAGTGTCTGCTCAGCCTAGCAATGCACTTTCTATTTCACTTTCTCCCCGATATTTTCATCAGAATAGAGCCATCCAGAATGTATCCAACACCACATTTAATGGCCAAGACAGATATATTACAGGAAGAGTGAATCAAAAGACTATTTCGATGTCGCTGAGGTTGAATTATTCACTCTCTCCTAATATGAGTATTCAATACTGGGGACAACCTTTTATCTCAAAAGGGAATTATTCCGAATTCAAATATATCACTGATCCTTTAGCTAAAAATTATCAGGACAGATTTAATCTTTACGCCAATGATATGATTACGCAAAGTGAAGGAAATGGTACCTATTATGTAGACGAGGATGGAAATGGATCAACAGATTATTCATTTGATAATCCTGATTTTAATTTTCTTCAATTTAGATCAAATCTTGTAATTAGATGGGAATATAAACCAGGCTCTGAATTCTTCTTAGTTTGGACACAAAGCACCTCTAATTCGGCGGATCCTAACAAACCAATTTTTGATTCACTCTCTGAAGATCTATTTACTAAAAAGATCGATAATATTTTCTTGATGAAATTTACTTATCGGTTTATCAATAGTTAATCAAGCATAATTTAAAAAGCTTTTGATATCTTGATTAGCTTCTATACATTCTTTAGATATTTTTGGCATACTAAAGAAGCCATGGATAACACCAGAGTATTCAAGGTATTTTACATCATTATTTGCAGCTGTAAGTTTATTTGAGTATGCTAACCCTTCTCCTTTGAGAGGATCATATTCAGCTGTCAGAATAAATGTTCGAGGTAGGTTAGCTAGGTCATCCATTAGTACTGGTGATACAAATGGATCAAAGACATCTTCTGGTTTGCGAACGTAATGATCTGTAAACCAGTCCATTCGCTTTTTGGTAAGGAAATAGCCTTCGCTATATTCTATTTCAGTATCGTAAGTTTTACTTGAATCACAACATGGATATATCAAAACTTGATTGGATATTTTTGGTCCATTGTTATCTCTTGCAATTAGACTTACAACAGTAGCTAAATTGGCTCCTGCGCTATCACCCATTACAGTCACTTTGTTTTTATCAATCCCAAGATTACGGGCATTTCTTATAGCCCAAATAGTCGCATCATAGCAGTCCTGAAGAGGTGTGGGAAATTTATATTCAGGTGCTAATCGGTAGCCCACTGATACAACTACAGCATTGTTCATCTTACTCAGTCGCCGACATACTCTGTCATGAGAATCGAGGTTTCTCAATACAAAACCTCCTCCATGAAAGTATATAATCAGAGGAAGGTTTTTTTGTGCTGAAGGTCTATATGTTCTTACCGGAATATACTGTTCATCTCTCATTACTATGCACTCATTACTAACTTCATGAAGTTCTTCTGGAGAGAACTCTAGTATTTTGTGGAATGTTGGTTGCCTTTTGGCGTTGTCTTCTCTAATTTTATTTGGGGGTATGCTGAGATTGTCTTTAGTGAAATATTTTAGATATAAAAGAAGCAACCTTAGTTTTATAGACATGACATTGAATTTAGTCATTTATTGAATTCAGTCTCCTCTATCATGGAGATATACCTTTGATGTTTTTTCTCTTTTGAAATATCAGAGTTGAACTAAACTATATATAGTTCGACGAAATCAAGGTAAGAAAAATGGTCAAAATATTTGCCATTGCAATACAGATTCTATGGATATGTGCGACTGATTGACTCTTAAAGTGCTTTGCTAAATAATTTTTCAGATTGGTGTGAAAAATGAATATCAATATCGGCACAAATATTTCTCACGAATGCTCTTCCTTTCGGAGTAATCTGCAATACATTTTTGTCAACTATAACTAAGCCTTCTTGAACTTTGGAGGACATACGATGTAATGCCATTTCCATAATGTACTCCGCAGTCTGATTTTTATCCCACCTCGTACTGTTGTGACACATTAATGATATAATGTTCTCTCTTATTAGAAGCTCCGCCTTATTCAATCGATGCCCTTTAATAAATGGCAGAATTCCACTGTTTATATTCTCCTGATATGCCTCTACATCTTTTTCATTTTGAACATACATAGAATGACTTTCGCTTATTGATGATGCTCCCAGTCCAATGAGAATTTTAGTGGAAGACTCTGTAAATCCCATAAAATTTCGATGCAATTTTCCAGAAACATATGATTTATAAAGTGTGTCACTTTCTAGAGCATAATGATCCATACCAATATGATGATAGCCTATTTTTTTGAGAATTTCTTCTCCTTTGAGGCGGAGTAAAATCTTTTCCTGTCCATCAGGAACATCTTCGTCTGAGAAGGCTCTTTGTCCTTTACTTTTCCATGGTACATGAGCATAGCTATAAAATGCGAGCCTATCTGGTCTTTGATTATTAATAAAGGACATTGTTTCCTCAATATCTTCTATACGCTGAAAAGGAAGACCGTAAATGATGTCATAGTTTATAGATTCATATCCTAACTCATTACTAGCTGATGTGAGGAACTCTACCTGCTCTTTTGTTTGTGTTCTATTGATGGCGGATAATATGAATTCATTCACATCTTGGACTCCAATGCTAAGTCGATTAAATCCTAATTCTCTAAGTGTTTTTAATTGGTCATATGTTGTGGTATTAGGATGTACTTCAAGACTGAATAACTTTTGGTCAGAAAATTTAGAGAGTGTTTCTATTCCGTTTACAAGTCTTCTTAACTCATTTGAACTAAAAAAGGTAGGTGTACCACCTCCGAAATGCAACTCTTTAATTATCGGACGTACTGAAAGATGCTGGATGTAATATTTCCACTCTTTCAGGAGACTATCTATATAAGGAGATTCTACAGAGTGGTTTTTAGTGATTCGTTTATTGCAAGCACAGTAAGTACAAAGCTCCTCGCAAAATGGTAGATGAATGTAGAGACTAATTTCTTTGTCTTTTATTAACTGTTCATTTATAGATGAAATCCACTCTTCTGAACGAGGTTGATTTATTGTCCAGTTAGGAACTGTAGGATAACTCGTATATCTGGGTACAGGAACATTATATTTTTCAATAAGAGAATAATTATTCATGACCTAAGCTATTTATAGTATTGGATACAATGAAGAGCAAAACTACAGATGGCCCGTTTCCACTATAATGATATGGATCATGGACAGTCGTGATTGTAATCAATGAGCAGAAATATTGATAAGGATAGCTTTACAAAACAAATTCAAGGTTATGGATAGTATTCTAAATTCTTCAATTGAGAGAAGACTTCAAGTGACATATATCATTGTTGTGCTCCTGAATATTTGCATTATGGTTGGAATGATAGCTCAGTTATAACAATAGAGTAGGTTGACATATGTTATTAGAAAAAGACAAAATGCTGATTTGTTCTCATTGTGGTGATAGCTGTGATAGTGATATTTCACATTTAGAAGGTCCTGTCTTTTGTTGCCACGGTTGTGAGATTGTATGGCAACTCCTTCATGAAAAAGGACTGGCTGATTACTATGACATTGAAGATGTTTCAGGCCTGTCAAGGCAAGATATTCGTCCTCGATACTATGATTTTTTAGATGACCCTGAGATAGAACATAGTCTAATTTCTTTTTCAGTAAATCATTTGAAAACTGTCTATTTGGGACTTCCTCAGATTCATTGTTCTTCATGCGTATGGCTCTTAGAGCGGCTTTATTTACTTGAAGGTGGTGTGAAGAATGTAAGAGTTAATTTCTTAGAGAAAAAAGCGACTATTGCCTTTGACGATACAGAAACAAGCTTGAGAAGTATCGTAGAACTTTTAGATAAAATAGGGTATGCTCCAAATTTTGAAAAAGAAGGACCACATGAAAAAAAGACTCCAGATCAAAACAAAGTTATCATTTATAAAATTGGAGTTGCCGGATTTTGTTTTGGCAATATCATGTTGTTGAGCTTTCCGGATTACCTTGGTACAGCTTCTTCTAGTTTTGCAAATTTTTTTGGAATATTAAATATTCTCTTATCGATTCCTGTAGTCTTCTATGCGGGTAGTGACTATCTAAAATCTGCTTGGGATAGTTTAACAATGAAGAGAATTGGAATTGATGTCCCAATAAGCATTGGTATGCTCACTTTATTTTTTCGGAGTATTTATGAAATCACAATAACTAATAATGAAGGATATCTAGATAGTCTTGCGGGCTTTGTTTTTTTCTTACTTATTGGGAGTTGGATTCACTTGAGAACATTCGCTGGAATTTCATTTGAAAGAGATTTCAAGTCGTTTTTTCCAATAGCCGTGAAGTTTTGGACAGGAGAAAACTGGATGAGTAAATCCATAGATTTGCTAAAAAAGAAAGATCGCATTTTAATCAGAAATGGTGAAATAATCCCTTGTGATGGACTAGTGTCTAAGGGAAGTGGTTCTGTAGATTATAGCTTTGTTACTGGTGAATCCAAACTTGTGTCTTTGTCAAAGGGAATGGCTGTCTCTTCCGGTGGGAAATTGATTAATTCTAGCTTTGAAATAATCGTAGAAAAGGAGGTAAATCAAGGCGAATTAACTCAATTATGGAATGATGATATTTTTAATAAAAGAGAGTTAGAAAGAGAAAGTACTCTATTGAATATAATAGGTATGTATTTTACAATTTCAATTCTAGTCATCGGAATTTTTAGTCTTCTTTTTTGGTTATATATTGATCCGACCAAAGCATTCAATATTTTCACAGCAGTGTTGATTATTGCATGTCCTTGTGTGCTTGCACTTTCTATTCCATTTCTATATGGTAGTGGAATCAGGTGGTTATCAAAATTGTCGATTTTTTCAAAAAATGTTTTCACAATTTTTGACCTTAATGACATCGATACTATCGTATTTGACAAGACGGGTACATTGACGGATACAAACAAAGCTATCGTTCAATTCATTGGCATTGAGCTTTCTCAAGAAGAGAAATCAATGATTAGAAGTGTCTCTCAGCATAGTAGTCACAAATTGAGCGAGATGATTAGCAATTATTGTGGAGAGGGCAGTCAGCTTGAAGTTCAATATTTTAAGGAGCTTTCTGGAAAAGGAATTGAAGCCTTCATATTTGGAAAGAAGATAGAAATAGGTTCTGGAACATTTGTTCATGGATATTCTCAAAATCATTCTTTGCAGTCTTCATTTGTGAAAATAGATGGAACCGTAAGAGGATGTTTTCAATTTGAACATTCCATCAGAATAGGAATGAAGGAAATGATCCAAAAGCTAAATAAAGAGTATTGCCTTTCTGTCTTGTCAGGTGACGCCTCTAAAGATCAAAACAAAATCGAAAACATATTTCCAAGGGGAAGTGATCTCCTTTTCAATCAATCGCCTCAACAAAAAATGGATTATGTGAAAGCATTGCAAAATCAGGGAAAAAAAGTGATGATGATTGGAGATGGTTTGAATGATTCCGGAGCCTTAAAACAGAGTGACATTGGCGTAGTTATTTCTTCTGAGGAGAATAATTTTACACCATCTGCTGATCTTATAATGCTTTCGGATAAACTGTCTTTGTTACCGCAATTATTTCAATTTTCAAGATTGCTCAAATACGGGTTGTACGGGGCATTTCTTCTTGCACTCTTGTATAATTCCATTGGACTAGGATTTGCTGTGTCTAGTAAATTAACTCCAGTTGTAGCTGCTATTTTGATGCCCATAAGCAGTGTAAGTATTATGCTTTATGGGCTTGGGATGAGCTGGATTGCAATGAGGCTTTCATTCCAAACTAAGACGTAGAGCATCTAGTATGATTAAAATTACCTTTAAGGTTGATTAATGTCATATTACAACTTTTTTTCAGGCTCTACCTTAGTTTAAAATTTAGAATAAGTTGGAGGTCATTTTCATTTTAATCATTATTAGTCTCTTAGTAGCATTTGGGTTCCTAGTCTCTTTTTTTTGGGCTGTAGGATCTGGTCAATATGATGATGATTATACTCCATCTATACGGATTCTATTTGATGATGATATCATAGAAAATAGTAAAACACACTCAAAACAGGATTAGAAATGATACAGATGGAAAAGTTTACCTATGACGATAACATAGTCAGAAAATTTGCGGCAGCTACAGCGGTTTGGGGAATCGTAGGCATGACTGTAGGCGTGCTTGTCGCTTTTCAGTTGGTCTTTCCTTCGTTAAATTTTACTGCAGAAACTACTTTCGGACGTCTCAGGCCTTTACATACAAATGCTGCTATTTTTGCATTTGTAGGTAATGGAATCTTTATGGGTGTCTATTATTCTCTACAGAGATTACTCAAGGCAAGAATGTGGAGTGACTTTTTGTCCAAATTTAACTTCTGGGGATGGCAGGCTATAATATTAGCAGCTGCTTTGTCCTTACCTCTTGGATACACTACAAGTCATGAATATGCAGAATTAGAATGGCCTATCGATTTGGCTATTGCATTAGTCTGGGTAGCATTTGGAATTAATATGTTAATGACCATTATAAAGCGAAGAGAGAATCATCTCTATGTCGCTATTTGGTTTTATATCGCCACTTGGGTCACTGTTACAGTTTTGCACGTTGTACGATCTTTGGAAATGCCGATTGGGTTTATGGAAAGCATACCAGTCTGTGCAGGTGTACAAGATGCATTAGTTCAGTGGTGGTACGGTCATAATGCGGTGGCGTTCTTTTTGACTACACCTTACTTAGGCCTGATGTATTACTTCCTTCCTAAAGCGGCAAATCGGCCTGTATATTCCTATAAATTGTCGATAATACATTTTTGGGGGCTGATCTTTATTTATATATGGGCAGGCCCACATCATTTACTTTACACTTCTCTACCTGATTGGGCCCAATCTCTTGGTACTGTATTTAGTATTATGCTAATTGCTCCATCTTGGGGTGGTATGCTGAATGGTTTGCTTACGTTAAGAGGTGCTTGGGACAGAGTACGTCGAGATCCTATTCTGAAATTTATGGTAGTTGCTATATCAGCTTATGGTATGGCAACCTTAGAAGGTCCACTTCTTTCAATAAAATCTATAAATGCGATAAGTCATTATACAGATTGGACAGTTGCACATGTCCATGTCGGTACATTAGGTTGGAATGGCATGCTCACATTTGGTGTCTTATATTGGCTCATTCCAAAGTTATATAAAGCTCAATTGTATTCAGTCAAATTGGCAAATGTCCATTTTTGGATAGCCACACTTGGTACTTTGTTTTACGTAGTGCCAATGTATTGGGCAGGATGGGCTCAGAGTTTAATGTGGAAACAGTTTGATCCTGATGGATTCCTCTCATTCGGAAATTTTTTAGAAACTGTGACCCCGATTATACCAATGTATGCCATAAGAGCAGTAGGAGGTACCATATACTTAGTAGGTGCATTTGTTATGGCCTATAACTTATGGAAAACCGCAAAGTCTGGTACCGCATCCGAAGTAACCGTAGAAGCACCTCCGAGACAAGAGTATGTGCCGCATAAAGGAGAATACTGGCATAAATGGATTGAAAGAAAACCTATAAAGATGTTAGTAATTGCTACCGTATTAGTTCTTATTGGCGGTTTGGTTGAAATATTCCCAATGCTAATGGTAGATGAAAATGTGCCTAAAATCGAGAGTGTAAAACCATTTACTCCACTCGAATTGGAAGGTAAGGAGATTTATATTTCAGAAGGATGTAATACATGCCACACCCAGATGATACGTCCATTTAGATCTGAAACTGAAAGATATGGTGCCTTTTCTAAGTCGGGAGAATTTGTTTATGACAAACCACATTTGTGGGGATCAAAACGTACTGGGCCAGACCTTCATAGGATAGGAAATAAATATCCGGACAGCTGGCATTATAATCATATGCTCGAACCTGAATCAATGTCTCCAGGGTCTATTATGCCAGATTATCCTTGGCTATTTGATAAAGATTTAGATACAAAATATACCTCTGCTAAAATAAGAGTGTTGCAATCCATGGGAGTTCCATATCCAGAAGGCTTCGCAGAAGTTGCCGAAGAAAATCTAAAGACTCAGGCTCTTACAGTAGTAGAGTCTCTCAAGAATGATGGTATTGAACAGGAAAATCTGGAGGCAAAGCGAATAGTAGCACTTATTGCTTATTTGCAAAGATTAGGCACAGATCATAAACCTGAAGCCACTATTGAAAGCGAGGATTAATAAACTGAAAACTAGTAAGAGATGTATAAATATATATTAGAAGCCGCAGGAAACATCAATTGGATGGCAGTCATGTCTTTGATTACATTCATGTCAGTATTCCTTATATCTGCATTGTTGATTCTTAAAAAGGACAAAAGACATATTTCACATATGTCTCAAATGCCTCTTGAAAACGATAGTTCTAATTTCTAATCCAGAATATCATGATAAGATCTAAATTTCAAATTTTATTAGGCTTAATGGTAATGTCATCAATGTCAATAGCACAAGAAGTCACTAAGGTTTCATCAAAGGATGCAAGTTCATTCCATTGGGTATTAGATAATATAATTTTAATCATTGGCGGCATTGTAATCATTTCGGTTTTTGTCACGCTGCTGAGACTAGCTTTCAGTCTTCTATCGCTTCAAAAAGCACGGTTGATGAAAGAACTGGGCATAGAGAAAGAAGAAGTTCTCAATGAATTAGGTCAACCACTTTGGCAGAAAGCTTATAATTGGGCATGGAATCTTGTTCCAATTCAAGAAGAAAGTGAGATTGATCTTGGCCATGACTATGATGGCATTAGAGAATTGGATAATAAGCTTCCTCCTTGGTGGATAATCCTTTTTTATGGAAGTATTGTTTTTGCTGGATTCTATATGTATGTATATCACTGGTCAGGGAGCGGGTGGAGTAGCGAACAGGAATACGTAGAATCTATAGAACTTGCTGAAAAAAGAATTAAAGAATACTTGTCTAATCAAGCCGATGCTGTTGATGAGACCAACGTTGCCTTTCTTTCAGATGAAAACACGCTTTTATCAGGGGAGAATATATTTAAACAGCATTGTGTTGTTTGTCATGGCCAATTTGGTGAAGGACTAGTTGGCCCAAATTTTACTGACTCATATTGGATACAAGGAGGGGGAATTAAAAACATATTTGTAACGATTAAGTATGGTGTTCCTCAGAAGGGTATGATTTCTTGGAAATCGACATTGAGGCCATCAGAAATGCAGAGCGTTGCAAGCTTTATCATGACATTAGAAGGTACTGACCCTCCCAATCAAAAAGATCCAGAAGGAGAAATATGGCAACTTGAGGAAAAAGCTAAAGTGCTCGAAAGTTCAATATCAAACTAACTTATTAAAGGTAAAAGTTGATAAGTGAAAGAATCTGACTTAGGTATACTTGATGAAATTTATGATGGAGTTGGTACATTTCGAGATGAACTTGCTACAGTAGATAAATCAGGAAAGCGCAAATGGATATTTCCTAAAAAGCCAAAAGGTCCATTCTACAATTACAGAAAATTTGTATCATATATTTTACTGGCAATTCTCTTTGGGCTTCCTTGGATTAAAGTTGGAGGAAAGCCTTTTGTTCTTTTCAATGTCTTAGAAAGGAAATTTATTCTTTTTGGAGTGTACTTCTCTCCACAAGATTTCCATTTGTTTGTCATTGCTATGCTGATAAGCATTGTTTTTATCGCTCTTTTTACCGTGGTTTTTGGAAGACTTTTTTGTGGATGGGTTTGTCCACAAACTATTTTTATGGAAATGGTATATCGTAGAATTGAATATGCTATTGAAGGAGATTATAAATCTCAAATGAGGTTAGATAACGCCTCTTGGACAGGGTCAAAAATATTCAAAAAGATAATAAAACAGGTTTTGTTCTTTGCAATTGCTGTATTCATTGCTCATACATTTTTAGCCTATATAATTGGCGTTGATGAAGTAATGAATATCGTTTCAGAACCAGTGGGAGAAAACATGAATGGTTTTATATCAATGATCGTTTTTTCTCTTATTTTTTATGGAGTTTTTGCTTCATTGAGAGAGCAAGTATGCACTACAATATGTCCATATGGAAGACTTCAAGGTGTTCTACTCGATGATAAATCATTAGCCGTTTATTATGACTTTGAACGAGGTGAACCTAGAGGAAAGATTAAGAAAAAAGATGAAGTAACAGCAAAAGGGGATTGTATTGATTGTAAACTATGCCTTCATGTTTGCCCGACAGGTATTGACATCAGAAATGGGTTGCAATTAGAATGTGTGAATTGCACAGCTTGCATGGATGTCTGCGACGAAGTGATGGTAAAGATAAAGCGTCCAAAGGGATTGATAAGAATGGACAGTTTGGAAGGTATCATAAGTGGATCGAAGAATCTTTTTAATACTCGTGTCATTGCCTACTCAATTGTTCTTGTTGGCTTGATTTTCCTCGAAGTAATTCTAATGTCTCAGCGCTCAGATGTTGAAACTTTAATGCTTCGTACCCCTGGAACACTTTATTATAAAGCTGAAAATGGTGATTATAAAAATTTGTACAACTATCAATTGAATAATAAGACTGAAATGAACGCTGTCGTAAGTTTTGAGGTCACTAATATCTCCGCTTCTATCGAGTATGTAGGTGATAATCCTGTTATACTTCCTAATCAAATTTCTGAAGGAGCTCTTTTTATTATTATCGATGATGAAAAGGTCATTAGAAGGAAGACTAGGCTAGAAATAAATGTGATAATGAATGACAAGATAATCGATGAAGTATCGAGTACTTTTTACGGACCAATAAAATGAGAATATTATGAAAATCCATTGGGGTAATGCCATATTGATATTTTTTATCTGTTACATCAGTTTACTTGTTTTCACGGTGATAAAGTCTAGATCAGTAGATCATAGCCTGGTTGCAGAAAACTATTATCAGCACGATATCACCTATCAAAAAAAATACGATGCCATTACAAATCGAAACTTTCTTTCTTCAGATCTAATAATCAACTATGATGTCACTCATAAGGAGTTGCGGTTGTTGTTTGGCGATCAAAAGGTGAGTGTTAAGGGTATAATTACCTTCTATAGAGCATCATCTAAAAAAGATGATTTTGCTTCAGAATTTGTTGTCAAAGATAATGTCACTTATAGTCAGAAGATACCTCAATTGAAACCAGGGAAATGGCAAATTAAAGTTCAATGGAATGATGGCACGAGAGATTATTACAAAGAAGAAGATATCTATATCAATGTAGTATGATCTGGATGGCTTTTACACTTGGATTTTTAGGTAGTTTACATTGTGTGGGTATGTGTGGTCCTTTGGCTTTACTTGCAGCCGGAGATAATAAAAACCGTATATATAGTTCCTTCATGAGGGCTCTTCAATACAATGTGGGGCGCGTATTGACCTATGCCTTTCTGGGACTAGGTGTGGGATTAATAGGAGAGTTAATTTTATTGTCAGATTTTCAAAAGACACTTTCACTTCTTGCTGGTTTTTTTTTATTAGCGCTATTCTTTTTCTCTCTAGACTTAGAAAAATTGCTTTTTAAATCAGAGGTGTATAGAGCTGGGTATCAAAAAGTTTCATCTTATCTATCATCACACTTTAAAAGAGGAGTTTCAAAATTTCCATTCTTTGTAGGTATGATTAATGGCCTTTTGCCTTGTGGCTTAGTTTATCTGGCCTTGACAGGAGCAATGGTTGCAGGTGGAGTTGAAGATGGTACTTTGTTTATGATATTCTTTGGACTTGGTACTTTTCCGGCTATGGTTGGTATTATGATATTAGGAAGCAAGACTAATTCTGTTTTTATTATTAAAAAGTACATTCCCAGAATTTTTCAATTTACTCAACTAGCACTAGGACTCTATCTTATGTATAGAGGAATGGTAGTAGATATACCAGAAGAACTGAATTTCTGGACAGCTGTAAAGAATCCAGTCTTGTGTCATTAATTCGATTATCTATTATTTTTATCCTTATTGATTATGGTCTCTATTTGTCCGACTTTTAGGTTTTTACCTATGATGGTTCTTTCCGGATTGAGAACATATACTTCTGGTGTATTGTCAACAAAGTATTTCGCGTAGATTGACTTGTTAGATGGGTCATGTACATTTATCCAGTCCATGTCATTTTTGTTTATAAAACCTTTCCAACTTTGATCATCAGTATCAATTGCAATTGCATATACTTCTACTCCTTTCGGTTTCCATTGTCTATAGAAATTTACCAATTTCGGAGTTTCTTCTATACAATGATCACAAGTTGGATTATAGAGATACACAATGATATATGGAGCAGAAATATCATAGATAGATTGACTTTTACCATAAGGGTCGGTTGATGTCACATTTGGACCTTTGAGACCGATAAGACTTGCTGCCATCTCATGGGCTCTTTGTTGAAGCCCAAATACCTGAACAGAATCTGCCCAAAATGCTTTCTCGTGATTGATATAATTTTGTACCATGAATACATAAATGGCCTCTGAATCCATTAGAGTAGTCTTGGTAGGTTCATAATTTAGGGCTACCCAATTAGTGAAAAATTTGTAGTAATCTGATCCCTCAGGGACCTTATCCATTAGATCTTTTGTAGATATCTTTATTGAATCAGGTTGCTGTACAGTTAGCTCGTTGAAATATCTTTTTAGTTTATTGAAAACAACAGGAGTTCGAATGAGCCTTATGTCTGAGAAATCCACATTATCCCAAAATTCTTGTCGATAATAAGTTAATTGTTTTTGAAAATCAACTGATCCATCAGATAAATAAACTTCTTTGAGATCTGGGTTTTGTCCAGCTTTTTTGAACATTGTGAAGAAGCCATTTGGACTTGAGTCATACAATTTGTTAAGATGATTCTTTCTTTGATTTACCAGTTCATTCTCGCGATTTTTTAGGTCCATGTATTCAGAAGAAGAAGCAGATAGACCGGGTAATCTCTGGGCAATTTCATTGAAATGAGGTTGCATTTCTTGCTCAAATCTCAAATTTTCAAACAATAACTCATTGTCTTTATTTCCAGATATCGCCATCGATCCCGTAAGGTTAGTAAGTTGTGTGGTCATTGAAAACTTCTGTCCTTTATCTAGTAATATTTGGAAATACTTTCTATTCGGAAGCATTACGTAGTAAGCTCCAGATGGATATCCATCACTTTTTGTGAAAGTAAATCTTCCTTCATGATCAATGCTAGCAGTGTCAATCCTATAATTTTGATCAGCATAAGTAGCTATTAGCCCAGCTTGACCACCGTTTTGTCCAATAACTTGAACTTGAATTTTAGCTGAACCATTATTGGATGTAGAAACTGATGTGGAAGTGCTTTCATTATTACAAAATGATAGAAGGAATAATGCAATTATCAAAAACGAAAAACGAAATGTTGACTTCATTTTAAAATTGGCAATTAATGAACTGCGAAAATGGGAAAATTTATTTGATCCAAATTGAATTTATTAGGAAATTGGTAGAGTATCATTTTTTAAACCAAAGGAAGCAGTTGGGAAAAAATCAAGACTTCTATCAGACCAACTACTCCTACAACAGCAAACATCAGCGACCAAGTTTGAAATGTTTCTTTTTCTGTGAAACCACTCATTCTTGATACTACCCAGAATCCGCTATCATTCATCCATGATACAAATCCTGACCCAAATCCTATTGCTAAAAAGAGGTAAACGGGATGATAAGGTAATTCTGTGCCACTTCCTACTAAAGAAAACATGATGCTAGCAGAAGTTATCATTGCTACAGTGCTTGAACCTTGAGCCGTTTTCATCACGGCTGAAATTATCCAACCTAGTATTAAAAAACTAATAGATGCACCAGATGTAGCATGTTCTATTGCACTTCCAATACCACTGTGTTTAATCATGGCGCCGAATGCTCCTCCAGCACTGGTAATCAGTATTATTAATCCAGCTATTTCAAGAGGTTTAGCCACTTTTTCCCAGAGTGAATTGTGATCTAATTTTTGATAACGTGCCCATAGAAAAATAGCAACAAAAGCGCCCAAACTCATGGCAATGTTTTTATTCCCAAGAAATGTTAACCAATTAGGCGTATTACCAATAGTAATATTAGTGACAGATACACAACTTATCAGTAGAATTGGTAGTACGACTGGAAGTAATGACAACATCAAAGATGGTGCTTCTTCTTTGTGATTAGGAAGGCCAATTTCTACTCTTACTGGAATGTTCAGTCGTGCATTTGCTCTTTGCCCTACCCATAAAGCCGCAATAGCAGGTAGCAAACCAAAACAAATGCCGGCAATTATTGTAATTCCTAAATCTATTCCTAATGTTTCTGCCATAATAAGAGGGCCAGGTGTAGGAGGCACAAGGCTATGTGTGACAACAGCTCCACCAGCAATAGCAACTACATATAGAACATAATTTTTGCCTGTTTTTTGAGCTAATGCAATGGCAAGAGGAATTAAAAGGAAGAAAACAGTATCAAAAAATACAGGTATAGATAGTATGAATCCACAGATGAGTAGTGCAAGGGCGGCACGAGATTCTCCGAAAACATTTACCATGTTTTCAACAATTCTACGAGCTGCACCACTTTCCATCATGGCCGCTCCTATAATTGCTGCTAAAGCTATTACCCATGTTATTTTACCTGCCATGATGCCAAATTCTTTCATAGGTAATTCGACTGCTGATATGAGGTGGCTTGAACCTTCTCCGATGGGTATATTTGGTGACAATACACCTACTATTATGGAAGAAACTATTAGAGCAATAAAAGGATGGATCTTTAATTTATAAATCATTGTGGCAATGATTATTATTCCTATTAGCAATACTAGAAACGGTCCGTAGTCGGATGAAAAGAAGTCCATATTTATATTGTCATCTAAGTGCCCAAATTACTTAACTTTAGCCATCATCATAATTTAAAGTATAAATATTTTGTTTATGAAATTAGGATTTTGTTCAGCGATTTTACCTGACCATGATTTAGCTGGGGTGTTGAAAATTGCTGCTGAAATAGGTTATGACTGTGTGGAGATTATGTGTTGGCCATTAGGGAAGACAGAAAGAAGATATGCAGGGGTAACCCATATTGATTTGGATTCATTTAATTCTGAGTTAAAATCTAAAATTTGGTCTCAATTACAAAGTTATGATATAGAAATCAGTGCTTTGGGATATTATCCAAATCCACTTGTAGCAGAAGAAAAGACATCAGAAGTGTATGTGCTCCACATAAAAAGGATGATAGAAGTAGCGTCAGAATTGGAACTTGATGTTGTCAATACATTTATTGGAAGAGATCATCAAAAAAGTGTGGATGAAAACTGGCCTCGTTTTGTTAAAATATGGAAGGATATCATTGCACATGCTGAAGCTCATCGTGTAAAAGTTGGTATTGAAAATTGTCCTATGATATTTTCTAATGATGAGTGGCCTGGAGGAAAAAATTTGGGTACTACTCCTGATATATGGGATAAAATGTTCAATGATATCCAGAGTGATTATTTCGGACTCAATTATGATCCGTCTCACATGATTTGGCAACATATGGATCCATTTCTTCCGATTAAAGAATACTCTGATAAATTTTATCATGTTCATGCAAAAGATGTCAGAATAGATTCTGAAGCTTTAAATAGACATGGCATCATGGCTCCTCCTAATTTATGGCATACACCCAAATTGCCCGGAATGGGTGAAATAGATTGGGGAAGGTTCTTTTCTTATTTGTCAGAAAGTAGATATGATGGTCCAGTCTGTGTAGAGGTGGAAGATCGAGCATTCGAAGGGAGTAATGAAGCAAGAATTGCAGCTTTACAACAGAGTTACAATTATTTGAAACAGTTTATTCCAGTGAAAAGTTGAAAATCTGAGAATCAAGATTTAGTTAATATTTGAGAAGAGTTCTTCTTTTTCATCAGAAGTCAGAATGCGCCAATGATTTACACTCAGATTTCCCAACTCTATATTCATTACTCTTACACGTTTCAAGGATAATACTCTATAACCAAAGTATTCACACATTCTTCTGATTTGTCTGTTCATTCCTTCCGTAAGGACTATTCTGAATGTTTGCTTTCCTACTGATTGCACTAGACATCGTCTTGTTCTTTTGCCTAACATAGGAACTCCGCTTCTCATGCCCTGGAGGAAGGACATACTTAATGCTTTATGAACAGTGACGATATACTCTTTTTCATGATTGTTTTCTGACCTTAGTATTTTGTTTACAATATCTCCATCATTAGTCATTAGGATTAATCCCGAAGAGGCTTTGTCCAGTCTTCCAATAGGGAATATTCTCTTTGGGTAATTTACATAGTCAATAATGTTATCAGGATCAGATTGGTCAGTGGTACATGTTATTCCAGGTGATTTGTGTACAGCGAGATATATCCCTTTCTCTTTTGATATGGATTTTATTTTTTTATTATCAATAAGTACAGTGTCGCCTGACTTCACTCGATTTCCTTTCTTTGCCACTTTACCATTGATTCTAATACGTCCCATCTCTATCCACATATCCGCTTCTCTTCTACTGCATTTACCAGTGTTACTGATAAACTTATTTAGACTTATAGAATCACTATTTCTTGTTGCCATTTTGCGAAGGTATATAACTAATTACTAACACACCGTTATTACAATGGTAAGCATCTATATAGATGTTATCTATGCTAACTGTGATTATTGCCTTGTTAATGATATCCTAATTTACATATATCATTATCACATATGGTTGCAGAAACTTTATTTTCAAAGATTATTAACTCAGTCTAACGTCACATGAAAAAGGTATTTATCTCACTATTAATGGTGATGTGTACTCACCTTGTCTATTCTCAAAGTACATTTAATGTTAAAGGAGTCATAGAGGATACACTCGGTAATCCATTAATTTATAGCACAGTGCTTCTTCTAGATACAGATTCCACGATGGTAGACTTTACCAGATCAGAACTAGATGGGTCATTTCGTTTTAAAGGAGTCTCGTCAGGAGAATATTTAGTCAAAACTACTTTTGTTGGATTTATCCCGCTTCATTCTAAAGTTAATTCTCGCGGAGGGAAAGATGTAGATCTTGGAATATTGAAGATGTCTGAACTAGCAGCAGAATTAATGGAGATCGTCATAAAAGCTGCCAAAGCCCAAATAAAGATGAGGGGAGACACCATTGAATATGATGTGTCTACATTTAAAGTTCCCGATGGGTCTACTGTAGAAGATCTCATCAGGAAGCTGCCAGGTATGGAAGTGGATCAAGATGGGGCAATGCGATCTGATGGAAAAGATGTAACAGAGGTAACCGTCGATGGAAAATCTTTCTTTGGCAATAATCCTAAAGCGGCAACTCAAAATTTACCTTCAGAAAGCATATCTAAAGTCCAAGTTTTTGATAGAAAGACGGAAGAAGAAGAGATTACAGGATCCACTGCCCAATCTCAAGAAAAGACAATGAATCTTGAGCTTAAAGAAGATTTTAAAACTGGTGGATTTGGTCGAGTAGTAGCGGGAGTAGGTACTGAAGACAGAAAGGAGATAAAAGGAAATTTCAATAGATTTAATGAAAAAATTCAGTTTAGTCTTGTTGGTGTTGGGAATAACACAGGACGTAATGGGTTGTCTTGGGATGATTACCAAGACTTTTTGGGCTCACAATCATTTAATTTTGATAGTAATCTAGAATACGGATTTGGTGGAGGTGGTAACCGTTTTTTCTTTTTCAGTGGAGGTTCTAATAGTTTAGAATCTAGTATACAGTCGGTCTTCTTCCAAGGGCGCCAGAATTCAGGTTTTCCAGAAAATTATAATGGTGGAGCTAATTTCAATTATGATCATAACAAGTTGAAAATTAGCAGTGTATATTATTATAATCAAGCTGGTCTAGTGTCTACCACAGAAACTGACAGAGATAGGTTCTTTCCAAATTTTGTGCAAAATGAAGAAGGATCAAATCAGAAAGACGATATAAGTAGAGGACATAGAGGGGAGTTTACTATAGAATCTGAACTAGATTCTCTTCATTCTATAAAATTTGAGTTTAACGCTGCTGCTATTGACCAAGAGAAAATCTATAATGGAGAAAATGATCTTTTCAGAAACTCAATTTATCAGAGCCGAGGGGTAGTAAATAATGTTAATCTTCAAAGTGGTTATTTAGGGAATAGTGCCCTGATTTTTAGGAAAAAATTCAAAAAGAAAGGTAGAAGGATTGGAATGAATATTTCCTATTTATTTACTCATTTGAATGATGATAGAGATCAAAAATCATTAACAACCTTTTTTGATGAAAATGGAGTGGAGGAAAGTAGACTGGATTTGAATCAATTCAATGCTAATGTTGGAGACAAAAAAGTATTTAAGGCTAATGCAATTTTTGTGGAACCATTGAGTAAAAAGTTCTTCTTCCAAACTTTTGCTAATCACAGTCAGAGAAGAGAAACTGGAGAAAGAGAAGTTTTGGACCGGAAAGAGAATAGTGATATCGTAAATGAATTCCTTACCAGGACATCGATCAATAATATCGATATGAATAGGGTAGGTGCGTCAATGAGATATTCTCATAATGGAGTGAATATTACCACAGGTTTGGCATATCAGCAATTTGAGCTCTCTGGAAGTTATAGTAGTATAAATGAAAGCCTATTTTCGGGAGAGATAGATAGAGGTTTCGATAATGTTATTCCGCATTTAGCAGTGAATTATACACCTGGGAGGAATATGTATCTCAGTATGGGTTATACTCGTACAGCTAATGAGCCTCAAATCCAGGATTTGCAACCGGTTATAGATAATGCGAATCCTTTATTCATCACTGAGGGGAATCCGGACCTAACTCCCCAAATTGGAAATGATATCAATGCATATATGAGTAGGTCCTTTCCTGCTTCAGGTATTAGAATAAGCCTGAATGGTAGATTTACTTTATTTGACAACTACATAGGTAGATCAGAATCTATTGATGACCAAGGAATTACTTCTTATAAGCCGATAAACATAGAAGATGGAAATCAAGGAAATATTTGGTTCTCGGTCAACCTCCCTATTATTCAAAACAAATTTACAACAAGATGGAATTTGAGTACGAATGTAAGTGATCTTCCAGCACAGGTGAATGGAGTAATGAATAATACAAAAGTGGTTACTCTTAATCCAAGACTGACGATAAGCTATACCCCAACAAAAGATTTTTTGCTTTCTCTTAATGGGTTTTATAGAAATTCTAACACTTCATATGACATTAATAGTAGTCAAGATCAAACAGTGATTAACAAAGGTTTTGAATTGGAGTTTAACACGAAATTAGTAGGAGGCATATATTTAGCTTCAAGGTTGAATTACAACAAATTCACTAACGATCGATTTGGACAGGATCTATCTGTACCTATTCTTAATGCATCAATTTATAGACAATTTTTGAAAGGAAATAAAGGAGAATTGAGATTAGCGATTTATGATGCATTTGATGAAAATGTGAGTCTTCAGCAAGGGACATATGGAAATGGTATAAGTCAATCTTTAACCAATGCACTAGGTCGATATGTGATGTTGAGTTTTACTTATAATATAAAAGGACTCCAGTCTGGAGTAAATAAAAGAAGAGGATTTCATTGATAGATATAAACAAATAAGAGAATATCATGCTAAATAAATGTATTTACATATTCATCATTATCCTTTTGAGCATGGATATAAATGCTCAAGATGTGGAAGGTACTATAGTTTATAATAGAAAGACAGATTGGATCTCAATTATGTCTAGATTGCCTTTTATGACTCAAGAAGAGATTGATAGAAACCGCCTTACTTGGGGAAAGCGATCAGGAAGAGGAAGGAATTACAATCTCTATTTGAAAGGGAACAAAAGTGTTTATACCTATGGAGAAAATGATTCTGAATCAGGCTGGTCTTGGAAGAGTGAAGAGTATGTGCTGGTGAGAGATCATAAGTCTAAAAAAGCGACGGATGCCAGAGAATTTCTGGGAAAAAAGTACGTAATAAAAGATGAGATGCCTAAGTATAAGTGGAAGATTCTGAATGATATAAAAGAAATAGAGGGTTATTTATGTATGAAAGCGGAAACCAAAGATCCTATCAAAGGGCAAACTATTCATGCTTGGTTTACGGATGGAATTAACTTTTTTGGAGGACCAGAAGGCTTCAGTGGATTGCCAGGAATGATTCTAGAAATTGTTGTGAATGAAAGTGATGTGGTAATTTCTGCAACTTCAATAGATTTTGAACAAGCTGATGTAAAATTACCTATTCCTAAAAAGATGAAAGGAAAAGAAATCGATTTTGCCGTTTTTGATAATAAGGTCAAAGATTTTATCGATCAATCAATAGAAGGAGAACGTAATCCTTTTTGGAGAATAAGATATTAGTAAGACATAATTTTAAATTTTGATTTTGAACATATAAGCATATAAGCATATAAGCATATAAGCATAT
>Ga0055584_100000480_pt1 | contig 37884 bp, 35 predicted proteins | sample OSDHelmetaG_FD_58716 | JGI IMG/M metagenome (GOLD analysis project Ga0055584, IMG submission 58716) | Pelagic marine sediment microbial communities from the LTER site Helgoland, North Sea, for post-phytoplankton bloom and carbon turnover... | ecosystem: Environmental > Aquatic > Marine >...
CGACCGCGTGGTGGTGGGAGACTTCCGCGCGGCCGACGGCGACCGGGTGGCCGCCCTGTATGGGCCCCTCGGCGCGCCGATCCTGCGCACGTCGGTGCCGACCGCCGAGATGATCAAGTACGCCTCGAATGCCTTCCTCGCCACGAAGATCTCGTTCATCAACGAGATCGCCAACGTGTGTGAGGAGGTCGGCGCCGATGTAACCGAGGTGGCCGAGGGCATGGGGCTGGACGCCCGCATCGGCCCGAGGTTCCTGCAGGCCGGGGTGGGGTTCGGCGGGTCCTGCTTCCCGAAGGATGTCTCGGCGCTGAAGCAGCTTGCCGGCAACAGCGGATACCACTTCCAACTGCTGACGTCGGTGATCGAGGTGAACGAGCTGCAGAAGCGCCGCGTGGTGGGCAAGCTGAAGCGGCACCTGGGTGAGTTGGAAGGTCGCGAGATCGCCCTGATGGGCCTTGCCTTCAAGCCCGGTACCGACGACATGCGCGAGGCCTCCAGCGTGGTGCTGGCCGGCCGCCTGCTGGCCGAGGGGGCCCGTGTGCGGGCCTTCGATCCCGTGGCCCTCCCCGCAGCCCGGGGGCGGCTGTCGGCGGTGGACCTGCACGACGACGCCATGGCGTGCGTGACCGGGGCCGACGCGGTGGTGATCGTGACCGAGTGGCCCGAGGTGGTGGGCCTGGACTGGGCGCAGGTGGCCCGCGCGATGCGCGGTGACGTGCTGGTGGACGGCCGCAACGCGCTGGACCCCGGGGCCATGGCGGCCGCGGGATTCGCCTACGAGGGCATCGGCCGGGGCGCGCCCGCGTGAGCGACCCCCGGGGCGTGGCGCAGGCGGTGATCCTCGTGGGCGGACAGGGCACCCGCATGCGCCCGCTCACCGACACCATGCCGAAGCCCATGCTGCCCCTGCTGGGCCTGCCCTTCGTGGAGCGTCAGGTGCAGCACCTCGCGCGCGCGGGCGTGCGCCGGATCGTGTTCTCGTGCGGCTACCGTCCCCGTGAGATCGAGGAGTACTTCGGCGACGGATCGTCGCGGGGCCTCGAGATGGGCTACGTGGTGGACCCCGAGCCCCTCGGTACCGCAGGGGCCATCGCCAACGCCGAATCGCTGCTTGATGGCGATGGTGACGTGTTCGTGCTGAACGGCGACATCCTCACCGACCTCGACCTGGGCGCCCTGGTGGCGCATCACCTCGCGCTCGGCGCCGAGGCCACGATCGCGCTCACCCCGGTGGAGGATCCAAGCGCCTTCGGGCTGGTGCGCACCGATCCGGATGGGCGCGTGACGGAGTTCGTGGAGAAGCCCGGCGCCGACGAGCTCATCCCCGGCGAGCCGTACCGGATCAATGCCGGGACCTACGTGCTCGCCCCGTCGGCCCGGGCGGCCATCCCCCATGGGGAGCAGGTTTCGATCGAGCGTGACACGTTCCCCCTGCTCGCCGCGCGCGGGGGCGTGGGCGCCCTGGGATCGGGCTGCTACTGGCGCGACATCGGCACGCCGCAGTCGTACCTGGACGCCCACCTCGACGTGCTGGCCGGCCGTGTCGGCTTCATCACGCCCCCCGGTGCCCGCTGGGTGGCCGACGACGCGCATGTCGATCCGTCTGCCGTGATCGGCGATGGCGCCAGCGTGGGCCCCGGCGCACGCGTTGGCGCAGGAGCCACCGTGGGCCGCTGCGTGATCGCCGGGGGCGCCCGGGTGGGGGATGGCGCGACGGTGGATGGCGCGGTGCTCGGTCGCGACGTCGTGGTGGGCCCGGGCGCCCAGGTGACCGGCCTGGTCGTGGCCGGTGACGGCGCAACCGTGCCCGACGGCATGGTGCTGGAGGGCCCCGCCACGGTGGCCACCGGATCGGTAGCCTCCGCCTGATGGCAGAACTCGACCTCCCCGAGGTGCTCGCGGTGGACCGCGCGGGCCTCATCGACGGCCTCGCGTCGTCGGCGGACATCTTCGACGCCGCGCGCGCCGGTGCCGAGGCCCTGGACATCCCCTTCGCCCCGGATGCCATCGGCAACGTGCTCATCTGCGGCATGGGCGGATCGGCGGTGGCCGGCGATCTGATCGCGAGCCTCTACTACGAGCGCACCCGTGTGCCGCTGCTGGTCCATCGGGGCTATTACCTCCCCGGCTGGGCCGACGACCGCACGCTGGCGGTGCTCATGTCGTATTCGGGCGAGACCGAGGAGACCCTCACGGCCGCCATGCAGGCCCTGGAGCGCGAGTCGCCGGCGGTGGCGATCACCAGCGGCGGCAAGCTGGACACCTGGTACAACGGCAAGCACGGCGTGCCGGTGCTGCCCATCCCGCCCGGACTGCAGCCGCGAATGGCGCTGCTGCACATGCTCATCCCGGCTGTGGTCATCCTCGCGCGGCTGGGGGTCATCCCGCCGCAGGACCAGGAACTGGACGCCGCCCGCGACGCCATCGCGGCGGCAATCGACGCATACGGCCCCGACCGGCCCACCGAGGCCAATCCCGCCAAGCAACTGGCCGAGCGGCTGCATGACCGCGTGCCCGTGGTGTACGGGGCGGAGGTGACGGCGGGCATCGCATTCCGCTGGAAGTGCCAGTTCAACGAGAACGCCAAGCAGCCGGCGTTCTGGGCCGCCCTGCCCGAGATGAACCACAACGAGATCGTGGGCTGGGAGGACGCCCGGGAGTTCGGTGACCTCGCCCGGATCGTGATGCTGCGCGATCCGCGCCAGCATCGGCAGGTGGAGCGCCGGATGGCGTTGACCCGGGAGATCATCAGCCCGCGTGTGAGCGGCGTGCTCACCATCGAGGGTGAGGGCGAGAGCCCGCTGGCCCGGGCCATAGACCTTGTGCTGCTGGGCGACTACGTGTCGCTGTACGCCGCGTGCCTGCGCCGCGTGGACCCCGAGCCGGTGGAAAGCATTGGCGTGCTGAAGGCGGGCCTCGCCACCACCGGCAACCAGCGTCTGCGCGCCGGCGAGAGCGGCTCCATCTGACCCGCGGGCCTGGGCCGCCACCGCGGTGCCGGGCACTTAACCGCCCCTTAACCATCGCGGCCCCGCGCCGGTGCGCTGGTAGCCTGCGACCGCTTCGAAGCGAAAGAGGGAATTGTCTGTGACGACGACCAACAAGCATCACGTGGCCGATCTCGGCCTCGCCGAACTGGGCCGCCAGCGCATCGAGTGGGCGGATCGCGACATGCCGGTGCTGCAGCAGATCCGGGCGCGATTCGAGAAGGAGAAGCCGCTCGACGGCATCCGGATCTCCGCCTGCCTGCACGTGACCACGGAGACCGCGAACCTGGCGCGCACGCTGAAGGCGGGGGGTGCTGACGTGGTCCTTGTGGCGTCGAACCCGCTGTCGACCCAGGACGACGTGGCAGCGGCGCTGGTGCAGGAGTACGGCATCTCGACCTACGCCATCAAGGGCGAGGACGACGACACCTACTACTCGCACATCACGGCTGCCATCGACCACGCCCCGCAGATCACGATGGACGACGGCGCCGACGTGATCGGCGTGCTCCACGGTGACCGGCGCGAGATGCTGGACAGCGTGATCGGCGGCACCGAGGAGACCACGACCGGCGTCATCCGCCTGAAGGCCCTGGAGGCCGAGGGCAAGCTGGCGTTCCCGGTTGTGGCGGTGAACGACGCGAACACCAAGCACATGTTCGACAACCGTTACGGCACTGGCCAGTCCACGCTGGACGGCCTGCTGCGCGCCACGAACATCCTGATCGCCGGCCGCAAGTGCGTGGTGGGTGGCTACGGGTGGTGCGGTCGCGGTCTGGCCTCGCGCCTCAAGGGCCTGGGTGCCCACGTGATCGTCGTCGAGGTGGATCCGCTCGCGGCCCTCGAGGCCGTGATGGACGGGTTCGAGGTCCTTCCCATCGCGGAGGCCGCGAAGGAGGGCGATGTCTTCATCACCGCCACCGGCAACATCCACGTCCTGCGCCGTGAGCACTTCGAGCACATGAAGGACGGCGCGATCATCGCCAACACCGGCCACTTCAACGTGGAGATCGACATCCCCGGCCTGGACGAGCTGGCCGATGGGGCCCGTGAGGTGCGTCCCTTCGTGCAGGAGTACTCGCTGCGCAATGGCCGCAAGGTCTACCTGCTTGCCGAGGGGCGCCTGCTGAACCTGGCCGCTGCCGAGGGGCACCCGGCCGCCGTGATGGACATGAGCTTCGCCAACCAGGCGCTGTCGGCCGAGTACATGGCGCGCAACGCCACCTCGCTCGACAAGACCGTGTACGTGGTGCCGGAGGAGATCGACGCCGAGATCGCCCGGCTCAAGCTGTATTCGATGGGCGTGGAGATCGACGCGCTCACCGAGGAGCAGGAGAAGTACCTGGCCTCCTGGGATCAGGGCACCTGATACCCGGCGGCACCTCGTCGCAGGGCCGCCCGGCGGGGGACTCAACCCCCCCGCCGGGCCTGGCCCCCGAGGACATCCTCGCCCTGCGCGACAGCGCGGTGGTGATGCTGGACCAGACCCGCCTGCCCGGTGAGGTCGTGCATGTGACCCTGCCGGGCTGGCCCGACGTGGTGGACGCCATCCGCACCATGGTGGTGCGCGGCGCACCCGCCATCGGAGTGGCCGGCGCGATGGGGGTTGCCCTCGCCGCCCGGAACGCCGCGGCCACCAGTGCCACCCGGCAGGCGTTCGACGCCGAGATGGGCCGTGCCATCGCCGAACTGCGCGACGCCCGGCCCACCGCGGTGAACCTGGCGTGGGCGGTCGACCGGCTGGCGGGGATCGTGGCCGACCACGAGGGCACGCCCGCCGAGATCGCGGATGAGCTTGACGCCTCCGCCCGTGCGATCCATTCGGATGAGGTGGACCGCTGCATGGCGATCGGCCGTCATTCGCTTCCGCTGTTCTCCCGGGGCGCGCGGATCCTCACGCACTGCAATGCCGGCGCCCTCGCCACGGGCGGCTACGGGACGGCACTCGGCGTCGTGCGCGCCGCGTACGCGGCCGACCCGGGCGTGAGCGTGATCGTGGACGAGACGCGCCCGCTGCTCCAGGGGTCACGCCTCACGGCATGGGAATTGGAGCAGGAGGGCATCCCGTACACGCTCATCACCGACAACATGGCGGCGATGTTGATGTCCGAGGGGCGCGTGACCCACGTGGTGGTGGGGGCCGATCGCATCGCCGCCAACGGGGATGTGGTCAACAAGATCGGCACCTACGGCGTGGCCGTGCTGGCGCGCGAGCACGGAATCCCGGTGATCGTCGCGGCGCCCACGTCCACGCTGGATCTCTCCATGCCCTCGGCGGCCGAGATCCCCGTGGAGGAACGCGACCCGGATGAGGTGCGCGACCTGGCGTTGTTCGGCCGCGCGGCATCACCTGCGGGTGCGCCCGTGGCCAACCCGGCCTTCGACCGCACGCCCGCACGACTGGTGGCGGCGATCGTCACCGAGCAGGGCGTGCACCGCGCTCCCTATGAGCGCTCGCTGCGGCAGGCGTGGGACGCCGCCGCCCACGATCCGCCGGGCTGACGCCGCCGCGACGGCCTCCGGCGCCACAGGACCCCGCGGCCTGCCGAGAACCGCGGGGCCCGCTGGCGCGAACGCCATGGCCGGGAGTCAGGGGGACGCCCGACGCAGATGACGGTACCCGGCGTCTCGGATGTCAAGACGAAATCCCCGCCCGCTGCGGGGATTTCGCGTGGCCTACTTGAGGCGGTACGTGATGCGGCCGCGGGTGAGGTCGTAGGGGGAGACCTCCACCTTCACGCGGTCGCCGGGGTTCACGCGGATGTAATTGCGCCGCATGCGGCCGGCGAGCTTGGCGAGCACCACGTGCCCGCCATCCAGTTCGACGCGGAAGAATGTGTTGGGCAGGGCCTCGGTGACCTCGCCCTCGAACTCGATCGCCTGTTCCTTCTCGGTGGAGGCCGTGGCGGCTCCTCTCGTCGCGTTCCGGGGCTGGCGCCCCGCCTGCGGACGCAACGCTAGCGCCAATGGGCGCGATCGGCACCTGCGCGCGGCCATTCCGGTGCATGCGGGGCACTGATGCGCGGTCGGCCGGAGCACCCTGCCGGGCCATGTCCCGGTTGCTCACCGCTCTGCTCGATTCCATCATCGGCGACGGCTGCGCGGCCTGCGGCATGCCGGGGCCCCCGCTGTGCGCGCCCTGCCGCGCGGCCATTCCCCTGCTGGCCGGTGCGGGGTGCAACGGGTGCGGCTACCCGTGGCCCCGCCCGGTCCCCGCGTGCCCCGAGTGCATCGCGGGGGTCGTGGGCGCCCGCCAGGCCGGCTCCTACTCGGGTCCTGTCCCCGCGCTCGTCACGGCGTTCAAGGACCATCGCCGACGCGCCCTGGCCGACCCGCTCGCCGCCGTCATGCGCGCCGCCCTTGCCCCGCCTCCCCCCGGGGCGGTGCTTGTGCCGATTCCGCTCACCCGGTCGCGCCTGTCCGACCGCGGCTTCAACCAGGCCGCCCTGCTCGCCGGGCACCTGGCCCGCAGTTGGGGCCTCCGCGTCCACGATTGCCTTGCCCGGGACGATGCCGCGCCGTCGCAGCGGGGCTCGGGCGGGCGTGCCCGCCGCATGCAGGTGCGGACCGCCTTCCATCCGCGTGGCCGCGCGCCCCTTCATGCGGTGCTGGTGGACGACGTGGTCACCACCGGCGCCACCCTGTCGGCGGCGGCGGCCCGCGCCCTGCGCGGTGCGGGCTGCGCGCGCGTCGGCGCGGTGGCACTGGCCCGGGTTGCCCCCGGGGCTCCGGGCAGTAGAGTCGGATGACGGCAGATCCAGTCAGGGGGATACGGACATGGAACTCCAGGTGAGGGGCAGGAACGTCCCGATCACGGACGCCCTCGAGGTGCATGCCGAGAAGCGCATGCACAAGATCGAGAGGGTGCTCGGGCCATTCGCCGACAAGGCCCAGGTGGAGGTGGAGCTCGCGGTCGAGCACAACCCCAGCATCGCGAAGGGGCAGATCGCCGAGGTGACCGTGCGCACAAAGGGGCCGGTCATCCGCGTGCGCGAGGCCGACTCCGACATGTACGCCGCCATCGACCTGGCGGCGCACCGCGTGGAGCGCGCCGCCCAGCGGCTGCGCGAGCGCCACAAGGACCATCACGGTCCGGGCATCCAGGCCGTGGCGGCCACCCCGGCCGAGATCGCGGCGCTGGACCGCCTGGGCAAGGACGCCACCGACGCCGTGGAGTCGCCGCCGCCCATCCGCATCGTGCGCAGCAAGCGCTTCGAGATGCCCTCGCTCACGCCCGAGGATGCCGCCGTGCGCCTCGAGCTGATCGACCACGAGTTCTTCGTGTTCCGCAACGAGGCCAGCGGCGAGGTGAGTGTCATCTATCGCCGGCGCGACGGCGACTTCGGGCTGATCGAGGGGGCCTGAGGCGCGCCGTCGCCTGACCGTCTGGGCCGTCACCACCTGTGCGGCTCTGGCCCCGGCGGGCCTCGCGCCCGCGCAGGTCCCCCCCGGGGGTGCCGGCGCCGCCGCCCCGGCGCCGGCACCCGCCGTGGCCCCCGCGCTGGTGCAGCCGGTGGCCGTGGACGACGCCCTTCGGCAGCTGGTGGTGGCCACATGGGCGGCCACGGGCCGCGCCACCGACGGCAGCGGGGGCATGTGGGCCGCCCGCGTGGAGGGCGTGCTGTGGGTGATGGCCGACATGGGCGTGCCGGGCCTCACCGACATGCAGGTGTTCCGCGAGGCTGCGCCCGGGGTACTGGAGTCCAGCGGCGCCGTGGTGATGCAGGGCATGTGCCCGGGCATCCCGCTGGCCCTGCGCGAGGCGTGGGGCTTTGCGCCGCACTGCACGCCGGGTGATCCTGGCGTTCCACTGCCGGGGTCGGTGCCGGTGGACGACCTGCCCGAGCCGGTGCAGGGCACCGGCATGTGGATCTGGTACGTGGATCGCTCCGAGCGGTCGCTGGACGCCATCGTCGCCCGCGCGCGGTCCAACGGCATCCGCACGGTGCACATCAAGTCCGGTGACGGCACGGATTACTGGAGCCAGTTCGACCGCGCCGTGGGCCCGCTGAAGGCCGCGGGCCTGCGTGTGTGCGCCTGGCAGTACGTGCGCGGTCGCCGCCCGGTGGCCGAGGCGGCCGTGGCAGCGCGGGCGGTGCGTGCCGGCGCCGACTGCTTCATGGTGGATGCCGAGGGGGAGTTCGAGCGCCTGCGCGGGCGCTACGTGCGGGCCACCCGCTACATGCGTGCCCTGCGCGCGCGTGTGGGCACCGCCTACCCCGTCGGCCTCACCACCTTCCCCTACGTGGACCTGCACGGGCGGTTCCCGTACTCGGCGTTCCTCACCGGGCCCGATGCCGCGCAGTTCACGATGCCGCAGGTGTACTGGCGCGCCCACCGGGTGTCGCCGGAGGCCGCGGTGGATCGCACCATGCGCTGGAACCGCGTGTACGGGAAGCCCATCGCCCTCCTCGGCGGCACCTACAAGCGTGAGACGCCCGCGCAGATCCGCCGGTTCCGGTGCGCATCGCAGGCCGCGGGCGTGGCGGGCGAGAGCTGGTGGGCATGGCAGAACACCCGTCGCGCGCAGTGGCCGGCGCTGGGATCTCCGCTCACCTGCGGCCTGCGCGTGGCCCGTCAGGGGGGAAGCCGCTACCCGTACCTGGGATTGCGGTCGCGCGGCGACGTGGTGCGCCACCTGCAAGCCCTGCTGCGCGGCCAGGGGTTGCAGGTTCCCGTGACCGGCGTGTTCGGCGCCCGTACCCGCGACGCGCTGGCCGCGTACCGCTCGGCGCGCGGGCTGCCGCCGGTGGCGGGCACCGATGACGTCACGTGGGCGGATCTGCTGGCGCGCAGCGGGTCGGGCGCGACACCGGCAGCGGGGTAGGCGCAGGCCTCATTGGTACGCTTGAGATTCCCGTAAGCGGCCGCTCGGACACGCCTGCATGAGCACGGAGTTGATCAACAAGGTCCTGCGCTTCGGCGAGGGGCGCGGGATGAAGCAGCGCATCCAGAGGGTGGAGCGCATCAACGCGCTGGAGCCCGGTATGCAGGATCTCTCCGACACCGGTCTGCGCGAACGCGCCGACTCGATCCGGGCGCGGTTGGCTGATGACGCCACCACCGACGAGGTGCTCGACGAGACCTTCGCCCTGGTGCGCGAGGCGTCGTGGCGCACTCTCGGCATGCGCCACTACGACGTCCAGCTGGTGGGCGCGATGGTGCTCGACGAGGGGCGCATCGCCGAGATGAAGACCGGTGAGGGCAAGACCCTCACGGCCACCGCCGCGGTGGCGCTGAACGCGCTCACCGGCAAGGGCGTGCACCTGGTGACGGTGAACGACTACCTGGCAGGGCGCGACGCCCAGTGGATGTCCCCCGTGTACGAGGCCCTCGGCCTGAGCGTGGGCGTGATCGGCTCGATGATGCCCGAGGACCAGCGCCGGCAGGCCTACGCCGCCGACATCACCTACGGCACCAACTCCGAGTTCGGGTTCGACTACCTGCGCGACAACATGGCTGTGCGATTGGACGACTGCGTGCAGCGCGGCCACTCCTTCTGCATCGTGGACGAGGTCGACTCCATCCTCATCGACGAGGCCCGCACCCCGCTGATCATCTCGGGCGTTCCCGAGGCCGCCGCCGACACCTACTACCGGTTTGCCCGCATCGTGCCCACGCTGAAGAAGGGCGACGACTACGAGGTGGACGAGAAGCATCGCACCGTGGCGCCGCTGGAGAGCGGGGTCGAGAAGGTGGAGCGGGCGCTGGGTATCGAGCACCTGTACCTCGACGTCCACGGGCAGCTGGTGAACCACTTCATCCAGGCACTCAAGGCGGAGTCGCTCTTCCGCAAGGACAAGGAGTACATCGTCCGCGACGGCGAGGTGCTCATCGTGGATGAGTTCACCGGCCGCGTGCTGGAGGGGCGGCGCTACTCCGAGGGGCTGCACCAGGCCATCGAGGCCAAGGAGGGCCTGAAGATCCGCGAGGAGAACCAGACCCTCGCCACGATCACCCTGCAGAACTACTTCCGCATGTACGACAAGTTGTCGGGCATGACCGGAACTGCCTCCACCGAGGCCAACGAGTTCCACAAGATCTACGAGACCGACGTCGTCAGCGTGCCCACGCACCGGCCGATGGTCCGCGATGACCAGAACGACCTGATCTTCAAGACCAAGGACGCCAAGTTCAACGCGGTCATCGAGAGCATCAAGGAGGCGCACGACCTCGGGCAGCCGGTGCTGGTGGGCACCATCAGCGTCGAGGTGTCCGAGATGCTGTCGGGCATGCTGGAGCGCAGGGGCATCCCGCACAGCGTGCTGAACGCCAAGCAGCACGCGCAGGAGGCAGAGGTCATCGCGCGTGCCGGCGAGCGGGGGTCGGTCACGATCGCCACCAACATGGCCGGTCGCGGCGTGGACATCAAGCTGGGCGAGGGCGTGCCCGACGTGGGCGGCCTGTTCGTGATCGGCACCGAGCGCCACGAGAGCCGCCGCATCGACAACCAGCTGCGCGGGCGCTCAGGGCGCCAGGGCGACCCCGGCCGCACGCTGTTCTTCCTCTCGGCCGAGGACGACCTGATCCGCATCTTCTCCGGCGACCGCATGTACAAGGTGCTGGACCGCCTGGGACCGGGGGACGACCTTCCGCTCGACTCGAAGATGCTCACCAAGACGGTCGAGGGCGCCCAGAAGAAGGTGGAGGAATACAACTTCAACATCCGCAAGCGGGTGCTGGAGTACGACGACGTGCTGAACAAGCAGCGTGAGGTCGTGTACGCCGAGCGCCGGCAGGTGCTGGAGGGAGCCGACCTGTCCGACCGCGCCCGCGACTGGATCGCCGAGGTGCTGGTGGAGACGGTGGACCGCTACGAGGACGAGGACGCCTCGGTGGCCGACTGGGACCTGGATGGCATGTTCGCCGAGGTGGCGCAGCTGTACCCGATGTCCTTCGGCGTCGACGACGTGCGGCACGACTCGCTCACCCGCGAGGAACTGCTCGACCGCCTTGAGGACGACGCCATGGATGCCTACGACCGGCGCGAATCGGAGATGGGCGCCGACATGGTGCGCGACCTGGAGCGCTGGGTTCTGCTGCAGCTGATCGACGTCGACTGGCGCGAGCACCTGCTGAACATGGACTACCTGCGCGAGGGCATCCACCTCCGCGCCCTGGGGCAGAAGGACCCGCTGTCGGAGTACCGCCTCGAGGGCCATCAGATGTTCGACGAGATGATGGAGAACGTCACCCGCGAGTTCGTGCGCTACATGTTCCACGTGGAGCTTGAGGCGCCGCCGGATCCCGTCGAGGCGCAGCCGGTGGACGGCGTCACCTATACCTCGCAGGACGACCCGGTGCAGGGCTTTGCAGGCCTCGCCGACGGCTCCGTGGAGTCGCCGGACGAGGTGGCGTTCGAGGCCACCGAGCCCGCGCACTATGCGGAGGACGACGCCACGCAGGCACCGCTGCCGGGCGTGGTCGAGACCGTGGTGCTCGACGACGAGGACCGCGTGGGGCGCAACGACCCGTGTCCGTGCGGATCGGGCAAGAAGTACAAGAAGTGCTGCGGCGCCTCCTGACCCCGTCGCGACGCCGATGACCGACCCGGACGAACTGGCGCAGCAGGCCGGCAGGCTTGCCGAGCGCGTGGAGTTGCTGGGCGCCTACCTCGACCCCGACGCCCTGGCGGCCCGCATCGCCGAACTCGAGCAGCAGATGGGTGCGGCCGACTTCTGGGACGACCAGGACCGGGCGGCGCGGGTATCGGCGGAGCACGCCCGGAATACCGGCAGGCTGGACGAGTACCGGTCGCTTGCCTCGGATGTGGGCGACCTGTCGGAGCTTGCGGCGATGGCCCGCGAGGAGGAGCGCGCGGGCACGCTCACCGAGGAGTTCACCGGCGAGATCGACGACGGCCTGTCCCGCGCGGAGGACCGCCTGTTCGTGCTGGAGGAGTCGCGGCTGTTCGGTGGCGAGCACGACGCCGGTGACGCGGTGGTCACGATCCAGTCGGGCGAGGGCGGCACCGATGCCCAGGACTGGGCCGAGATGCTGCTGCGCATGTACCTGCGCTGGGCGGAGTCGCGCGGGTTCACCGCCACGGTGCAGGACCGCCAGGACGGTCAGGAGGCCGGGATCAAGAGCGCCACCTTCACGCTTGCCGGGGCCAACGCCTACGGGCTCATGTCCGCCGAGCGCGGCGTGCACCGGCTGGTGCGCCTGTCGCCATTCGACTCGGCCAACCGCCGCCAGACCTCATTCGCCGCCGTGCAGGTGGCTCCGCTCGTGGCCGACGAGGCCGAGGTGGACATCGACGACAAGGACATCCGCGTGGATACCTACCGGGCCAGCGGCGCCGGCGGGCAGCACGTGAACAAGACCGATTCCGCCGTGCGCCTCACGCACATCCCCACGGGCGTCGTGGTGCAGTGCCAGAACGAGCGCTCGCAGACGCAGAACCGCGCCACGGCGATGAGCCTGTTGCGCGCCCGCCTGCTGGAGCTGGAGATCCAGCGGCGCGAGGAGGAGGCAGCCCGCGAGCGCGGGGAGACGATGACCATCGGGTTCGGCAGCCAGATCCGCTCGTATGTGATCCACCCGTACTCGATGGTGAAGGACCTGCGCACCGGGCACGAGAGCGGCAACACCCAGGCGGTGTTCGACGGGGCGCTTGATCCCTTCATGCGCGCCGAGCTCGAGCGTCGCGCCAAGGGGCTGGCCGTGGTGGGAGACGACTGATGGCACGCGCGCTCGTGGTGGTGGGTTCGCGGCACGGCGGCACGCGGGAGATGGGGGAGTGGGTGGCCGACGGCCTGCGCGCCGGCGGAGTGGACGTCGATCTGTTCGACGCCGACGAGGCGCCGTCACCGGAGGGCTACGACGCCGCCGTGGTGGGCGGGGCGGTCTACGCCGCCAGGTGGGTGGAGAACGTGCGCGAGTGGACCCGGGCACATCAGGAAGCCCTGCGGGCGATGTCATGCTGGATCTTCTCGAGCGGCCCGGTGTCGGGTCCGCCGTTCCCCAGTGACGAGGAGTCGGTCCAGTACGGACGCCTTCTGGAGTGGACATCGGCCCGCGAGCACCGGTGCTTCCCCGGTCGCATCGAGCGCCTGGGCCTGCGCCCGCGCGAGAAGGCCATGGTCATCACCCTGCGGGTGAAGGACTGCGACTACCGCCCGCGCGAGGAGATCACCACCTGGGCGACGTCGATCGCCGCCGCGGTGAACGGGGCCCCTCCCGCCTGACACGGGGGGTACCGGGCCGGCGGGCCGCGCCTTCGTGCAAGTGGCGTTGCACGTGGATGGTGACGGCGGAAGGGTGCCGGGGTGGGGTGGCGAAACCCCAGCCGGTAACGAGGATCACGATCCGACTTGGAGTTGCGAGATGAGCGACGGCCCCGACAGCGGCCGGCCTGCATTCACGCTGGTCGAGGTGCCCCAGGCGACTGAGGACCCCGCGCAGGACGACATGGCCGCGCTGTTCAGCGCACCGGTGCAGGACGGCACCCGCCGCAAGGGCGACATCTTCCGCCCGGGGCCCGGACCGATGGTCGAGTTCCGGGGGGTCACCAAGACCTACCAGGGCAACTCGCGCGGCCTCGACGACGTGTCGCTGCGCATCGGCACCGGCGAGTTCGTCTTCCTGGTGGGACCGTCCGGCTCGGGCAAGTCCACCTTCATCCGGCTCATCATCCGCGAACTGCGCCCCACGGAGGGCTCGGTGATCGTGGGCGGCCGCGAGCTCGGCGAGTTGCGCCGTGGCAAGGTGCCGTACCTGCGCCGTGCCATCGGCTGCGTGTTCCAGGACTTCCGCCTGCTGCCCGACCGCACCGCCGCCGAGAACGTGGCCTACGCCCTGCAGGTGACCGGCCACAAGAAGGCCGAGGTGCGCCGGCGCGTGCCCGAGATCCTCTCGCTCGTGGGGCTCGACGGGAAGTACGACCGCCTGCCGCGTGAGCTCTCCGGCGGCGAGCAGCAGCGCGTGTCCATCGCGCGCGCGCTGGTGAACCACCCCCGCCTGCTCATTGCCGACGAGCCCACGGGCAACCTCGACCCCGAGACCTCGCTGGGCATCATGGACCTGCTGCTGCGCATCAACCGCACGGGCACCACCGTGCTCGTGGCCACGCACGACCGCCACACCGTCGACCGCATGCAGATGCGCGTCATCGCCCTGCAAGAGGGGCGCGTGGTGCGCGATGAGGAGTCGTCCGGGTACCACGACCGCACGGGGGAGGTCCCGGCATGAGGATCGGCATGTTCTTCCGCGAGGCGCTTCGCAGCATCCGCGCGAACGCGGCCATCTCGGTGGCGGCCACCGTCACCGCGCTCATCGCCGTGTTCATCCTCGGCGCTTTCATCCCGTCGTTCATGTACGTGCGCTCGGCGGTGGATTCCCAGAAGGCCAAGGTGGACGTGGACGTCTACATCGCCGACACCGCCAGCGTGGCCCAGGTGAACTCCCTGCGCGACAAGCTGAACGGCCTGCGCACCGATGGCACGGTGGCCGAGGTGACGTACGTGTCGAAGGAGGACGCCCTGCGCATCATGCGCGAGCGCCTGCGCGACCCGTCCGTGCTGGACGAGCTTCCCAGCAACCCCCTGCCCGCCAAGTTCAACGTGCGGCCCACCGACGCCGAGAACGCGGACGTGATCGTGGCCGCGGTGAAGGACGACCCGGCGCTCGATCCCACCGAGGGCATCGTGTACCCGGAGAGCACGGCCGACCGCCTGCTGACTGCGGCCAAGTTCGTGCAGTGGGCCGGCTTCGCGCTGATCGGCATCCTGCTGCTCGCCGCGGTGCTGCTGATCGGCAACACCATCCGGCTGTCCATCTTCGCGCGGCGCCGTGAGGTGGAGGTGATGCGCCTGGTGGGCGCGACCAACTGGTTCATCCGGTGGCCGTTCATGATCGAGGGCGTGATCTGTGGCCTGGTGGGCGCGGTCGTGGCCGTCGGGATGCTGTGGGGCATCAAGGTGGGAGTGGTGGACGCCTGGGCCGCGGGGGCGGACAGCGCCCTCACCAAGACCGGGTCGGCTGCCGGCACCATCGCCTTCCCGATGCTCACGCTGGTGCTGGTGGGCGCGGGCGCGCTGCTCGGCGCCATCGGCAGCGGCATCACCCTGCGCCGGTTCCTGAAGGTATGACCTGTTCCCGTGCGGCGGACCCCGGGGGGTCCGCCGCACGCGGGTCGTAACATCGGGGTGTGCCGCCACCGCCCCGCTCACGCCGCGTCGCCGTTGCGGCGGGCGCCGTCGCGCTCGTCGTCGCGGTGTTCCTGCTGGGCGCGGTGGCGGGCGGGCCGGTGCTCGACCGAATCCTGCCGTCGCGGGCCTCGCTGCCCGACCAGGTGACCGACGCCATCGTGGACCGCTTCGAGGACCCGGTGGACCGTGCGGAGCTCGAGCGCGCGGGTGCCAAGGCAATCGCCGAGTCGGTGGGCGATCGCTGGACCACCTACTTCACGCCCGAGGAGTGGGCGGCCATCCAGCGCTCCACGGCGGGTGAGTACACGGGCATCGGCGTGACCGTGCGGTTCGGGGACGACGCCCTGCAGGTGGAGCAGGTCTATCCCGGCAGCCCGGCGGCGCGCGCGGGCATCGCGGCGGGCGATGCCATCGTGGCGGTCGCCGGAGTGCCGGTGTCCCGCCGGGGGCCGGAGAAGAGCCGCGACGCCATCCTGAGCAGGGACGGCACGGATGTGCGCCTGCGCGTGCGGCCCCCCTCGGGAGCGCTCCGCACGGTCACCGTCACGCGCGGTGATGTCACGGTGCCGATGGTGGAGGCCCGGATGGTCACCGGCCCCGGCGGCGCGAAGGTGGGGTACATCGAACTGGCACGCTTCGAGTCGGGCGCGGGTGAGCGCGTGCGCTACGAGGCCGGGCGCCTGCTGCGGCAGGGCGCCACGGCGATTGTGCTCGACCTGCGCGGGGACCCGGGCGGGCTGCTGGACGAGGCCGTGGCCGTTGCGGGGGCGTTCCTGCAGCCGGGGCAGGTGGTGGTCACCACCAGCGGCCGCACCTCACCGGCACGGGAGCGCCGCGCGGAGGGCGATCCCATCCCCGCCGATGTCCCGGTGGCGGTCATCGTGGACCAGGGCAGCGCCAGCTCATCCGAGATCGTCGCCGGCGCGCTGAAGGACCACGGGCGGGCCGTGGTGGTGGGGCAGCGGACGTTCGGCAAGTCGAAGGTGCAGGTGACCCAGGCGACCGGGGACGGCGGCGCCGTGCGGGTGACCATCGCCGGCTACCTCACGCCGAAGGGCACCGACATCGGCGATGGCGGCGTGCAGCCGCAGGTGCGCTCCACCGACGACCCCGCCACCGAGGCCGATGAGGCCCTGGATGCCGCGGTGGCCGCGGCGCTGGATCGGCGGTAGGCGGTGGCGCGGGGGCGCACCGGCACCACGTTCGTGGCCGAGATGGTGCCTGCGGGGCGCGGCATGGCAGCACGGCCGGCGTTCGAGGCCGGTCCCGACGTGCCGCTGCTCAAGGCGCGGCGCGGCGATGCCCGCATGGGCGACCTGGTCACCGCGCGGATGACGGGCGGGGGGTGCGCGGTGGTCACCGTGCACGGCCGCGTCACCGACGCGGGCGCTGCCATCCGTGCCCTCATGGCGCATGAGGGCCTCGGCCGGGGCTTCAGCGCGTCGGTGCGCGATGAGGCCAATGCCGCGCGCCGTGCCCAGGCAGAGCATGACCCCGCCCGCCGCGACCTGCGGGACCAGCGGGTGATCACGATCGACCCCGAGGGCGCGAAGGACCACGACGACGCCATCGCGGTGCAGGAGGAGGGCCAGGGGATCCGCCTGTGGGTGCACATCGCGGATGTCAGCCGCTACGTGCCCGCGGGGGGCGCGATTGATCGGGAGGCCGAGCGCCGGGGGTGCTCGGTGTACCTGCCGGGGTCGGTGGACCCCATGCTTCCGGAGCGGCTGTCCAACGACATCTGCTCGCTGCGGCCGGGCGAGGAGCGCAAGGCGGTGACCGCGCACATGCTGGTGATGCCCGATGGCGAGGTCACCGCAGAGGGTTTCCACCGTTCGCTGATCCGCTCGGACCGGCGCCTCACCTATCCCGAGGTGGACGCCTTCCTCGGCGGCGGGTCGGCACTGGGCGATCCGCTCATGGAGCAGGACGTCGCCCTCGCCATGGAACTGGCCCGCCGCCTGCGCGCGCGCCGGATGCGCCGCGGGGCGTTGGACATCGTCACCTCCGAGCCGCGCTTCCGGTTCGAGGGCGACCGCGTCGAGTCGGTGGACATGGAGACCCAGACCGATGCCCACAGCCTGATCGAGGAGTGCATGATCGCGGCGAACGAGGCCGTGGCCCGGTTCCTCATCGCCAAGCGCGTGCCTGCGATCTTCCGGGTGCACGCCGACCCCGAGCAGATGGCCATCGAGCACCTGTGGGACCGCCTCGAGGTGCTCGGCGTCCCGGTTCCGCCCCTGGCCGATGGGTTCCTCACCGCGGAGCAGCGCCGCGAGGCCGCGGGCGTGGCCGCGCATGCGGTGCGGCTGCACGTGGAGCGCACGGGCGAGGGGGCGGCGAGCCTGCCCTACATGGTGCTGCGTGCACTGCAGAAGGCGGTCTACCGTCCGGACGAGACCGCCCACTCCGGGCTGGCGAGCCCCGCGTACCTGCACTTCACCTCGCCTATCCGTCGGTACCCCGACCTGGTGGTGCATCGCGCCCTGGTGCATGCGCTGGGGCTCGGGGAGCCCGCCCCGGACGCCGCCATGCTGCCCGAGGTTGCCCGCGACTGCTCCGAGCGCGAGCGGGAGGCCACCGACCTGGAGAGGCGCGCCGACCGCATGTGCCTGGCGTACCTGCTGGCGGGGTCGCTGGGCGGGGATGCCTGGGAGCGTCCGCGCGATGGCGAGGTGACGGGCATCGGTCCGTCGGGCCTGTTCATCACCTTCGACGAGGTGTTCGACGGCTTCCTGCCGTTCCGGTTGATGCATGACGACCACTACGTGCCCGATCCGCTGGACTCGCAGGTGGTAGGCGATGACACCGGTCGGCGCATCCGCCTGGGGGATCCCCTGCGCGTGCGCCTGCACGACATCCAGCCGCTGCGCGGCCGCGTCACCCTCGCACCGGCCGACCGCGCGCCGGGGCGCCGCTAACCTCCCGCGCCCATGGGAAAGAAGGCCACACGGAAGGGCGGGTCGAAGCCACCGCCCCCGAAGGACATCGCGCAGAACCGCAAGGCGCTGCACGAGTACGAGATCCTCGATCGCTACGAGGCCGGCATCGCGCTGACCGGTTCGGAGGTGAAGGGCCTGCGCGAGTCGGGCGCCATGATCCGCGAGGCGTACGCCCAGGTCATCAATGGCGAGGTGTTCCTGGTGGGCGCGCACATCAGCGACTACGGGCCCGCCGGTGGCCGCGGGCACGATCCGCAGCGCACCCGGCGCCTTCTGCTGCATCGCCGCGAGATCGACAAGATCGCCGGCAAGCTGGTGGAGAAGGGCATGGCGCTCATCCCCCTCCGGATGTACTTCAACGATGACGGCCGCGCCAAGGTGGAATTGGGCATCGGCCGCGGGCGGACCCAGTACGACAAGCGCGTGGCCATCAAGGATCGCGAGATGAAGCGCGAGCTGTCGCGTGCCAATGCCCGACGCGGGCGGGGCTAGGAGGACACCACATGAGAATTCGCACTTTCGTCGCCGCGGGGACCGCGGCAGTCGCCGTCCTGGGCGGCGCATCTGTCGCAGCGGCCGGGCCGCCAGCCTCGCTGCCGAAGACGCAGCTCACGGGCTACCAGCTGATCAACCGCTTCATGTCGGCGTTGGAGGACGCTGATGCGCCGCGCATCAACCGGCTGCTGGCCCCGTCATTCGTCATCCAGCGGGCTAACGGCACCTGGGCGGTGAAGTCTCAGTACATGCGTCGGCTGCCCGTCGTCGACGACTTCACGATCCTGGCGAGTCACGCGGTGTACTCGCATGGGACCATCAGCGTGCGGTGGGAAATGGCGACGCGCGAGGTGCTGCCGGGCGCCGCCGTCGGCACTGCCCCCGCACCGCGGCTCAGCACCTTCGCGTGGACATCGCGCGGGTGGCGCATGACCTCGCACGCCAACTTCAACCCGCCGGCGTAGGCGCAGCCGCGGCGGGTGCATCTCCCGGCACGGCCTCCGCCACGCGATCGCCGTACAGCAGCACCATCACCACCGCTGCCAGTGGTGTGATGGCCGCGGCGAAGACCGCGCCGATCAGGTTCACCGACCACACCGGCAACTGCAGCAGCAGGAACGGCATGGCCAGCAGGGGCGCCACCAGCAGCGGCAGGGCACCGGCCAGCAGGCTCACCACCGCCACCCGCCACCACCCGCCGCGGGTCAGGTCGCGTGCCCGCATCCGGGAGTCGCGGCCGTCGCGGCGCTCCATCACGCACACCTGCGTGAGCAGCTGGGTCTCCACGAGAAGCTTGAGCGCCCACGGTATTCCGATGATGCTCGCCCCCAGCAGGGCGATCTGCAACGCGCGAAGGCCCACCGACCGCGCCACCGCGGGGAGCACCTCCTTCGATTCGGGGTAGAGCTCGCGCAGCCGCGGGTTCAGCCCGGCCCGGTCCCGGTCGCGCATGCTGATCGACACCAGCATGATCGCCAGCACGTAGCCGATCAGCCCACCGGGCACGGCGGCGGTCACCGCCCCCACCCACAGAAGGGTGGTTTCCTCCCCGATGGTCTGGAACAGCGGCCCGATTCCCGGGGTCTCGGAAATGACCCACTGCGCCACGCTCGCGAGCGCAGCGACCGGGATGAACACGATGCCCGCGCCCAGCGTGGTGAGCGGTGATCGTCGCATCACCCCCAGCGCGCTGCGGATCATCTGCCCGGCGCGCCGGTCGCGCACGATGGGTTCGAGGGGCACGCGATTCCAGCGCGTGGAGCGGATGAGGGCGATCAGCACCAGCACCGCCACTGCCAGCAGCAGCAGCGTGATCACCGGGTTCTCACCCAGGTTGGTCAGTACCTGCGAGGCCCCGGCCACGATGCCGCAGAAGGCCGAGGTCACGAGGTCGGAGCCCACGTCCGGAATGGCGGAACTGCTGTCGCGGGCGTCGCGCTGCCATGTGATGGGGTTGGTCCAGCGGTCGGTGGTGTTGGGCCCCGGAGGGCCGTCATAGGGCGCGCGCAGCGGGGCGCCCCACTGGCCCTCGTAGGTGATCCAGGCGAGCGCGGAGGTCTTCCCGGGGTTGCCGTCGGGCAGCAGCACCGCGGTAGGGCGCACCTCCACCGATGGCCCGCGGGTGTCGTCGCACCCGATTCCCTCGCTGGGGCTGCGCTCCAGCCACAGCGCCGGTGAATAGAAGCCCGCGTGCGATCCCGCGGCGGGGTACAGCACTGGGTGGTCGCCCTGCTTCTGCAGCTTGGGATCATCCCAGGCGGCCTTCTCGCCCAGGTTGTGCTGGGAGTAGCCCACCTCCACCGGTTCGCGCTGCAGCGCCTGCTCGGGGGTGTCGGCCCGGAAGACCACTTGGGCCATCTCCCAGTCGCCCTCATGCAGGTTGTTGTAATCGTTGAACAGGTAGTAGAACCAGTACTGCACCACGAGGTACCCGGGCGCATCGGCCTGCGTGGTGACGTGCGCGTAGGCCACCGGGTCCGTCGGCGGCACGCCCATGCCCAGCGACCGCGCCAGTTCGTCATACGTGCACCCCGGTGCGAGGGGATTCCCCGGGTAGTCGATGGCCCACCCCTCCGGCTTCTCGTACAGGTCGGCCGCGGTGGGGCCCGTCATCTCGTCCTGCCCATCGCGCAGGAAGGTGAAGTCCGGGTTGCTGAGGATGGGATCCACGCTGCTCGGCCCGTAGGCCTCGCCCGACCGACCGCACGCGGCCTGCTGCTTCTTCAGCATCACCACCGGTACGTACTTCTGCGCAAGCTCGGTGGCCGCGTCCGCGGCGGCACCGGCGGCCGGGCCCGCGGTCATCGCCAGAATCAGGGCGACGACCGGAAGCAGGGCGGCGATCAGGCGCCGGACCCCGGACATCACGTGATGATGACCACGTGCTCGGACAGAGCGCCGTGCGCCCCGAGGGTGGAGATCTTCTCGATGTCGCTGCTGCGGCTGGGGCCCGATACCAGGCTGACCGCGGATGGCGCGGGGTGCCCGTCGGCGAAGGCCTGTGCCAGGGCTTCGCCGAGCGTGCGCACGATGCGCCCGGCCGGCAGCAGGGCCACGTGGTGGCGGTTGGTCACGTCGATCCCGCGCCCGTGCCCGGGGGAGGCCTCGAGCACCAGAGTGCCGCGCTCCGCCACTGCCGTCCGGGGCACGGTGACCCCGCAGGAGTCCTCGGGGCCCTCGAGGCCGAGCATCTCGCGCTTGCTGAGCGCGGTCGGCCAGACGAGGGCCTCGATTCCCTCGCGCCGCAGCGCCTCATGCAGCTTCAGGTCGCGTACAAGCGGGTCATCCGCCAGTACCGCCCGCGCGACGCCGGCGTCGCCCATCGCCCGCGCCGCGGCTCGCGCGGCATCGGCGGCGGTCACCACCTGCGCCGATGCCTTGCGCCGCCCGAGCGACGCCACCAGGTCGTCGACCAGTGGGTGGCTCACGGGCGCGGGGGCCAGCGGCTGGGCATGTCGCGCACCTGCGTCCACCCCGCGCCGGGGCCCGGCAGCCGCCGTACCCATCCGCCCTTCCCGCGGGCGCGCAGCATCAGGCGCCAGCCAGCCATCCATGCGCGGTAGGTCGCAGGCCGCCGCCAGAGGCGGCTCCATGCGCGGAATGCGACGGCTGACCTGCGCGTGGCGGGCGATGACGCCCGCGCCCGCGCGCGTACCAGCAGGTTCTGCAGGGGGATGCCCACGGGGCAGGCTTCGCCGCACGACCCGCACAGCGATGACATGAACGGCAGGTCGCGTGAGGATGGCGATGCCGGCCCTTCCAGCAGGGGCGTGATGACGGCCCCGATGGGCCCCGAATACGGTGAGCCGTATGCCTGCCCGCCCACCGACTTCCACATGGGGCACGAGTACAGGCACGCACCGCACCGGATGCACGACAGCGCCTCCTCGAACTCCGTGCCCCGCAGCGCCCCGCGGCCCCCGTCCACGATCACCAGATGGAACTCCTCGGGGCCGTCCACCTCGCCCTCGCGGCGCGGTCCGGTGATGAGGTTCACGTAATTGGCGGCGTCCTGGCCGATTGCCGCCATCGGCAGCACCTGCAGGATGTGCGCGGCCTCGTCCCAGTCGGCCACCACCCGCTCCATGCCCATCACGGCCACGTGGATGCGCGGCTGGGATGTGACCAGCCGCGCGTTTCCCTCGTTCTCCACGATGCAGACGGTGCCGGTGGACGCCACGCCCAGATTGACCCCCGACACCCCCATGCCGGCCTGCGCGAACTTCTCGCGCAGGCGCACGCGGGCATGCGCCACCAGCCCCTCGCGGTCGTCCGGCACGTCGTCGGTGCCGGCCTCCTCGCGGAACAGCGCGGCCACCTGCCCGCGGTTCAGGTGGACGGCGGGCGCGATGATGTGCGACGGGTGCTCGCCGGCCAGCTGCAGGATCCACTCGCCCAGGTCGGTCTCCACCACCTCGATGCCGGCGTCGGTGAGCGACTCGTTGAGCTTGATCTCCTCGGTGGCCATGGACTTGCTCTTGGCCACCACCGTGACCCCGCGCGCGCGGGCCAGGCCGGTGATGTACCGCGTCGCCTCGGCGCCGTCCTGTGCCCGCACCACCGTGCCGCCGGCCTCGCGCACCTTCGCCTGCATCTCGCTGAGCAGCGCTGGCAGATCGCGGATATTGCGGCGCCGGATTTCCCGGGCGCGCTCGCGCATGGCGTCCAGCCCGTGGTCACGGCGCATGGCATCACGGCTCTCGCCCCAGCTGGCCGCCGCCGTCGCCAGGTTGCCGCGCAGCGTGTCGTCGGCGAGGGCCTGCACTGTGCGCTCGCGCAGCGTGCCCTCGGCATCGGGGTAGGCAACACCGCCCGATGATCTGCGCCGCCGGGTGCTCATCCGTCCAGTACCTCGGCGATGTGGCGCGCGCGCAGGGGGATGCCCCGACGATGCGCCACCCCCGCCACATGCATTAGGCACCCTAGGTCACACGAGACCACCTCGGGTGCACCGGATTCCATCGCGGCCCGCGCCTTTTCCTCGCCCAGCCGGGCGGACAGCTCCGGGAAGGTGATGCTGAACACCCCGCCGAACCCGCAGCACTGGTCGGTCCCCTGCATCTCGCGCACCTCGCAGCCCGCCCGGGCCAGGGCCTCGCGCGGGCTGGCGCTCTCGTGCATCACCCGCAGCATGTGGCAGGAGTCATGCATGGTGACCGCCTCGGTCCGGGAGGGACCCGGGTTGAGGTCGTGCTTCTGCAGGAACTGCGTGAGCTCGATGGTGCGCCGCGCCAAGTCGAGCGCGGCCTCCTCCTCCGGGCGGCCGCGGAACATCTCGGGGTAGGCATGCACCACCATGCCCGCGCACGAGCCCGACGGCACCACGACCTCCTCCGGCCCTGCGAATACCTCGAGCGTGTGCCGCGCCACGGCCCGTGCCTGATCGGGCTGCCCGGCCGTCCAGGCGGGCTGGGAGCAGCAGGTTTGCGCACGCGGTACGCGCACCTGCACGCCGCAGCGCTCCAGCACCCGGCGGGATGCCTTCCACACCGACGGCGCCACGGCGTCGGACAGGCACGTGCGCATGAGGAACACCTGCATGCCACAAGTGTAGGGACGCAACCGTGAGGTCACGCCGGTGCCCTGTAGCGTGGACGCATGCCCGCACCGTCCCCCTGGTCGTTCTGGCGCATCGCGCGCATTGCGGCCGCCGTGGTGGTGCTGATCGCCGCCGCCTACTACCTGGTGGTGGCGTTCGACAACATCACCAACCCCACCAACCCCAACGGCAGCAACTGGCCCTTTGTGGAGGGCGTGCTCAGCGGCGAGGGCACCCCACCCGACAATGGCTTCGAGTGGCGCTTCATCGATGCCACGTGGTTCCACGTGCTGGCCTACATCGGGATCATCGCGGGCGAGGCGCTTGCCGGCGTTCTGCTGCTGATCGGGGGTATCGCGGGCATCCGGGGGGCGTCGTCAGCGCAGCGGTGGGAGCCCGGCCAGCGCTGGACCCTCATCGGGGGCGTGGTGGGCCTGCTGGTGTTCTTCCTCGGGTTCATCGTGGTGGGCGGCAACTGGTTCATCATGTACGAGAACGCCAAGTGGAACGGGCTGGAGCCCGCATTCCAGAACACGGTCACCACGCTGCTCGCCATGCTGCTGGTGCTGGGCGCGGCGATCGGCGGGCGATTGGCCGAGCGGGGCTGAGGCGCCGTGGAGCGGCGCGCCCTCAGGACGCCGCGCAGTCGGAGAGTCCCGCCTCGGCCGCGGCCGCGCGCCGGGCGGCGATGATCGACCGGCCCTCGGCGCTGCCGATGGTCGCGCCCTCGGCAACGTCCAGGTCCTCCCCGGCCAGTACGCGGTTGTACAAATCCTCGGTCATCTGCACGCTGCGCCCGCCCTCCTCCAGATAGGCCGTGACATCGTTGGCGATCTCGGGCGGCGGATCCAGTTGCGAGATGTCGGCGTACTGCCGGCGGGCGATGGCAATCACCTTGCCGAAACGGTCGCGGAAGTCCTCGAGCGATTGGAACTGCTGGGTGTTGCCGAGGGCGTTGAACTCCGCCGTGGCGGCGGCGCAGATTCCGTTGGCCTCGGCCACGAACCCGGCATCCGCGGCCGGTGTGGTGGTGGCGGCATCGCCCGCCCCCCCGCATCCGGCCACCGCGCCCCCGGCGGCGATGGCGATTATTCCCGCGGCGATGGCCCGGCGCGCTCTCATGACGACCCCCCGGTCAGTTCAGCGCGACCGTACCCGGACGCCCGCAGTGTGAACCCGCCCGTAAGGGGGGTCTCGCCACGCGGTGATACCCTTCACGAAGAACAAATCTTCTACGGGCCCGAACCAGTTTCGACGGGGCGGAGAAGGATCGGAAAGCGAGCCGCGGACCCTGAGGACCGCGTTACCAACAGGGAACCAAACGTAGCTGCGGACACCCGTCAGCTCGCTCTCGCCGCCTAGTAAGCGGGTCTGAGAGTCGTCGGCCCACCCTTCGGACCATGAGGGGGATCACCGGCGTCGCATAGTGGTCCTGGCCCCGGGGCAGGGTTCCTCGGCCAAGGGGCGAGATTTCAGGAGGGGCTGGGGGAGAGGTGATTTGCCGGAGATGGCGCCCTCCCCGAGACATTCATCACCGGCTGCGCTCGGAGAAACCCATCTGGAAACGCTTTCGGACGCCGGGGCAGTGCCGGCCGGGTCCACTGGATCTCTTCCGAAGACAGTTCTGAAGAAGAGGAAAATGAAGGAAATAAGCGGGATCTGAGGGGGTCGGCGACGACCCCCTCAGCTTTGGCGACTCGCGTTCGGGGCTACATCGGTATGGACGTCGGTGCCGGGCCGTAGGGGACGCGCCCCATTGCTCGTAGCCAACGGGCGTGTGATCGCAACGCGGCCGTAAACGTGTCGTTCGCCCGGTAGCGCAGGTCATGCTCCCGGCACAGCTGCTCGAGAACGGGTGAGATGCGGCGGTAGTGCACATGGCACACGTTGGGCAGCAGGTGGTGCTCCACCTGGAAGTTCAGCCCGCCCAAGTACCAGTTGAGCACCCGGCTCGACCTGGCGAAGTCCACGGTGTGCTCCACCTGATGGCGGGCCCATTCCCGCGGGCCATCACGCTCGGACTCCGCGGTCATCCGCGCCTCGGAGGTGAAGTCGGCCTCCTCCACGCAGTGGGCCAACTGGAACACCACGGCGAGGATGATGCCGAGAATCCAGAGCGTCACGAACGCCCCCAGCAGCACGCCCCACCAGGGCTGCATGAACATCGGCAGCACGAGGAAGAGCCCGAAGAAGATCACCTTCGTGCCGATCAGTTGCCACAGGTCGCTGCCCCGGGGCCGCTTCAGAGGTACGTGGGCATTGGGCCCACGAATCAGCATTGAGGCATCGCCCATCAGCGCCTGACGCGGGGCGTAGAAGCCGTAGAGGGCAAACATGTAGATGTGCTGGAAGCGGTGCCACGGCTTGCGCGGCTGGTCAGGGGCGAAGCGGGCGAGGGGCATCTGCTCGATATCGCCATCCTTGTCCACCACGTTCGTGTAGGTGTGGTGTGCGTGGTTGTGGCGCTCGCGCCACAGGTACGACGACGTGCCGAGCAGCACGTCCATCGTTAGCCCGAGGAACCTCCACCGTCGACCCAGCGCCCCGTGGTTGGCGTCATGCTGGATGGAGAAGGCCACCCCGCCGAGGGCGAGTGCCAGGGAGATGCAGCCAAGACCCGCCTGCCACCAGTTGCCGGCCATGAACACCAGATACGCGTACGAGGCCGCCGTCCAGACCAGCATGAAGGCGGCCTTGGTGAAGAACCGCATGCGGCCGCGACGGAGAGTCCTTGCATCCAGCATCTGCCTCACGGCTCGCGTGAGGTCTGCTTGGAAAGAGCCGCCGCCCCTGAGCAGGCGCGCTGGCGCTTCCTTTGTCGTCACTGAGATGTCCTCCATGCCGGCGAGCGGGGGATCGCTCAAAGAGCGAGGGTCCGCTCAAGCCGTTGCAGCACGGTAGCGGGGTTACCGGTCGCGTAGGACACTACCGCGTTAAGGACGGGACAACCGACCGTCGCGGCGCACCACCCTCTGCGCGGCCGCGCCGGGTAAAGGTTGGTCCAGGGTCCGGAAGCCCGCTCCCCGCGTGGCTAGCGTGGCGGCATGACTCTTGTTCGCTCCCGCTGGGCGGCCATACGCCGCCACCCCGTCCTTGCCGCTGCTGTCGCCGTCCTCGTGGTCCTGTGGGTCGTCTTCGGTGCGCTCATCGGCTTCCTCCCCGGGATGATCGCGATAGCGGCACTCGCCCTTGCCGTGTGGTGGGTGGTTCTCGAGGTCCTTGCCCGCCGCCGCTCCGGTGCTGTGCAGGCGCCCCGCGAGGCCCGCACCGCCGTGGTGGCGGGGATCGCCGTGGTGCTCGTGGGCTTCGGCCTGATGCAGGCCGTGCCCTACGGACGCGACCATTCCAATCCACCGGTCACGGGCGAGCCCACGTGGCACGACGAGGCCACGCGCACCCTGATGGTGCGCGCATGCTTCCAGTGCCACTCGAGCGAGGTGGACTACCCGTGGTACGCGGACATCGCGCCGACATCGTGGGCGGTGCAGCACCACATCGACGAGGCCCGCGGGAAGGTCAACTACTCGCAGTTCGCCACCGATCCCGGCGACGCGGACGAGACCATCGAGGTGATCCGCGACGGATCGATGCCTCCGGCCTACTTCACGCGCTTCGGCAACAACGCCACGGCGAACCTGACCGACGAGGAGAAGGCGCAGCTGATCGCCGGGCTCGAGAAGACCCCGGGGATGTCGGGGGGCGATGCCCACGGGGAAGGCGACTGACGGGACCGTTCGCCCGTCCGGTTGCGGGCGGCGCGGCTACCGTTCGGGGCGTTCCGACGATGAACCCGGAGGAAGCCCTGTGAGCAGTGACGCGAAGTGCCCGGTGACCGGCGCGGGCGCCGGAATGACCAACCGCGATTGGTGGCCCGAGCAGCTGGATCTGGCGCCGCTTCGGCAGAATCCTCCCACTGCAGACCCCATGGGCGAGGGCTTCGACTACGCGGCGGAATTCGCGACCCTCGACCTCGGTGCGGTGAAGGCCGACATCGAGAACCTGATGACCACCTCGCAGCCCTGGTGGCCGGCCGACTTCGGCCACTACGGACCGCTGTTCATCCGCATGGCCTGGCACAGCGCGGGCACCTACCGCATCGCTGACGGCCGCGGCGGGGCGGGAACCGGCGGACAGCGCTTTGCGCCGCTGAACAGCTGGCCCGACAACGCCAACCTCGACAAGGCGCGCCGCCTGCTGTGGCCGGTAAAGCAGAAGTATGGCCGCAAGCTGTCATGGGCCGACCTGATGATCCTGGCCGGCAACTGCGCGCTGGAGTCCATGGGCTTCCAGACCTTCGGGTTCGGAGGTGGCCGCGAGGACATCTGGGAGCCCGAGGTGGACATCTACTGGGGTCCCGAGGGCGAGTGGCTGGGCGACCAGCGCTACACGGGCGACCGCGAGCTGGAGAACCCGCTCGCCGCAGTGCAGATGGGCCTGATCTACGTGAACCCCGAGGGTCCGAACGGCGAGCCCGACCCGCTGGGCTCCGCGCGCGACATCCGCGAGACCTTCCGCCGCATGGCGATGGACGACGAGGAGACCTTCGCGCTTACCGCGGGCGGCCACACCTTCGGCAAGAGCCACGGCGCGGCCAACCCCGACGAGTACGTGGGGCCCGATCCCGAGGGCGCGCCCATCCAGCAGCAGGGGCTGGGCTGGCGGAACACCTTCGGCTCGGGTGACGGCGACGACACCATCACCAGTGGCATCGAGGGCGCGTGGACCCGCACGCCCACCCAGTGGGACATGGACTACCTGGAACTGCTGTACAACACCGAGTGGGAACTGGCCAAGAGCCCGGCGGGTGCGTGGCAGTGGCACCCGAAGGACGGCGCGCTGGCCGACGTCGTGCCGGATGCCCAGGACCCGTCGAAGCGCCATGCGCCCATGATGACCACGGCCGACATGGCCCTGCGCGAGGACCCGGAGTACGCGAAGATCGGCCGGCGCTTCCTGGAGGACCCGGAGGCCTTTGCCGACGCCTTCGCCCGCGCGTGGTTCAAGCTGACCCACCGCGACATGGGGCCCATCGCCCGCTACGTGGGGCCGGAGGTGCCGGATGAGCAGTTGATCTGGCAGGACCCGGTGCCGCCGGTGGACCACGCGCTGGTGGGCGACGCCGAGGTGGCCACGCTGAAGGCGGCCATCGCCGCCTCGGGCCTGACGGTGGCCGACCTGGTGCGCACCGCATGGGCGTCGGCATCCACCTACCGCGGCAGTGACCACCGCGGCGGCGCCAACGGCGCGCGCATCCGCCTGGAGCCGCAGCGCGGATGGGAGGCCAACGACCCGGCCAGCTTGAAGCGTGTGCTCGGCGTGCTCGAGGGCATCCAGGCCGACTTCAACGGCGCGCAGAACGGCACCGGCGTGCGCATCTCGCTCGCCGATCTGATCGTGCTGGCAGGCGGCGTGGGCGTGGAGATGGCCGCGGCGGCGGCGGGCGCGGAGATCACCGTGCCCTTCACGCCGGGGCGCACTGACGCCACGCAGGATATGACCGACGTGGAGTCATTCGCGGTGCTCGAGCCCATGGCAGACGGCTTCCGCAACTACCTGCGCCCGGGCCACCCCTGGCCAGCCGAGCGCCTGCTGGTGGACAAGGCCAGCCTGCTCACGCTCACGGCCCCGGAGATGACGGTGCTGGTGGGTGGCATGCGGGCCATGGGGGCGAACAGCGGAGGAAGCGACCTGGGGGTCCTCACGGACCGTCCCGGCACCCTGACCACCGACGTGTTCGTCAACCTCCTCGACATCGGCACGGTGTGGGAGCCCACGTCCAAGGCCGAGGAGACGTTCGAGGGCCGCGACCGCGCAACCGGCGAAGTGCGCTGGACCGGCAGCCGCGTGGACCTGGTGTTCGGTTCGAACTCCGAGCTGCGCGCGCTGGCGGAGGTGTACGGGTGCGACGACTCGGTCGGGAAGTTCCTGGACGACTTCGTGGCGGCGTGGGTGAAGGTGATGGAGCTCGACCGCTTCGACCTGCACCGCTAGGAGGTCATGCGCGGTGCAGCGGGCGGTGCCCTGACGGGGCTCCGCCCGCTGCGGGCGCTACCCGCCCGCGTGCTGGTCGCAGTGGTGGTGCACCATGCGCCAGCCGTCCGCCTCGCGGCGGAATACGTTGGTGGTCCGGTGCTGGATGCGCATGGCGGCACCGGATGCGTCATGGAAGTCCACGCCACGCTCGATTCCGGTGACGTAGCCGCCGTCGCCCAGGTCCACCATAAGGGCGTCGTCCAGCACCACCGTGCCGGTCATGCCGGCGCGTGCCTCCTCATCGAAGTGCGCGGCCACGGCCTGGGCACCGGCCTCGCGCCCGCCGAACGGGCCCATGTTGGTGACATCGGTGGCCTGTGACCAGATGGCGCGCATGGGAGCGGTGTCGCCCGCCAGGTTCGCGTTCAGCGCGGCGTAGAAGGCGGCGTTTGCCGCCGCGAGCGAGTCGGCCATGGGGCTCCTTGGTGGTGGCACGGGGTGCGCGCCACGCTACGCCCATGGCCGACTCGCTGCCGCGGGGTGGCTACGCCGCGGCAGTTGCCGCGGCAGCCCCCACCGCGGTGGCCTCGGGGATCTCCACCAGAACCCCGGTCCGGACGTCGTACACGTAGCCGTACACCGGGATGTCACCCGGCACCAGCGGGTGCTCGCGGATGCGCCGCACGTCATCCACCACCGCGCCGGACTGATCGCCGATGTTGAGCCAGTCGATGGAGCGGCCCACGTCCGAGCCGGGGCCCGCGCCCACGTCCACGAAGCCGTCGGGGCCGAGCTCGGCCGTCTCCAGGCTGGAGGCCAGCAGGTCGCCCATCACCTCGTTGGTGAAGAACTCCATGCCGCAGTCGGTGTGGTGCACCACGAACCACTCGCGGGTGCCCAGCAGCTTGTAGGAGATGACCAGCGAGCGGATGGCGTCGTCGCTCGCGCGGCCGCCCGCATTGCGGATGACGTGCGCGTCGCCCTCGGCGAGACCCGCGTACTTCGCGGGGTCGAGGCGGGCGTCCATGCACGTGAGGATCGCGAACCTCCGGGCGGGGGGCAGGGCCAGGTCGCCCTTGTCGAAGCCGGCGGCGTATGCCTGGTTGGCGGCGATCACCTCGGGACGTACGGACATGTTCACCTCGTGCTCTCGCGGGGCGCCACGGCGGCGCTTTCCCTTTTGTTGAGTGCACGCTAGTCTTTATTCCCAATAATGCAAATGCTTTTATTGTGATTAGCACGGCGACCCGCGCGAGGAGACCCATGGCACTCAGCATCAACCAGACCGTCCCGGACTTCACGGCCGAGACCACGGAGGGCACTATCCGCTTTCACGAGTGGATCGGCGACTCGTGGGCGGTGCTGTTCTCGCACCCGAAGGACTTCACGCCGGTGTGCACCACCGAACTGGGGTACATGGCACGCATCAAGCCCGAGTTCGACGCCCGCGGCGTGAAGATCATCGGCCTCTCGGTGGACCCGCTCGACCGCCACCAGGAGTGGGCGCGCGACATCGAGGAGACGCAGGGCACGGCGCCCAACTACCCCATCATCAGCGACGCCGACTTCGCCATCTCGAAGGCGTACGGCATGCTGGCGGCCGATGTCGACGGCGATCCGCTGTCGCGCACCCCGGCCGACAACCAGACGGTGCGCAACGTATTCGTCATCGGCCCGGACAAGTCGCTGAAGCTGCTCCTGGTCTACCCGATGACCACCGGTCGCAACTTCGACGAGGTGCTGCGGGTGATCGATTCCCTGCAGCTCACGGCCCGCCACAAGGTGGCCACCCCGGCCCAGTGGCAGCAGGGTGACGACGTCATCATCGCGGGGTCGGTGTCCAACGAGCAGGCCGCGGAGATCTGGCCGGAGGGGTGGGAGGAGCCGCGCCCGTACATCCGCATCGTGCCGCAGCCCATGGCGGAGCCGCAGCCGGTTGCATGACCCGCGGCGTCAGTCGCGGCGCACGATGGCGTACGAGCGCATCACCGCCATCACCAGCGCGCCGAGGGCGGACGCCGCGTAAATGATCGCCGTGCCCGCGATGGCGCGGTCGGGGATACCGGCCGCGCCATCGGTGGCGATCATCGCCCACACCATCCCCAGCAGCACCAGCCCGGCCACGTCGCCCGCCAGCGCCACGCGCCGGGCACGGCGTGCCCTCGCCGGCAGCGTCAGGTGCCGCAGCACCAGCGCGACGGCCACCACCACCAGCAGGGCGGCGATCATCGCAGCGGCCCGGCCCACCCACGCCGACCCGCCATCGTCCGGTGCCCAGATGGTGATCCACGTGAGCACGGCGCCGGCGGATGCGAGCATGGCGATGGCCGCGCGCATGGGCACCCATGGCGCGAGGGCGGCGGACAGCGCCAGCAGCAGCACCGATCCCAGCACCTGCATCACCGTGCCCTCGGCGCCGGTGAACACCACGCCCAGGCCGATCAGCGCCGCGATGGCCAGCACCCCCAGCAGGGCCCGCAGCGTCCATGCCACCGCGCGCCCCATTGCGGTCAGCCCGCGTCCGGCGGACTGCCCAGCCGGCGCGCCAGCTCCCCCGAGCGCCCCAGGGCACGCAGGCTGTCGAACCCGCCGATCGGCTCGCCGTCGATCACGATCTGCGGAAAGGTGCGCCCACCGCCACTCGCGGCCTGTATGCGGTCGCGCGCCCCGGGTCGCATGAGGTTGATGCGGACCTCGTCGAACGGAATGCCCCGCCGCGTCAGGTAGCGCTTCGCCCCCACGCAGTACGCACAGAACGGGGTCGCATACACGGTGACGCGCGCCATGGCCACACGGTAGCGCGCGCCTGCGGAGCCCCCCACGGCGGGGAGGGCCCCCTGTTCGCATGGCGTCCTCCGGGCGCCCCAGGGGGTGCGTGGGCGCCACGTCGCTCGCCCCGTGCATGACCGCGCGCGGGGTGCGCATGTGACTCCCCGGGCGCCCGTGGGCTCCACATGGCGCCGTTCATACCGTCGCCCCAAGGGCCTGCGGCCGATGCCGTGGGCGAATTGGGCGGGTCATCCGCCCGGGGGAAAGGTGAATGACATGAGCGCACAGCATGTGCGTCGCGCAGGGGCACGACGGCGCCGGGCGCTGGGCCTGGCCGTCGTGGGGACGGCCGCAGGGATGCTGGGCATCACCGGGTCGGCGGTCGCCGGGAGCTCGAGCAGCTCCGGCGAGAAGGTCACCCTCTGCCACGCGACGGGTTCGAGCACGAACCCGTACACCGTGAACACGGTGGACGAGAGTTCCGTCCAGAACCCCGTCTCGGGGGAGCTGGAGGGTCATGGCAAGCATGAGGACGACGTGATCCCGCCGTTCACGCAGCCGAAGAAGAGCCCGCCGAATGGTCCCGGCCAGTTCTGGACATACAACGGCAACAACTGGCCTGCGGGAGAGGACCTCCTCGCGAACGGCTGCTTCCCGCTCGGAATCAAGAAGACCGGCGACGCCACGGTGCTGCCGGGCGGGACCATCGACTACTCGGTGGTGGTCACCAACGTGGGCCTCAAGCCCGTTGACTACGCCGACGTCCATGTATGGGACCCGTCCACGGATCTCATGCCGCCGGCAGACACCTCCGACATCCCGGCGGGCGGGAAGCGCACCTGGACCGGCACGCGCACCCTCACCATGGAGCAGGGGCTCGACATGTGCGGCGGTTCGGTGAACAACACCGCCTACGTGGCGCTGCAGAAGCTGAACGGCGACAAGGTCAGCAACGCACGCGCCAACGCACGGGCTGCGAAGAAGCGCACGCGGGTGGCGCGCAAGAGGTCCAACAGCGCGCCCGAGATGCGCAGCTCCACCTGGATGACCGACGTGGTCTGCCCGCTGGACATCTCGATCACGAAGTCGTCCGAGCAGGCCAGCGTGGAGCCGGGGGGCACGGTCACATGGGCGGTGCCGGTCACCAACACCGGTCCGCTCGCCATCCCGACGGCGACGATCGCGATCACCGACCCCACCGCAACGCTCACGCCGCCGGCCGACCTGCCGGAATCGCTCGCACCGGGCGCCACCCTCGAGTGGACGGCATCGAGCGTGGTCACGGCCGACCCCGCACTGTGCGGGACCAGCGTGGCCAACACCGCATCGGTGGACCTGGACTTCTCGGGTGGCGAGTACCCGAAGTACACGTTCACTCCCGGCAAGGACGACACCGCGGTGGCGACGCCGGTTCCGGTGTCGGGCGGCATCTGCACCCCGGTGACGCCGGAGACTCCGGTGACGCCGGCCGGTACGCCGGCGGTGTCCCCGGCGTCGGTGCCGGTCGCGCTCCGGCCGGCCGGACCGGCGCTCGAGGTGACCAAGACGGGCACGAAGACCACCCGTCGCGGCGGATTCGCCTCGTACACCGTGAAGGTCACGAACAACGGGGCCTCCACGGCCACCGGGGTCGTGCTGCGTGACACCCCGCCGGCCACCATGCTGTGGCGGGCGGTTCCGTCCGGCGCCACGGTGTCGGGACGGGTGGCGCAGTGGAACATCGGCGATCTGGCCCCGGGCCAGACGGTGACGAAGGCGGTGCGCTTCAAGATGCGCCTGAGCGCCACCGGTCGCAGCTGCAACGTCGCCGTGGCCACCGCCACCGACGCGGATTCGGCGCGGGCCCGGGCCTGCACCACGGTCGTGGCGGCCAGGCGGCCTGCCACGCCGGTGACCGGCTAGCCGGTCACCGGGCATGCCCCGGGGGCGCACCCTGCGCGCCCCCGGGGCCCCCGTGCCCCGCCGTGCTCAGTTGATGCCGGCGATCGCCTGCCGCGCCGTCGGGGGGGTGCCCACCATCTGCGCACGCCATACGCGGGCGTCGCGGGAGGTCCACGGGCTGGCCGTGGCGGCCGCGCTTGCCCGGCGTACCGACGTGACCCAGCCCCTGTAGGCGATGGCCACCCGTCCGTCCCGGCCGCGCACGCGGCGCAGCCACTGGCGCTTGAGGTCGTGGGTGACCGCCTCGACCAGCCCCTCCTCCGCGGCCATGTCCACGTCGCCCTCGAGCCCGTTGGCCATCGCCACCTGGTGCAGCACCTCGTGCAGCACCACCACGGGCCGGTCGGCAGGCCAGCGTCGGGCGGACTGGCGGAACACGGTGTCGTCCGCGGCGGAGAACCACACCACCCCCGGCGTGGCCATTCCGGAACCGGGTGCGACCTCGTCGGTCAGGCAAGCCCGGGGCGTGGGGATCGGTGCCACCCGGGAGCTCACGAGCTGGGTGGCCTGTCGGACGATGGCGGCGAGGGGTGGAGGCGGCGGCGTGCAGTACATGCACCGAACGTAGCGTGCGGGACTAGCCGCGCGGGGGGGTGCGCGTGGCACCCGGCCCACCCGACCGGTGGGTTCTGGCGAATTGGCCATGCGTCGTAGGCCATGACCCCCATTCGGGTGGGTCGCCGGGGCCGGACGGGGGGTATTTGCGCCCGCGCCCCGGGAACCACCCGATCGACCAGTACGGATCACGCGGAGCAGCGATACAAAGGACACACCGCGGGTGCGGGTGGCGGGCACCGGAGATAGAGGATCTCCGGGGCGCGTGATGGTTCGGGGGGTCCATCCCGCCGAGCCCGTCACCCCCCGCGGTAGCAGTACCCCGGCATCAGGGGCGCTGCGCGGGTCGGCCCGGGGCCCCGGAGCCGGGCTCCACCGTGAACCGGCGGTGAAGCCTGTGTGTAGGGTCTTGACGCTACCGATGAAAGAGAGTCCGTCTTGCGTGCCTCCCGATCGTTCACCGTTGCCGGAGCACTTCTGGCAGCAGGAGCACTTGCCGCGACCGCCACCGCGCAGTCGGTCGGGGGTGACCCATCCACCTACGGCGTGATCACCATCGCCGTCGAGGGACCGCAGACGGGCGATCAGGCCTCGAATGGCCTCGACATGCTGCGCGGCGTCCAACTCGCCGCGCGCGAATTCAACGCGTCGGGAGGCTTCTACGGCCGCAAGGTGAGAGTTGTCCGTGCGAATGACAAGGCCAACCCCGACATCGCCGTCTCCGTCGCCAGGAAGGCCGTGAAGTCGGGAGCCGTCGCAGTCATCGGGCCGTACAACTCGTCCGTCGGGCTGAAGAACCTCTCGGTGTACACGAAGGCGAAGGTCGTGCCCGTGCAGATGACCTCCACCGACGCCACCACAGGCAAGGGCGTCACCGTCCAGCCGAAGAACAGCCAGATCTCCCCGGTGGAGTCCGAGTTCATCACCACCCAGTGGAAGCCGTCGCGTGTCTCGATGCTGGTGGATCCCTCCGAGTACACGAAGAGCATGGCGAATCGCCTCCAGCGCACCCTGGAATCATCGGGCGTGGTGGTGACGCAGGTGCCGATCTCCGAGGATCAGACCGACTTCGCGCCGCAGATCGCGCAGGCGCTCGCGGGGAGCCCCGACGTGGTCTACCTCAGCACCTACTACCCGGAGGGCTCGGCGATCGCGAAGCAACTCGTCGCGACAGGCAGCACGGCCCGGTGCTTCGCGGGCCTGGCCAACCAGGATCCGGCGTTCATCACCGGCGCGGGTGTGGCCGCCAGCCGGCAGTGCGTATTCAGCGGTGTCCCCACTCCGCAGCAGTTCCCCACGGCGAAGGCCTACGTGAGGAACTACACCAAGACCTTCCGCAAGACCCCGGGGACGTGGGGGACCTTCACCTACGACTCGGCGAAGATCCTCTTCAGGGCCTGGAAGCGCGCGGGAACGGCCTTTGACTACAGCCGGGTGCTTGCACAACTCAGGAAGACGGCCAACTACCGCGGGGCAACCGGGAAGATCACGATCAACCGCGTGGGCAACCGTCCCAACGTGCCCGTGAGCATCCTGAACGTCGATGCCAATGGCGACTTCAACGTGGTCTACACGAACCGGAAGAACAAGTAGGGACGTCGGGAGTGCCGGATGGCGGCCGAGGAGCACGCCTGACGTAGCAACGGGGATTTCACGGCGGTGCCGTGGGGCGGGCGACAATGCCCGGCCCATGGCCCGCCGAGTCCTCATCACGGCGCTTGCCGCGACAGCGCTGGCGGCGGTGGCGTCGCCCCTGCACGCGGCCCGCGACGTGACCACCCTGAAGCAGCGGGTGGAGGCCGTCGAGGCGCGCGCGGCCGCGCTGGACGCCCAGGCGGGCGCGGCGGCCCAGCGCCACAACGCCGCGATGGACCGGGCGGACGAGGCGCGCGCGAAGGCGGTGCGCACGCGCGCGGAGATCGCGCGCACCCGGGGACAGCTGGTGCTGGCCCGGCAGGCGCTGTCGGAGCGCCTCGTGGCGCTGTACCGGCGCCCCGAGCCGGACCTCGTGGACCTGGTGGCGCAGAGCGGGTCGCTCACCGACCTGGTCACCCGCTCCGAGGCCCTGCAGGCGGCCGCGGGCGATGACGCCGACATGGTGGAGAGGGTGCGCGCGCGGCGCGTGGCGCTCCGCCGCCAGCAGGTGGTGCTCACGCGCACGGTCGCCAGCGCGCGTGCCGAGGCCGCGGCGGCGTCGCGCGAGGCCGCGCGCATTCGCACCGTGCTCGCCCGCCAGCGAACCTTGGTGTCGCGCGCGCGGGGTGATCTGAAGGCGGCGCTGTCGGCCCGTGCGCAGGAGCGCGTGCGCGCCGCACGGGCCAAGGGCGCCCGGGACATCCCCGTCGCTGTCCCCGGCGTGGAGCCGGTGTTCCCGGTGGCCGCGCCGGCCACGTTCTCGGACGACTGGATGGCCCCGCGCGGCAGCCGGTACCACGAGGGCATCGACATCGTGGCCGCCCGGGGGGCACCGATCGTCGCCGTGGTGAGCGGGACGGTGGTGCGCATCGGAACCACGCCCATCAGCGGCAACCGGTTCTGGCTGCGGGCCCCCAATGGCGATGAGTACTTCTACTGCCACCTCGACGGCTTCGCGCCCGCCGCGCGCGAGGGGGCGTTCGCGCGTGCCGGCACGGTGCTCGGCTACAACGGCGACACCGGCGATGCCAAGGGCACGGTGACCCATCTGCACTTCGAGATCCACCCGGGCGGCGGCGGGCCCATCCGCCCGTTCCCGCTGGTCTCGTCGTGGCCCCGCGTGGGCTGACTACCAGGCGCCCTCGATCACCGGATCGGCGTCATGGTCGGCGTCCAGCGCGCCATGCACGTGCACTGCGTGGTGCGCTCCGCCGGTCACCGGCTCACCGCACGCCCGGCAGTTGATCGGACCAAGGGCGTCCCAGTCCGGACCCGGCACGTGGTCGGAGTCGAGATCGCATGCGGCGGTGGTGCGCGAGGCGTGCTGGAAGAACCCGGGCGCCCCGCGCATGGGCTTGATGGGCTGTCCGCAGTGGACGCAGGTGAGCCGCATATCC
>Ga0055584_100000482_pt1 | contig 37843 bp, 31 predicted proteins | sample OSDHelmetaG_FD_58716 | JGI IMG/M metagenome (GOLD analysis project Ga0055584, IMG submission 58716) | Pelagic marine sediment microbial communities from the LTER site Helgoland, North Sea, for post-phytoplankton bloom and carbon turnover... | ecosystem: Environmental > Aquatic > Marine >...
TTTTAAGCCAACTTTGTTTCACTTGACACAATTATACTGACGATTTGACACAGTTTAAGACTTCTATTCCACTTTTTGTCTTTTGGTAAACAATTTGAAGAAGTCTTTGAAAAAACGAATAACAATGCAAAAAGGAAAAGTTTCAGTAAACACGGAAAACATCTTCCCGATTATTAAGAAGTTTCTTTATACAGATCATGAGATCTTTTTACGAGAATTAATCTCTAATGCCGTTGACGCATCGAACAAACTTAGTGTGTTGTCGGCCAAAGGAGAAAAAACTGGTCAAACAGACGATTTAAAAATCACTGTAAAACTGGATGAAAAGAAAAAAACCTTAACCATCAGTGACCAAGGTATTGGTATGACCGCGGAAGAGATTGATAAATACATCAATCAAATCGCATTTAGTGGTGCCGAAGAGTTTGTAGAAAAATTTAAAGACGACACCGAATCAGCCAACATCATTGGTCATTTCGGATTAGGTTTTTACTCTTCGTTTATGGTTGCAGACAAAGTTGAAATCGACTCGTTGAGCTACAAAGAAGGTTCGGAAGCTGCCAACTGGGTATGTGAAGGGTCTACAGATTTTAAAATCAAAAAAGGAAAGCGAAAAAAGCGTGGAACGGACATTATCTTACACATCAATGAAGACTCTAAAGAGTTTTTAGAAACAGGTAAGATTCAAGGTCTGTTAAATAAGTACTGTAAATTCTTACCTATCGAAATTGAGTTCGATGGTAAGGTGATCAACAATACGGATCCTCTTTGGAAAAAGAATCCAACGGAACTTAAGGATGAAGACTATTTAGCGTTTTACAAAGAATTATATCCGTTCGCGGAAGATCCATTGTTTTGGATTCACATGAATGTTGACTATCCGTTTAACCTAACAGGAGTTTTATACTTCCCAAAAGTTAAAAAAGACATCGACCCTAACAAAAACAAAATCCAACTATACAGTAACCAGGTATTTGTAACGGATAACGTTGCAGACATCGTTCCTGAATACTTGATGTTGCTTCATGGTGTGATTGATAGTCCAGACATTCCATTAAACGTGTCAAGAAGTGCGCTACAAGCGGATGGAAACGTTAAGAAAATTACTGGTCACATCAGTAAAAAAGTGGCTGACAAGCTGACTGAGTTGTATAAAAAAGACGCAAAGGACTTTGAATCTAAATGGAGCTCGATTAATCTGTTCGTAAAATATGGTATGATCAGCGACGAGAAGTTCTACGATAGAACAAAGAAGATTTGTTTGTTGAAGGACGTTGATGGTAAACACACCATTTTAGAAAACTATATTGAAGACATAAAGGCGAATCAAACAGATAAAGATGGTAACACCATTGCGCTTTACTCATCGAACTTAGACGAACAATTCACGTACGTTCAAAAAGCACAAGACAGAGGTTACAATGTGTTGTTAATGGATGAAGTAATCGACAACCATTTCGTGTCAAACATTGAGCAAAAACTAGAAAAAGTTCAATTAAAAAGAGTGGATGCCGATACAGTTGACAAGCTTATTGATAAAGATGAAAAGTCTGAATCTGTACTAAGCGATGATGAAGTAACGAAGTTGAAAGAAAGCTTCGAGTCGGCAGTAAACAAAGATAAGTTCGAAGTGAAGACCGTCGTGATGTCGCCAAACGATGATTTCATTACCATCACAAGATCGGAATGGGAACGCCGTATGAGCGAAATGGGCGGAATGGGTGGTATGGCCATGTTTGGTTCTATGCCTGAGCGATACTCAGTTTCGTTAAACTCGAATCATGCGTTGGCGAAAAAAGTGTTAGAGACTTCAGACGAAGCAGAGCAAAAATCGTTGATGAACAACGCAATGGATTTAGCCAAATTAGCTCAGAACCTTTTGAAGGGCAAAGAGTTAAGTGACTTTATCAAAAGACAAGAAAAGAGTCTTTAAGACTACTTCATAAATTGAAAAGCCTCAACTTAGTTGGGGCTTTTTTTTGTGCTAATTTTGAGCGCTACCAAGAAATGAAGCTCCCACAATACATACAATCCTATTTTGGTATCTCTGACACGGACGTCAATAAGGTAGTTGAGTTGTTTGAAGAAACGACGTTGAACAAGGGAGACTATTATGTAAAGGCTGGTCATTACTGCAATCAGCTTAGTTTTATTCAGGAAGGATTTATACGTGTTTGGTCAGAAACACCAACAAAAGAAATCACCCAATGGATTTCGACGCCAGGTTATTTTATTACCGATTTATCGAGTTTAATTTTTAAAACAACAGCTCGCTGGAATTTACAAGCGCTTACGGACTGTAAGTTGTATACGATCAAACAGGAACGGTACAACCAAATTAACCACTTGGTTGACAACTGGGATGAATTGGAGAAACTGTTTATCGCCAAATGTTTTCTCACACTTGAAGACCGTGTGTTTAGTCAAATCTCAATGACGGCTGAAGAACGGTATCAGCAGTTGTTTGAATTGAATCCTGGATTATTTAACCAAGTTCCGTTGCAGTATTTAGCGTCAATGCTGGGCATGTCTCCAGAGACTTTTAGTCGCATTCGCGCAAAATCTTAACAAACTTTATTTCTTGATATATGTCAAGAGGAACCGCTTGACGACTTCAGACCTTTGTTGTGTAATTAACACACAATGAAATTATCAATAACAGCTTTTTTAATCCTTTTAACAATCACAACAATGGCGAAGAACAAAGAAATTACAACTCAGATTACGATTAACGCAACTCCAGAACAAGTGTGGAGCGTACTCACCAATTTTGATACTTACGGAGAATGGAATCCATTTATCGAATACATCACTGGGGATGTCCAGCAGGGCAATAAGATTAAGGTCAAATTGGGTGGCATGAAATTCAAGCCAACTGTGTTAAATTATACGGCTAATAAAGAACTAAAATGGCTGGGACACTTTGGTTTTAAAGGAATATTTGACGGTGAACACCGCTTTGAACTGATCGATAATGGCGATGGAACTACGACGTTTATTCAATCAGAGAAGTTTAACGGCATGTTAGTTGGGATGTTGAGTAAGAAATTAGATACAGAGACTCTTCCGCAATTTCAATCGATGAATGAAGCTTTAAAGATGCGGGTTGAGGCAGGGCTTTAAGGATTTAGGAGTTAGCCACTAGGTGTTAGGGGTTGGAACTGATAAGAAAATAGACTTGGTAAGTTGAAGTCTAAGTAGAAGTTGAAGCTGAACTATTCTATTATTCAAACATTCTGTAATTCAGACAATCAGACCTTCAGACATTCAGAATCATATTTCAACAATCTTGAATTATGTAAATTCGTGAACCACTCCATGAATAATCGACAATATTTATCTACCGCTTTAGTATTTCTTCAGCAAGATTTTCTCATGTCGACTTAGCTCATAAGAATTTGCCGAATTTTAATAAATTCGCTTAAAACCAACTATGCATAAATACAAACCATTAGTAATAGGAGCAGTTGTACTTTTTCTTGCGGCCTTTTTATTAGGCGGAAAAGGTTCAGAAATTTTGATATTCCTGTCAGTTTTACTAATTGTTCTATTCTATTCACAATTGTGGCATTCTCTACTCTTAAAAGAAAAAGAGATGCTCATAAAGTTTAAAATAGAGTATGATTACAAAACAAGAATCAAACGTACTAGAAAAAACCTTCTCTGGGTTATTGGCTTTATGAGTCTTTTGTTTGTTGTTGTTTACTTTGGAATGAATAACGGTGGTAAAATTTTAAATAGTACATTTTCGTTTCCGTTCATAATAGCTCTGAATCTATCTAATATATTCCTGCGTGTCATGTTTAAGGACTGCTACCTAACCAAGGAAGGGATTTTCCGGTCGCTCTCTGGCAAATCCTTAGACATAAAAGACTATCATTCATATCACTTTGAACCTAAGTACAACAGTTTTATCCTAAGTAAAGATGGTGTAGAGACCATGGAGCTTGTCGCAAAAACGCCAATTAAGCCTTATGAAATCGTGCTTATTAACTGGTTTGAAAACCAGTTATACAAGTCAAAACCATCTGATAATTCCAATTTGTCGGATTCCAAAACCATAATGAATTGACTAAACGCAACTACTTAATTCTCGCAACTATTGCGCTTTTTTTTGTAAGCCTGTTTGTCCCAAAGACATTAGGAATCGCTCTATTAGTGATTTCGATTCTATCAGGTATGACGGTGGGCATTAGAGATTGGACTGAAATGTCAAAACGTGAAGATCATATTCTCATAAAGTTTGACATCAGTATCCGACGAAAGCTCGGGTTAAAGGATGTGGGTTTTGCGCTTGGCGATACAGCCATCTTGTTTTGTTAATTTTATTCCTAGTCGGTTTGCCAAAAAGTTTTATCCCTTATCAAACTATTTATTTTGGTGATAAATTGAGTTATGCCATAATTGCTTTATCAGCTATCTTCAAAACAGTATTTCATTATAGGTTCAAGAAGTCTTATCTAACTATCAGTGGTCTTTTTTATAGCAATAATCAAAAGAAAATAGACCTAACGAGGTACAACGATTATCTTTATGACGCCCGCCGGAAACGTTTCATCTTGACAATTGACAAAAGAGAATCATTGATACTAACACCAAAAACGCCGGTAGAGCCTTATGAAGGTGTGCTTATTGATTTGTTTGAAAGCCAATTAGCGAAATGAGGAATTAGGGGTTAGCCACTAGGCATTAGGGGTTGGAACTGAAAAGAAAATAGACTTGGTAAGTTGAAGTCTAAGTAGAAGTTGAAGCCGAACTATTCTATAATTTTATTATTCAATAATTCTGTAATTCAGACAATCAGACAGTCAGACATTTTGTAATTCTGTAATTCATTTCTCCAATCTTAAATCTTAAATCTTTAATCTTTAATCCCTCCCCGTATCTTTGGCCTATGAAATTTTTTCACCTCATAACCCTCATACTATTGTTTCATATAGCCGACGCCCAAGAACAACTAGACTACCAAAAACCACCACAGGAAATACTAGATTTAGTGGATGTAAAGCGGCCCCCAACAGCCATATTTACTACCAAGAAGGATTACATGATATTGCTATATCGCAACAGTTATAAATCCATTGCTGAGCTATCGCAAGAAGAATTACGTTTAGCCGGTTTGAGAATCGACCCAAAGACAAACATCGGTAGTCGGACTACCTTTTATAACAGCATTGAAGTGCACTCCCTTGGAAAAAAGAAGGAAACCACAAGTTTGTCGGCTAGTCTGCCAGCTGAACCTCGTTTGAGTAACTTCAGTTGGTCGCCCGACGAAAGCATGATGGCGTTTACGCATACCACCGAAACTGGCAATGAGTTGTGGTTGCTGGATATTCAAAAAAATACTGTTAAAAAACTAACCGAAGGAATAATCAACGCCAATATGTATGGTGCCATCAGTTGGATGCGTGATAGTAAGTCTTTGATTATTAAAGTGATACCATCGACTCGAAAACCATTGATTGACACCAAAAATGTGATACCCACAGGTCCAATTATTTCAACCAATGAGGGTAAAAAAGCGCAGAATAGAACGTATCAAGACCTGTTAAAGAATAAAAATGACGAGTTTAATTTCGAACAACTCGCCACTTCTGAATTGATTCAAATAACTGTTTCTGGAGAACAATCAAAGTGGTTGCCTGCCGACATGTATACACGCATTGATTTCTCACCTGATGGCGCTTATGTTTTGGTGGGTACGATTCAAAAACCGTTTTCTTATATTGTCACTTATGGACGATTCCCAAACACTACTCGCATTCACGCCAAAGACGGAAGGCTTGTCAAGGAAATTTCAAAGGTTCCATTAATTGAAGATTTACCAAAGGGATTTATGTCCGCACGAAAAGGCAATAGAAGTTTTACGTGGAGGGCCGACAAACCAGCCAGCTTAGTCTATGCGTCTGTGTTAGACGAAGGTGATCCAGCGGTTGAAGTTCCTTTTAGAGACGAAGTATTCGAATTAGTCGCACCATTTAATGGATCGCCACGTACCATTTGTAAAACCATTAACCGATATAGTGGCATCACTTGGGGCGATGACCATACCGCAATTGTTTCAGACTACTGGTGGAATACACGGAATACCAAAACATACTTAATTGACCCAAGTACATCCAATTCGAATCCAAACATTTTATTTGATAGGAACTATCAGGACCGATATAACAACCCGGGACAAATGACTATGGAACGCGGCAAGTATGGGAAATACGTCCTTACCATTGACAAAGGCAGCGTGTTTTTAGTTGGGCCTGGATATTCAAAAGAAGGACAGTTCCCATTTGTACATAAAATGGATCTAAAAACTCAAAAGGTGACCACTTTGTATCGTTCGACATTTACGAACAAATTGGAGAATCTATATAGTTATGACCATAAAACGAAAAGCATATTGGTGCGTATAGAATCCAAAAATGAATATCCAAATTATTACATCCGCCCAATCGACAATGCCAAGCCCATCAAACAATTAACGCATTTCGAAAATCCTTTTAAAAGCATAGCTTCCGTACATAAACAAGTAGTGCATTACAAACGTGAAGATGGATTAGACCTTTCTGGCACCTTGTATTTACCCATTGGATACGATACCGCTAAAAAAGAAAAAGTCCCGCTCATCATGTGGGCTTACCCGCGTGAGTACAAGGACAAGTCTAGTGCGGGACAATCAACAGAAAACCCTAATCAATTTACCTATCCGTACTACGGTTCTATGGTGTATTGGGTAACACAAGGTTATGCGGTTTTAGACGACGCCTCCTTCCCTATTGTGGGTGAAGGCGATGCTGAGCCAAATGATGATTTTAGAAAACAACTTGTCGCTAATGCGAAGGCTGGCATTGATGCAATAGATTCGTTGGGGTACATCGATAGAAACCGTGTTGCGGTTGGTGGACACAGTTATGGCGCTTTTATGGTTGCCAATTTACTGTCTCACTCGGACTTGTTTGCCGCCGGAATTGCGAGAAGTGGCGCGTACAACAGAACCTTAACACCGTTTGGATTTCAAAGCGAAGAACGATCGTATTGGGATGCTCCTGAAGTGTACAACACGATGTCGCCGTTTATGCATGCCGACAAAATGAAGACACCATTGTTATTGATACATGGAGAAGCTGACAACAATTCTGGCACGTATCCATTACAGAGTGAACGATATTTTAATGCATTAAAAGGACTTGGCGCACCAGTAAGATTGGTAATTTTGCCGAAAGAAAGTCATGGCTATGCAGCCAGAGAAAGCATACTCCATTTACTATGGGAACAGCATCAGTGGATGGAAGACAATGTTAAAAACAAGCAGTAATGGACAAAACTAAGTCGATACAAGAGTTGGAAAATGTTTTCTGGCCGGACAGGGAAGAGTATTTTTCAAAAACACTTAAGGATTGTCATGAATTCCGAAAAATTCCGTTAAAAGACTTAACGATTAAGCAAGCTGTCACGTTGTTAAAGCAAGACATTGGATCTGAGTTTTTAATGCCGGTCGTTATGGAGCGGATGCATGCGGATTTATACGAAGAAGACCCAGATGATGGCAGTACGTTTTTAGAGCACATCGACGGTTTTAAGCATGACATGTTTCAGCGTAGCTCCGATTTATGGAAACCTATGATGGCTTTACTTCGTACCCGAAGGGAAGAAGTAGAACAATTTATTGGTTGGAAACGTTACGAAGACTTAATACATAAAATGCTAGGACGGTAGTCCATTCTTTGATGTGTAAATAACCATCCATTGAAATTAAACTTTGTCTTCTTACTTCTTGCGTTAATTGCTGAAATCATAGGAACCGTAGGAGGTTTTGGATCTTCAGTCTTTTTTGTTCCAATCGGAAATTTTTACTTTGATTTTCACAGTGTATTGGGTTTAACCGCGCTATTCCACCTTTCCAGTAACCTAAGTAAGATATACTTTTTCAAACAAGGTTTAGATAAAAAACTCATACTTCGAATAGGCGTTCCGTCAGTCATATTTGTAATCATAGGTGGTTTCCTATCACGCTACATTTCAATCAAATATTTAGAACTGATTTTAGGCGTTTTTCTTGTGTTGCTTAGCTTGTTGTTTTTAGTCAAAAAGAACTTAGTAATCAAACCGCGAAAGAAGGAATCCATTATTGGTGGGAGTTTATCTGGCTTAACAGCAGGATTGCTTGGCACCGGAGGGGCTATTCGTGGGTTAACAATGGCGGCATTTAATTTAGAAAAAAGTGTATTTATCGCAACCTCTGCCTTCATTGACTTTATGGTTGATTTTTCTAGAACCTTCGTTTACTTCAGCAACGGATATATTCATGTTCACGACTTGAAATATGTACCGTTCTTATTCTTAATTGGTGTGATTGGAACATATATGGGTAAGAAAATATTGGTTAAAATTCCGCAGGAAAAATTTAAAAAACTTTCTCTATCCCTGATTTTATTAATTGGTGCCATTACTATTGTAAACCTTTTGATAAGATAGATAAATGATATCCCATATTAAACACATTACTTTCATAACTACCCTTTGTATTTTTATATCTGTTGGGTGTAACAATACTAAAAATAAAAGGTTTGAAGCTGTAAAATATGATCAACTCTTATCCATAGTTAAGCAAAACGACGACAAATTGTATGTCGTCAACTTTTGGGCTACTTGGTGTCGGCCGTGTATGGAAGAATTACCTCATTTTTTAGAGGTAGATGCAGAATACCGCACAAATAAGAAATATGAAATGATATTGGTGTCACTGGATATGTCGAGCAATTTACATGAAGGAGTGGCTAAGGTTGTTAAAACAATGCACATCCAACCTGACGTTTTGTTGTTGGACGATGCCAAACGTATGAATGATTGGATTCCTATGATTGACACCGATTGGGACGGAGCCATTCCTGTAACCGCTTTTTATAAAAATGGCAAACAGTTGTACTTCCATGAAGGCCAACTTTCGAAATCAGAATTAGAACAATTAATAAAAAAACACATATGAAAATTCCTTTTATCGCTTTGTTGGCAATCGGCATGGCATCATGCACAAACTCAAGTTCCACATCACATGAACCTGCACAAAATGACTCTACTGAGCAAAATGAACCAGTTGTCGTTGAAGAAAAAGCTTCGGGATACTCGATAGGTGATGAAGCAACAGATTTTAGTTTGCCGAGTACAAAAGGGACTAAAGTGTCTTTGGCTGATTATCCAGACACAAAAGGCTTTATAGTCATCTTTACCTGTAACCATTGTCCTTACGCAGTAGCTTACGAACAACGAATTGTTGATTTGAATACAAAGTACGCTGCATTGGGATATCCAGTAATAGCGATTAGTCCAAACGACACCACTATTGTACCAAAAGATGGTTTAGCAGCGATGAAAGAAAGAGCCAAAGAAAAAGGGTTCACTTTTCCTTACTTGTTGGATGAAACCCAGTCTATTTATCCGCAATATGGTGCGACCAAGACGCCTCATACCTTTGTACTTAACAAAGAAAACGGCAAAAACATCGTTAAGTATATCGGTGCTATTGACAACAACTACGAAGATGCTTCTGACGTAAGTGAAAGATATGTTGAGGACGCAGTTGACGCATTGATTAAAGGCGAGGAGATAAAGACTAAAACGACCAAAGCAATCGGTTGTAGTATTAAGGACAACCGAAACAAGAAATAATATGAAGGCAGTGCAATGCCCTTCCTGTGGGGCAGATCAACCGACCATACGCAAACCAAAAAATTGGAGACAATTTTTCTGGGGTGGAAATACATGTGCCAAATGTGGTACTGAGATGGATGCTCTTGGAAACGAGATTAAACCCAAAAAGAAAAAGTAGTCATCTTTAAGTTGAATCTTTATTTTAGCGTTTATTACCCTTAAACGATAAGAACGCATGTATATAAACCGCAATTATGGTCTATGGATGACCTTTAATTGGTCGAAGAAACCCTTTATTGTTGGCTTCATCTATTCCTTTGGAATTAGCTTAATTTCATATCTCACCAACTTTTATGTCACCATTCCCTGGCAACCTATTTCGTTAATTGGTATTGCTGTTGCGTTTTACCTCGGTTTTAAAAATAACAGTTCGTACGACAGGACTTGGGAAGCGCGTAAGATATGGGGAAGCATCGTCAACAACAGTAGAACCTTTGGTGCAGCAGTTGTGGCATTTGTGCAGGGTGACGATGTAGACGTGATTCACAAAGAACTTATTTACCGACATATTGCATGGATGACTTCATTACGTCACCAATTAAGATTGAGTCGACCATGGGAACACGGTGATCGCCTTAACGCGAAATATGCTCCAACCGTTTGTGAAGATTACATGGTGCAACTTGAGGATGACATTGCCCAGTTCATGACGAACGAAGAAATGAAGTTTATTGAACACAAAACCAATGGTGCTACACAAATATTGAAGATTCAATCGCTTAGACTTCAGGAATTGAGAGACCAAGGCTATTTTGAAGATTTTCGACATATGGAGTTTCATACGTTAATTACAAGTTTCTATGCCGATCAGGGAAAATGTGAACGTATTAAGAATTTCCCTTTCCCAAGACAGTATGCTTCAACAGCCATTTGGCTGACTTTTGTGTTTTGCGCTTTCGTGCCGTTTGGTTTGTTGGAAATCTTTAAATCAATGGAATCGTGGATGTTTTGGATAGGTCCTTTCTTATCAGCCCTCATCATCTGGATATTCTTCCTCATGGAAAAGATTGGCGATTATTCCGAAAACCCGTTTGAAGGAACGTACAATGACGTGCCCATCACCTCTATCGCTCGTGCTATTGAAATCGACTTGCGTGAGATGATTGATGACGACAATATTCCGGGACCAACGCCGTCGGAGAATGGATTTTTGATGTAGGGGTTGAAGAGAAAAAAGAGAATAGAACAGAGAGAATAGAATAGAGAGAAAAGAATAGAGACCTAAAATTTTACATTCATCATTTTACATTTCACTCGGTGAAAAGTCTTTCACTTCAATACGTTCATTTAAAAACCGAGTGACATTTTACATTTCACTCGGCTAAAGCAGACACACAAAAAGCGTTCAATCAATTGCCGAGTGACATTTTTCATTTCACTCGGTGGGGTGACACACACTACAAGGCATTCATTTAGTAACCGAGTGACTTTTTTCATTTAAATTAGCTTTATGTTAAAACGTATTATCCTCTTCCTCCTCCTCAATTTTGCAGCTTTGGCAATTGGTGGTTTGTTCACTGGTCCTGGCGTGACTTCAGACTGGTATACATCTTTAAATCAAGCACCTTGGACGCCTCCAGGCTGGGTATTTGGCACAGCATGGACATCAATCATGATTTTCTTCGCGCTTTACATTGCCTATGCATACGAACGTGTTAAGTCAAAAAAACGGTTGGTTCTGTTGTTTGCCATTCAATGGATACTAAACGTAGCTTGGAATCCGATCTTTTTTGAATTTCATCAAACAATTGCGGCATTGGTGACTATTTCAGCGTTGACCTTGTTAACGGGTTACATGCTCATCACCTATCACAAAAATCTTAAGATTTTGTCATTGATGTTACTGCCGTACGTTATATGGTTATGCGTGGCAACGTCGTTGAATGGGTATATTTTATTCAATAACTAACTCATTGTCGTTACGAAGAACAAGGGATTTAGGTTATGATGCTGAGAGAAGAGAATAAAGAGAATAGAATAGAGACCTACAATTCCATTTTTCATTTTTCATTTTTCATTTCACTCGGTGAAAAGTCTTTCACTTCAATGCAGTCATTTAAAAACCGAGTGACAACCTTACTGTATCTGAAAACTCGTAAAAAAAGTATCTAATTCTCCTGAGTTCAAAATAGCTGGATCTCCAGAAATGGTTAATTCATAAAAACCCGACTCGAAAGGAATGCTGACCTTTTTAGAATAGCCAAGATAATTTGTACTTGTTTCAATTTCCATCTCTTTGTCCATCACTGTAATGGTTTCTATCACCTCTTCAATAGCATCCTCTCCCCCTTCTTCAAGAGCCTCTTTCATTGCACTGGACATCAATTGACCCATCGCCTGACTCATCACTGTTCGAGTCACGGTTGTCCAATATTCACTCTCGAAAGGTTTGTTGCTTTTCTTACTGTTTTTACCGTGACGCTTGGATTCCTTTTCATAATCTCCGCTATACGCATCGTCGGTTTCATAATCAGGATACGCATCTTCAGTTTCCATATCACCAAATGATTCATCATCGTCCGTTTCTATATAAACCTCTTCAACTACCTCAGGTTGTTCTTCGTACTCAACTACCTCGTCTGATTCGTATTCGATGTCATAATCACCTTCATACTCGACCATTTCTTCTTCTTCCTCTTCGGCATCATCACCATCATCACCAACATACTCGATAGGACTGTCCATATCTACGTCTTCATATTCGTATTCTTCAGACATTTCCTCTGCGTATTCCATCATGTCGTATGAATCATCATAAGACGCAGAAACGACATATTCAACGGTGAAAGAAGCTTTGCCTTTGGTAGTATAAATAGACGCCTTCTTGTTGCTATATAGCGAGTATGGATCAAAATCACTTTGCTCACTTGGGTCAATTTCTGAGACTCCTTCTGGAATTTGAACGGAATATATTTCAGTTGTATGATTCCTCCAAGCGATGTTCTTTGTAGTCGTCGTGGTAATATCAATCGGTCTTAGTTGATACCCAGCTGCGGTTAGTCGTTCAATTAAACCTGTAGAACCGCATAAGTGACCAGCACCTACCGCTATAAAATGTGGTTTCTTTTTAATCATTTTAGAAGCCCGTTTATACATAATTTCATTGCGATCGTTAAAAATACGCTCGTACAATTGGTTGATCAATTCATTACTCGACTTGGTCACTTCCTTGTTCATAACGGCACATACGTCAGTCAAACGCTTAGAACCATACGCTTCAATTAATTCCGCTTGCCCTCCGGTCAACAAACTTGGATCAAAATCCCAGTTGTCGTTTTCCAAAAATTCGATAATAGACTTCTTAAGAAGCTGTTTATCCATATCCAAAAAGATATTTAACTGTTCTTTTATGGATTCAACACCCACCACTTCTTTACCTTCTTTTTGGGCATATTCCTGCAAAAACATGTCGACGAACGTGCCTCTCTGCTTTTTGTCTTTCTCCAATAATGCCGTTAATACGGTTGAATAAAAGCCTGCTATACGCATCCCCAAGGTGTCGGCTGGAATCGTTTTTTCAATAGCCGGACTTAAGTCATTGACAATAAAATTCTCCCATGACTTCATTTGTACCGGTGACGGTTTAAGTTCCTTTTTTAATTTTTTCGCGTCAAAATCAATTTCAAAAGCAGTTGTTCCCACTTGATCTATTGCCCAAAACACGCTGTCATTCCACCCAAAAGCCGCTTCATCTTGAACATGCATTGTTCCAAACAAATAACTAGGTGATGACATGCCATTGCCCGTTATTTCAAACAACAAGGAATTCTGTGCGAAGCAATTAAAGCCCATTAACAAGAAGGCCAGTACTGAATATTTTTTCATATTTCGATTAAAACACAAGTATACAAATTGTTACTTTGCTTAGATGCTGCGTAGAACAGATAAATTCATCTTTTTATCCATATTTGGTTTGTTGTTATTTCTAAATTTCAATAGACATTCTAAACATGGTTCTTTTAACTATCACGGAGAACTCTACGCCGACAAAGCGGGCTATCACGTTTTTCTTCCTGCACTTTTTTATTATGACTTTGATGCATCACGTTTTCCTGAAGACATGGATTGGAAAACCGGCACAGGTTTTAAACTCGACAAAAAAACCAACAAGGTATTAACGAAATACCCCATTGGTGTTGCCATATTGGAATTACCATTCTTCACTTTGGGAGCTGGTATTGATGCACTATTAGGGACCAAAGACAACCTTGGGTACTCGCCAGTCCAACATAAAATGATTGGCCTAGCTACCATATTCTACGCAGTACTGGGCTTATTATTACTGTTCAAAGCGTTTGGCAAAGCGTACAAACCCCGACTAAAATATCTGGTCCTTTTCTTATTGGTCTTTGGCTCAAATTTTTTCTTTTACATCACACGTGATGCTGGACTTTCCCACGGGTATTCATTTTTCGTCTTTGCCGCTATCTTCTATTTTCTAAAAAAATTCTTTGAAGAAAACGGTGATTGGAAAACGATAACATTGTTAACCACAATGATGGTCCTTGGTTGTCTAATTAGACCCATTAATGTTCTGTTTATCGGCATCGCAAGTTTCGTTTTTATTGCCCCTAACCTTACTGTCCTAATTCATAAAAAAACAGCATTATTCAAGGGATTCTTGTGGGCTGTGCCAATTGTACTCTTGTTACTCATTCCCCAATTGTTGTATTACAAATATGCTTTTGGCGACTGGTTTGCCTACAGTTACAATGATGAACGATTTCTCTATTGGTTCAACCCTAAATTAGCTCGTGTCTGGTTCGCCCCAGCCAATGGTTTGGTCCTTTACAGTCCGATCTACCTCATTTTTGTTATTGGCTTGTGGCAGTACTGGAAGATCAACAAATTACAAACTGGGGCCATTGCATTCCTTTTTCTAAGTATCAGTTATTTGTATGCTTCGTGGTGGACTCCTGGCTTAGGGTGTGGATATGGTCACCGAGGCTTTATTGAGTTTTTACCCTTTTTCAGCATTCCCATCATTTTCAGCTTAAAACAGTTTAAGCATAAATGGTTTATCGGTATTTCTGCCATAATTGGTACTTTATACATTGTTGTATTAGTACTTTTTCAGTACAAATATGATGGCTGTTGGTACGGAAATGGATATTGGGATTGGCAAGAGTTGTTATTGATTCTAGGTATAAAATAGACTTAATCTATTTTAATATGACGAAGCATTTCATTTCTTTTTTGCACTTTTGTCTCAACTTAAAAACTGCGAATTGAATCATCCCTCAACCATTTCTTCAAAGCTTCCAAAAAACGGACAGTCCATTTTTGCTGTGATGTCTGAATTGGCAGCCGTACAAGATGCGATTAATTTATCACAAGGTTTTCCTGACTTTAAACCAGATAGTCAATTAACCAAATTAGTAGCCGAAGGCATGCGTAAAGGGTTTAACCAATACGCACCTATGCCAGGTTTGTTGGACTTAAGGCACATCATTGCTGAAAAGACCGAAGACTTATACAACATCCAGTACAGTGCATTAAATGAGGTGACAGTGGTGCCTGGAGCGACTTATGGCATCTTTGCCGCCATCAGTGCAGTGATCAAGGAAGATGATGAGGTAATCTTATTCGAACCGGCTTATGACTGTTATGTACCTGCCATCGAATTAAACGGAGGCAAGCCTATTCGGGTGGAACTAAAATTTCCGAACTTCTCAATTGATTGGGCTGAAGTCGCCAAGTTGGTGACTTTTAAAACCAAAATGATCATCATCAATACACCACATAATCCAAGTGGTTGTATCCTAACGGCGGATGATATGAAGCAATTGACCAAATTGGTTCACGGCTCAGACATCATCATTTTAAGCGACGAGGTGTATGAGCACATCATATTCGATAATAAACGACATGAAAGTGTTGCCTTATATCCAGAGTTAGCCGAACGCAGTTTTATCGTTTCTTCATTTGGAAAAACGTACCATACAACCGGTTGGAAAATGGGCTATATTTTGGCGCCAGAAAATTTAACCCGCGAACTCAGAAAAGTGCATCAATACTTAGCTTTTAGTACAAGTAGTCCGATGCAATACGCCTATTCTAAAATCTTGCTTAACCCTAAAACGTATACTGGACTGTCAAGCTTCTATCAAGAGAAAAGAGATTATTTTGTTGAATTGGTTCAAGGATCTCGTTTCGGCATACAACCGTGTCATGGCTCGTATTTCCAATTGTTAAAATACGACAAGATTACGGATGAGCGCGATGAAGACTTTGCCAAGCGACTAACCATTGAACATAAGATAGCCTCCATTCCAATATCCGTATTTTACAGAAATAAAACAGACAACAATGTGTTGCGATTTTGCTTCGCAAAATCGAATAAAACCCTCGAAAAAGCGGCGGAAATATTATGCTCGATTTAAGTATAGCGCTGGTTCAGACAAATGTTGTTTGGGAAGACAAACCAACCAATCTGAATCATTTTACGCAAATACTTAAATCTATCACCAATGCCCACCTAGTTGTTTTACCGGAAATGTTTAATACCGGTTTTAGCATGAATCCTTCCAAAAATGGTGAATCTATGGATGGCGAAACCATTCAATGGATGAAGCAAACAGCCAAACAACACAACTTCGAATTAGCAGGCAGTTTAATCATTGAAGAACAAGGTCACTACTACAACCGATTTGTTAAAGTATCTCCGGATGGAGCTATTGAGCATTACGACAAACGTCATGCCTTTTCAATGGCAGGTGAAGATACCGTGTTCACAAAAGGCTCTCAACGGGTAATTTGGGAAACCAACGGTTGGAAGATTTGTCCTCAAGTTTGTTACGACCTACGCTTCCCTGTATGGAGTCGCAATGATTCTCAGTATGATATCTTACTCTATACCGCCAATTGGCCAACGAAAAGAATCAATCACTGGTTGGCTTTAGCAAAGGCACGCGCGATTGAGAATCAATGCTATGTGGCAGCCGTAAACCGCATTGGCGTAGATGGAGAAGGCATTGAATACAATGGAAACTCCATCATTTGTGATTTTGACGGAAAGTCTTTGGCACATCATGTAGACGATGACATGGTGTTAATGACGACCTTGTCTTATTCAGATTTACAGGATCGTCGCAAACAGTTTGATGTCTTAAGCGACAGAGATGACTTTCGAATAAATCCTACTTCTTAAACGTATAAGACAAGCCCACAACCACTGACCTTCCTGGATCTTGAATGCCAATCGTTTTGTACCGACTCATGTTATTAAAATACGCAGTATTTAAGACGTTGTTTACCGCAATATTCAATTCAAAACCATTAGACAAATACATGGCATAATTCGCATTAAGCAATGAATACGCGGCCGTTGGAATGTCGTTTCTTGGCACTCTATTTTGTTTGCTGTAATACCCTACATTCACTTCTCCGTGAATTTCGTCGAGCCACTTTTTATGCGGTTCATGAACATATTCAAGTCCAGTTTTAACCGACAACGGCGGAATAAACGGGGCATATTCGTTTAGAGATAGATTCAAGATTTCAGTGTATTCACTGGTAGTATATACAATCAAATCACTCAAAATTTTATACTCAACCGATGTCTCAAAGCCGTAATGCCTTGCAGGTGCCTGAGTGTATGTATAGAGTTGTCCTGCCTCTGGGTATGGATAAACCTTTCCATCAACGTCTAACCGCGCAAATACATTGGATGGCGCTAAGTACACAAAATTGAAGAAGTAATTGCCATAGACCGAGGTTTCAATCAACCATCGTTTCTTTTCATAAATGATACTGACATCGTTTTGAATTGCGGTTTCAGAATTCAAGGTCAAGTCACCTTTTTCAAATCGAAAAGCACCATGGTGCAAACCATTTGACGCCAATTCATTGGGTTGAAGCATACGACTGGTTTTTGCCGTATTGATTTTAATAAACAACGATTTTTTTATTTCCTTGTTCAAGCCTATTCCCAAAGCCCAATTAGGCTGCAGTGTGTTAAACGCTTTGTTTCTGGATGCATTTCCAACAAACAAGCCGTTCTGATAAAATGCCGTAGACGTTGAATCAAAGTCTAGATAATTCAACTCAACACGAGCGCCTATATTGATTTTCCATTGACTCTTTGTCTGGGATTTTCGCAAACCGTAAAACGCCAATAATCCTGATTGGTAAGCGGGAAGAATGAATTCATATCCATCAACCTTATTCTCTTTCCATTGGCCTGAAAAGCCTATAATTTTCTTGCTATTCGAATCGTTGACGAAATACCTGGCATTTAGTGTCATTGTACTAAGCTGCAACTGCAAAGCTTGGTTATTCGCCGTTTCAGTCTGACCAAAAGCCCCAGAATGCGGTTTGGCCACTTCTCCCCTATTGTTTTGCTGATATCCAGCATCAATCTCCAACCAGTTTGAGTTGATCAAGATATTGGCATGAGTCGACAGGTTCAAATGATTGACATCTTGGTAGGGCAAATCAATATTGTTGAAGTCCCCATCGTGTTGTAAAATGCCTATACTAGGTACACCAAAAGCCCCACTAAAAAAACCTGACTGCTGGTAATAATACGAAGCACGTGCATACCAATATCCCCAGTTTTTGGAAACGCCTGCATAGGCATTGACCACGTGTTCCTTCACCGCGGTGTTTTTCAATCGGTTTGCATAAATCGGTAGAATGGTTGATTGGTACACAAAAGAGTTTGATGGAACAGAATAATCGCCAGCACTTAAAAAACTATACCGAAGTTTAAACCACTTGCCTCCTTTATTCGCAGCGATAAACGTACTTGATCGTTTAGCGTTATTCAGACTATTAAAACTAACGTGCTGACCAGCTGTAAATTGGTCTTTACCTTTCGGTAAAACAGGTCTTATATTAATCACTCCAGCCACCGCATCAGATCCATATACCAACGCTGACGCTCCTTTTATGATTTCGATTTTGTCGGCGTTATTGACATCTACTTCCAATCCATGATCACTCCCCCATTGCTGTCCTTCTTGTTTAATCCCATCGGTGGTTACCACCACTCGGTTTCCATTTAAACCCCGTAAAGAAGGTTTGCTAACGCCAACCCCATTGTTTAAAGAACCAATGCCCGGAATTTTCTCAAGGTTGGTCATTAAGGACGTCCCACCTTGTTGTTTTAAAAAATGCTCATCAAGGTGTATGACTTGCAAAGGGTTATTCTTGAGGTCTTGTTTCTCCAAGGAGTTTTCGATAATGACTTCATGCAATTCATTGATAGATTCTTCCAAAACAAACTGCAAACCGGTTACTGACTCCGTTACATCAATATCGCGTTGTTCCGCATGGTACCCGGCAAAGGTCACGTGTAAATGGTAGTGTCCCTTTTTGACGGACTCAATGGTAAACTTGCCATTGACATCCGTAAGGACGCCCACATGTGTCTCATGTATGAACACGTCGACGCCTTCGATTGGATTCCCAGATTCATCGGTGACTTGTCCAGAAATCTGATACTGCGCATTTGTCCAAAGCGAACTAAATGCGAGTATCAGAATTAATAAATATTGTCTAGCGGACATGTATTTCAATCACCGCTATGCTCAAGTTGTCATCGCTGTCAAGCGCTCTAACTACAAATACGACCTCATCGGTTGTCGTATTAATAGAGAAGGACTGTTTGAAATTAAAGCCGAGGTCATCGGGTCCGTCCAAATCAATATCGCCATCGAATAAAGGTTCTCCATTCGGATTATTTTCGTCTTCGATGACATAACTGATTTCTTTTAAGTCGACGTCATCTTCCACTTCAAATTCTATTTCAAAACTCGTTTTAGGCGCCACAGTCAGTTCGTTAATCATAGACTTAAACGCAGGCTGTCCAGGCTGAGTAATAAAAAAACTAAACACCTTGGTTTCAGATCGATTTCCCGCACCATCTAAAACAGAAATATTCATGTGGTATGGTCCTGCTGCCGCATTAGCTGGTACCACAAAGCTTGCTATTTGTGCATCTTCAGTTCCTTCTAGGACTAAAATTTCAGAAGTTGAAAACTTCACATTTGCTTTTTGGTGTTTGTGTCCCTCAAAATTATCGTGGATTTCAATAAAGGCTTCAGACAAAGCCATATTGTCCTTAAACGACATGCGGACATTTAGACTGTCTCCAGCTTGAATTGTATATCCGTTTAAAAAATTAACGCTGGTTATGGTTGGTTTGGCCTCATCAGAGGTACCATTATCACTGCATCCGGTTGCCAACATCATTGCGATGGCAATCAGACTAATAAAAATTGATTTCATTAATATGTATTAGTCGCAGAAATTCTGCGAAAGGTTAAAGATTAAAAAAGGTTAGGTCGGCAGTTTAAAGGGAAGATGGCGGACCTCGAGAGACTTCAGTTTCCGATTCAGACACCAAGGCTTTGCCAACCTCCTTACATGTGAATTCTTCGGAATAAGAAACGCGTTCTGAGGCTTGAAACGCCTCTGTTTGAACCGCATTTCCATGAATGACAGAGCACAGTCCACACAATTCTACTTCTGCGTGTGGTGCACAATAGTGATCAACTTCAGCGGTACATTCCGCTTCATGAATTTCGTGAATGTGATGCCATACATCAACTGCTTGCACACTGCTCCATAGCAGTAGCATAGAAATTGACAAGACAGTTTTCATTTTGTTAATCACCCGACAAAGGTATGGTTTCTTACGCTTCTTTGGACTTGTCTAACGCTGCTCTAACGAATTTAACAAACAACGGATGTGGGTTGTCGACAGTACTCTTTAACTCTGGATGAAATTGTACGCCAATAAAAAACGGATGGTTTGGTAATTCGATGATTTCAACCAAGTTGTTATCTGGGTTTATTCCAGACATCACCATGCCGCTTTTTTTATACTGATCTAGGTAATCGTTGTTAAATTCATAACGATGGCGATGACGTTCTTGAATGGCATTTTTACCATACACCTTGGAAGCTAGACTCCCTTTTTCGATGTCGCACGCGTAGGCGCCTAAACGCATGGTGCCGCCTTTGTTTTTGATTTTCTTCTGACCTTCCATAAGGTCAATCACAGGGAATTTCGTTTTAGGATTCATCTCCACGCTGTGAGCGTTTTTCAATCCCAACACATTTCGTCCGTATTCAATAACCGCGCACTGCATGCCTAAGCATATACCAAAGAATGGAATGTTGTTTTCTCTTAGATATTTTATGGTATCAATCTTTCCTTCTATACCTCGATCTCCAAAACCTGGAGCCACAAGTACCCCGTCAAGCTGACCGATTCTGTCTTCGATATTCTCTTCTGAAAGTGATTCTGATTGTATGCTAACCACGTTCACATTACACTCGTTGACAGATCCAGCATGGTTAAACGCTTCACTAATGGACTTGTATGCGTCTTGTAACTCGACGTATTTACCTACCAAGCCAATATTAACTTCAGCCTTTGGGTGACTCAATTTAAATAGAAAGTCTTTCCACTTATCGAGGTCTGGTTCATTTTTAGCACTCAAACGTAGTTTTGCTAAAGTGACTTTATCCAGCTTTTCCTTTAGCATCACTAAAGGCACTTCGTAAATTGATTCTACGTCAATAGACTCGATTACTGCATTGCGGTTAACATTACAGAATAAGGCTACTTTCTTTCGTATTTCCGGTGTGAGTTTGTGTTCTGTTCTACAAACCAATATATCCGGTTGTACTCCTAATTCTTGTAAGCCTTTTACGCTGTGTTGGGTTGGTTTCGTTTTTAACTCGCCTGCCGCTTTTAAGTATGGTACTAATGTTAGGTGAATGACACAGGTATCATCTGTACCAAGCTCCCATCGCAACTGTCGAACCGCTTCCACATAAGGCAAAGATTCAATGTCACCGACGGTTCCACCAAGTTCTGTGATGATGACATCATATTCACCAGATTCACCAAGTAACAGCATACGACGTTTAATTTCGTCGGTTATGTGCGGGATAACTTGGACTGTTTTGCCTAGATATTTTCCTTCGCGTTCGTTATCAATTACTGTTTGATAAATTCGCCCTGTAGTGACGTTGTTGGCTTGAGAAGTTGGAATGTTCAGGAAACGCTCATAATGTCCTAAATCCAAATCCGTTTCAGCGCCGTCATTGGTAACATAACACTCTCCATGTTCGTACGGATTCATCGTACCTGGATCAACGTTAATGTAGGGATCGAATTTCTGGATGGTGCTTGAATACCCGCGTGCCTGTAGCAGTTTCGCTAAAGAAGCGGCAATAATTCCTTTACCTAATGAGGATGTTACGCCACCCGTAACAAACACGTATTTTGCTTTTTTCATTCTATGAGCGTTAAAAGGGTAAACCGGGAAAAGAGCCTACGCTTGTGTACGGGAAACAAAGATAAGGTCGTTACGACCGTTGAAAGCAGTATTCTCTATTTGCTTTTCAAGATATTTTCAACAGTCTGGATATCTGCAGGTGTATCCACCCCTATTGAGTTGTTTTCAGTCTCTATGGCAGATACCACATAGTGGTTTTGTAACCATCTCAGCTGCTCAAGTTTCTCGGCTTTTTCTAAAGGCGATTCACCTACTGTGGCAAGCGACAACAATACTTCTACTGAAAAACCATAGGTGCCCACATGTTTGTAATACGTTGTTTCCTCTAATGGATTTGATGAAGCATCTCTTAGATGTGGAATCGCTGACCTACTGAAATACAGGGTATCGGCAACGCCTTCTTCAAATTCCGTCAAGACTGCCTTAACCACATTTGGGTTGGTCAATTCAGAAACGTCTGTAATTTGCTTTACCAATGTAGCAATATCCGTATCGTCTTCTTCAAACACATCGATTAAACGATTTATGTCTTTTGGGTCGATTAATGGTTCATCGCCCTGTACGTTAATCACACATTCATATTCCTCACCTTCGTCCATGAGTCTTTCAACGGCCTCGATGATTCTTTCAGTGCCATTTTTATGCGACTTTGACGTCATACATACGTTTCCATCAAATCCTTGAACGTGATCAAATATGCGCTGATCATCTGTGGCAACGATGACATCTTCTGCATTGGTTTGCAGGCACTTTTCATATACTCGTTCGATTAGCGAAACACCATCTATTATTTCCAATGGCTTTCCAGGAAATCTTTCTGAATCATATCGGGCAGGGATTACTATGAGCGTTTGCATTTTGTAATTTTTAATTCTTAATTTTTAGTTTTTAATTATTGGCTTTTAGATTGGATTGGGTCGTTTTCACAATTGAAGTTAAAATCTTAATAAGCTCTAAGGAATCTTCCTGGTATTCAATGAAATTCATTAATCGTTCTTTTGATTAAACATTAAACATTAAGAATTAAGAATTAAGAATTAAACATTACTCTCTTTTTCTTTAAAAATAACTGACAACAAAATACTTCCTCCTAAGATAATCCCTATAATCATTAGTGACATTTTATTATCGACGCCAAGTACTTCTACAATGTGGTGGTGGAACAACATTTTAACGCCAATGAACGTCAATAATACGCCCAAGCCATACTTTAAGAAACGGAATAAGTGTACCACATTCGCGAGTAGGAAGAACACCGAACGAAGTCCCATAATCGCGAAAATATTCGAGAAGAAAACCACATAAGGATCTTTGGTAACGACGAAAATGGCTGGTACAGAATCGACTGCAAATATTAAATCGGACGCTTCAATTACCATCAAAACTATGAATAGTGGCGTCACCCAGGTACGCTTGTCTTTGCGAATGAAAAAGTTGTGTCCTACATACCTTGGGAATACAGGAAATATCTTACTGACAAGTTTCACCACTGGGTGGTTTTTCTCGTCAATCTTCTCTTCCTTGTCACCTTGAAGCAAGATCTTGATACCGCTGTAAATCAGGAATGCACCAAAAATGTATAGTACCCAGTGAAATTGCTGGATAATGGCTGCTCCTAAAAATATAAAGGTGAATCGCATAACCAAGGCTCCTAAAATACCCCAGAACAATACCCGTTTGTAATACCTTTCTTTAACGGCAAACGTTTGGAATATGAGCAGCATGACAAAGATGTTGTCGACACTTAACGCATATTCAATAAAGTACCCTGTAATAAATTCAAGCGAAAGGATGTTGCGGTATTCGGTTGTCAATACTTCAAACGATTTGCCTTCTGTATTGATAGGATGTTCGAATTTTTCAATGATGTATTTTAACTGATCGAGATCCGTAAAACCATGAATATAATGTCCGTACGTTTTCAGAAAAAAGAAAAAACCAAAAGCACATGCCACCCAAACGGTTGACCAAATAAGAGACTCTTTAAACGTTACGACCTTGTTTTCCTTAGAGAATATGCCCAGATCCAACATCAACACAAATAAGATAAATGTGATGAAGATCGAGAAGAATATTAACTCGTTAGATTGTATCGCTAATAAAGGTATTTGCATAACACTTTTTAAGACGGGCAAAAATACATGCAATTAAGTTGTCGGCCTGCGGCCGAAATGATGAATGTAAAATTTTAATTGATAAAGTAAATTTTGCAGGATTGTCTCGTCCTGAAATAGGTTGACACATTCGATCATTCTATCATTCTATAATTCTGTAATTCAGACATGCAATCAATCAATCATTCAAACATTCAGACAATCAGACATTAAAAAAACCCGCATAGTTTTTGATATGATACAATAGTTATAGATTTGAAAACGTATTAAACATATATGCAGTTAAAGTCACTTGTATCATTTTTAGTTTTGTTTGCCTCCTTGGCGTCGACATCGGTTATGGCCCAAGACAAGGTGTTTTTCGAAAAGTTAGAAAAGAAGGACGACTTATATCTGTATCAAGGGAAACCGTATACAGGTACTTCCGTTTTACTATTTGATTCTAAAAAAACATGGCAGCGTGTTGAATGGAAAGACGGCAAAATTCATGGCTGGTTTAAAAGTTGGTACGTAAACGGTCACCCCGACCAAGAAGTGCAGTACGAAAATGGCAAACGCCATGGTTCCTTTCATTCGCATTACGACAATGGCAACGACGAAATTGTCTGCACCTACTACAATGGATTGCGAAATGGAGTATTTACTGAATATTATAAATCAGGAGTTCCAAAACGAAAAGTCAATTACGACATGGGCGTTAAAAATGGTCCATTAATCATTTGGTTTCCAAACGGTAAAAAAGAACAAGAAGCGACTTTTAAAGACGGCAAACCGCACGGCACCGTCATCAGTTATACACAAATTGAAACAAAGCGAAAGGAAGTCAATTATGTAAATGGCTTGCGTGATGGCTTTTCTTACATCTATCACTCGAGCGGTGTAGTTGGAGAAGAAACCGAATACAAATTGGGGTACATCAATGGTAAAAAAATTGTCTACGATGCCCAACACAACAAGCTTTCGGAAGAAACTTATGTCATGGGTAAGCTCGAAGGCGTTTCAATAAAATACGCGCCTCCTGTTGCCAATTCACCCATTGGATATAAAATTGAACAAGCCCATTATAAAGACGGTAAATTACACGGAGAATATATCAAATGGGTAAACCAAACGATAGACATGCGTGGCAATTATTCGGAAGGATTAAAGACAGGTGATTGGATAGAAAATGCCAGTAACGACGCAACCAAATCAAGCGGCCCCTATCTGAATGGTAAAAAACACGGCGCTTGGGTCATGGGACATTCACGCTTGTTCGGCAAAAGTGAAGGAAGCTTCTACAATGGTTTAAAAGACGGGAAATGGACTGTTTACAACCATCAAAACAAAAAAATTCGCGTTGAAAACTGGGATAAGGGACAACTTTTAAACGTTGTGGATTAACCATTCAAAAACGGTTGGAAATCCCCTCTGCTTAACATACTTTTGGCTCACATAAATTTTAATTAAATGAAAAAGGTAATCGTATACTTTACTGTAGTAATGGGTTTGGTATTTTTGAGTTCTTGTGGTGGCGACGAAACACCAACAACCTCAGGTGGAACTACAGGTAAATTGAGTAAATCAGAAAAAGAAATGCTGTACGACAAAGTATGGTATGCAGCATCTTCTGCAGGAGGAATTGAACACGAATTTTTAAGCGATGGAACGTTAAGACTATCACGAGGATTAGACGGTAGATGGACTTGGTTAAACAATGGTGATACCATGAGTTGTTCAGACCATACCGGCGGTCGATTTAAATATGTATTCATCTCAATTGGTGCAAACACCATGTCATTTAAGGGAAGTACAGACAACTACAAAACGTTGTTTTCCTACAAAGACACCGAGTAAATAGTCAACGAAATTCTTAAATCATGCCATATTTTCTGATTTGAAGATTGGCATGATTTTTTATGTCGACCAACTACATCCCTAGTGTTTAGGGAATAAAACACGGATAATAATAATTTCATGCTAGGCAATATTGTAAAAGGCATTTCAGGCATGTTCGGTAGTAAAGCCGGACGAGATTTCAAAGAACTACAACCATTTGTAGATCAGATAAACACATTTTACGAGCAGTATACGAGCCTGAGCAACGACGCGTTGCGAGGCAAAACCGCAGAATTTAAATCCCGAATTGCTGATCACTTATCGTCTATCGATGATGAGATTAAAGCACTTCGAGAAAAAATAAATTCAGCGTCGTATATGATGGTGAATGAAAAGGAAGAGTGGTATAACGAAATCGACAAGCTTGAAGAAAATAGAAACAGTGAGTTGGAAGTTGTTTTAGAACAAATCCTTCCTGAAGCCTTTGCAGTTGTTAAAGAAACGGCTCGCAGATTTACTGAAGAAGAAGCGGTGTTTGCGACTGCCACTGATTATGACCGTGACCTTGCTGCCAGCAGAAAGCACATAGAAATAAAAGGTTCAGACGTAGTGTACCATACAAAATGGTTGGCTGCGGGTGCCGAAGTAAACTGGAACATGGTCCACTATGATGTTCAGTTAATTGGTGGTGTTGTATTACATCAAGGTAAAATTGCTGAGATGGCTACTGGGGAAGGAAAAACACTTGTGTCGACTTTGCCAGCCTACCTTAATGCCATATCAGGACGTGGTGTACATATTGTCACAGTGAACGATTACTTATCACGACGGGATTGTGAATGGAATGCGCCAATCTTTCAGTTTCACGGACTAACCGTCGACTGTTTAGATTACCACCGACCTAATTCAGAACCTAGAAAAAAAGCATATTTAGCAGACATCACGTACGGAACGAATAATGAATTCGGTTTCGACTACCTACGTGACAATATGGCTCATGACACGACAGACCTCGTACAACGCAAACATCATTATGCGATGATTGATGAGGTCGATTCTGTGTTGATTGACGATGCGAGAACACCTTTAATTATTTCAGGTGCGATTCCAAAAGGCGACGAACACGAATTTGCAGAACTAAAGCCACGAATTCAGCGACTTGTAGATGCACAGAAGAAGTATTTAAGCGGAGCATTGTTGGAAGCTAAACGTTTAATTGGCGAGGGCAAAGACAAAGAAGGTGGTTTCAAGTTATACCAAGCACAAAGAGGTTTACCAAAAAGTAAGCCCTTAATCAAGTTTCTTGGTGAAACGGGTACCAAAGCCTTAATGCTTAAAACGGAGAACTACCATCTCCAAGACAATCAAAAAGAAATGCCAAAAGTAGATGAGCATTTATTCTTTACGATTGATGAAAAGAACAACCAAGTTGAATTAACAGATAAAGGGATTGATCTTATTACCTCAGCAGGAGAAGATTCAAGTTTCTTCATTATACCAGATGTTGGCGGCGAAATAGCGGATTTAGAAAAAAGCAGTTTGTCGGCTGAAGAAAAACTAAAGCGCAAAGATGAATTGATGCGTGACTTCTCCGTTAAATCTGAGCGTATTCATAGTGTTAACCAATTGTTAAAGGCCTATACACTTTTTGAAAAAGACGTTGAATATATTGTTCAAGACAACAAAGTAAAAATTGTTGATGAGCAAACGGGTCGTGTTATGGAAGGCCGTCGATATAGTGACGGATTGCACCAAGCGATTGAAGCGAAGGAAAACGTAAAAGTGGAAGATGCAACTCAAACGTTTGCAACCATCACTTTACAAAACTACTTCCGTATGTACCACAAACTAAGTGGTATGACTGGTACGGCGGAAACAGAGGCAGGTGAATTCTGGGAAATCTATAAGTTAGATGTAACCGTTGTTCCAACCAACAAGCCTATTATCCGTGATGATAGAGAAGATTTAATCTACAAAACCAAGCGAGAAAAATACAACGCAGTTATTGATGAAATACTCAAACTGCAACAAGAAGGTCGACCAGTATTGGTAGGTACCACATCTGTTGAGGTTTCTGAAATCTTGGGTAAGATGTTGAACATGCGTAAAATCAAGCACAATGTCTTGAACGCAAAACAACACCAACGAGAGGCAGAGATTGTCGCTGAAGCAGGTTATGTTGGCGGTGTTACCATTGCAACCAACATGGCTGGTCGGGGTACCGACATTAAGCTTAGTCAGGAAGTCTTAGACTCTGGTGGTTTGGCCATTATTGGTACTGAGCGTCACGAATCTCGACGAGTTGATAGACAGTTAAGAGGTCGTGCTGGTAGACAAGGAGATCCTGGGTCGTCACAATTCTTTGTTTCGTTAGAAGATGATTTAATGCGTCTGTTTAACTCCGACAAGGTGGTGAAGATGATGGACCGTTTTGGTTACGAAGAAGGTGAAGTGATTCAACATTCGATGCTAACCAAGTCGATTGAGCGAAACCAGAAAAAAGTGGAGCAAAACCACTTCGGTATGCGGAAACGTTTATTGGAGTACGATGATGTCATGAACAAACAACGTGAAGCTGTTTATTCTAAACGTCGACATGCCTTGTATGGTGAAAGATTATCGGTTGACATAAACAATGCCTTGTACGACTGGTGTGACGAAGCTGTTGCCGTGTATCAAGATCAAAACGATTATGAAGGCTTTAAATTAGAATGTTTACGGGTTCTAGCAAACGAACCAACTATCACTGAGGAAGAGTTCATTAACGGTAAGAGAGATACAGTTCAGTTGGTCTTTGATCATATGTTGAACCATTACCGACAGAAAAACACCTTCATCAAGGATCAAGCATTACCAATCTTATCGGGTATTCGCAGAGATAAAAGCGAAGTTAAAAATGTGTATGTGCCGTTTACGGATGGGATAAAAGGATTACGCGTTATCGTTGATTTGGACAAAACCATTGAAACCGAAGGCGAACATCTTATTGATTCTTTTGAAAGAATGACGGTGCTATCGAGCATTGATGAGCATTGGAAGGAACACTTACGTGAACTGGATGATTTGAAGCAAGCGGCGAATAATGCCTCTTTAGAGCAAAAAGACCCTCTTTTGATTTACAAGTTGGAGTCGTTTAACTTGTTCAAGGAAATGGTGAGCACACTGAATTCTGAAATGTTATCGTTATTGTTTAGAGGATTTATCGAAAATCAAGATCCTGGACAAGTGAACGAGGCACAACGTCAACGTCGCCCAGCAGATGAAGGCTTACAAACGAGTAGACCACAAGAAGTTGGACCTACTACGGGATCTGCACCACAACAGGTGACAAGAGAGAATACTCAGCCTGTGCGCGTAGAGAAAAAAGTAGGTAGAAACGAACCTTGTCCATGTGGAAGTGGAAAAAAATATAAGAAGTGTCACGGCATCAATGACTAACTTCGGTTAAATGAAAGCATTATTTGTCATATTGATAGGCTTACTCGCGTTCCAAACTGGTTTTGCGCAAAGCGGGAATGTCGAAGTTATTGGTGATGCTGAACTTGAACTATTGGTAGATAAAAAAGTGTCGAGTGTGGACACCACAGACCTTTGGGGATATCGTATTCAAATCTACTTTGGCAGTAATCGTAGAGACGCTCAAGAAAAAGAGCAAAGCTTTAAAGCAAGATATCCAGACTTAGCATCTGAGGTGTATCCAGATTATTTCCAACCCAATTGGAAGGTCCGCGTCGGTAATTTCTACCGTAAAATAGACGCACAGAAACTCATGATGAAATTAGAACGTGAGTTTGGAGATGTCTTTTTGGTAAGAGATATCATTGAGTTGCCGGCTATTAATCAATAATAGTCAAACATCAGTCTTCAATCCTTCCACCAAAGGCATTAATCGCTCAATGGTTACGTGTTCCATTATAACGATTTTGTACCACGCTGGTTTGTGATGGTTGTCGGTTACCAATCCAAATGATTCCGCAAGTTTTTAGAAATACAATTCGCTCTTATGGTAATAATGTTAGAGCGGGGATGGCGATAATATTGAATAGATAAGTCGTCCAATTGCTCACACATCCAATCAGTTCTTTTTTGCAAAATGAATATTTTTTCTTGCCAACCGAATGGTCCGTTTTTAGATAAAATAATCCAAATGGCTACCGCGTTTGCACCCGACCGACTACCGATTAAAGTGCAATCCTCCCCTTCTACGTAGCTGGCTTCTTGGGTATTGGCATATTGTATAAAACCTTTGCGAATTAAGAAAATACCCGTCCCATAAGGTGCTTGAGCCATTTTGTGGGCATCGAGCGTAAAGGATGTAATCTCAGGATTACTAAAATTTAAAGTCGAGCTACCTTCGGTAAACGGATAATAAAACCCACCGTATGCACCATCCACATGAATCTTACAGTGAACATCAGCACTTATAAGTGCGTTGGTGTAAGCTGATATCGAATCAACCGATCCAAACATGGTAGTCATCATGTTGCAAATGACAATGAAGTATTTTTTTCCTTTTGATTTGGCACTAGCAATTGACTTGGCTACAGCCTCTTCAGTGACCATCCTAGTGTCAAAATCTACTTTCACTTTTTCGATTGACACAGATAATAGATTACTGGCCTTATCCATTGAATAATGGCTGTCCTCACTGGTTAAAATCGTTATTTCATCCAATGTGGCGTTGTGCTCTTTCACAAAATAGTTGCGGTAAATCCATATGGCTTGAATATTCGCTTCAGTTCCTCCCGAAGCGACATAACCATCAAATTCATTAGACGTGCCTTTCAAAATATCGACAGCGCATAACTCAATTACATCGCGCTCAATTTGTTGTGTGCCACTAAAAAACGACTCAGAATTACCACGGGTATGGCAGCCAATGTGGTTGGGGTTTTTAATTAATGAAGAAATGAACGGTGCGTTGTCGAGAAAGGCATCATCTTGATTAAACACCTTGTCATCCAAATAGGATGCTGGAATACCGAGTACTCCTTTTGTACTATAGTTAACGTTTTTCTCTAAAGCTGAGAAAACAGTTTTTTTAATCTCGTCGTGAGACTTTTTGGTCCAAACCATGTAATACGTTTTGAAAGAGTCCGCAAAATTGTCTTTTATCTGCAGTGTTACCAACCAGTTTGAGTTGATTTACATCATAACCCGTGTATGATATTTATACCGTATCTAGCAAAGTTGTCGCAATAAAAAAGGGCAGCCGAAGCCGCCCAATTTGAACTAATTACTATGGTTATTAGTTTTTTATAAATTTCTGAAGATAGGTTTTGCCAGTAGTCAGTTCCGTTACTTTTACGAAATACACGCCCGCACCTAAGTCGTGAATTTTAAATGATTTGACCTCGTTGCCATTCATTTTCTCGGATCGAACTATCTTACCTTGGTTGTCCAAAATATCTACGGTCGATTTTTGAATAGACCGTAAATCAATATTGACATAGTCCTTTGTTGGACTTGGATAGACACCAAGTGTATTGTTATTTACTTCGGTATCATCACCCAAGTGTGCTTCTGATCTACTTGTTTTAGAAGTGGATTGTTCAACCAATTTCAGAGTGGGTACACGTGCCGAAGATTTACCTGGGAACGCGTGATATGACCTTGAACTTGGCAATTGACATTCGCACCACTTAGTAAACGTTATTCGATACGCATCTGCCAGTTGGAAAACGCCCGGATTCGTACCGCTTAATGTACTGGTTCCATTGTATCCAATAAACTCATTGACGTCAGGGTAGGTTTGCCATTGGATTGGATTGTCAACTACGGTTCCCGGTATATCTTCAAAAGTGCCGTCTAATTCTGCAACAGACCATGCATAACTACAGTTGTTTTGGATGACAGACACTGGCTCAGCCTCAAACGAATAGGTGGTTGCTGATATAGGTATTGGCGTAATATCAAATAGTGTTTGATTTGCAGGTACTGTTCCAATTTCAGCAAATCGTAAGTTGTCAATGACTAAATCATTCCCATCTCCCAAAGGCGTTTCGTCTAAAATGATTTCGATGTTGATTGAAGAAACTCCATCGGGTACATCAATAATCTGGTTTAACAACATCCAATCACATCCAGCATCTGAAACATCAATGACAACATCTTCTAGATCAAATCCTGTCACGCCATCGAAGTGAATTGTGATGGTTGGTATCACATCAAAACCGCATTGTGCCAAGTTTTTAAAATCTCCACAGAAAGTATAGCGTCCTTCTTGTACCGGAACCGAACGTGAATAAACGACCGACGATCCGGTTTGTCCAGTTAATCCATTGACAAATAAATGGTTGTTGCCATCTGTACAGCCAACATCCCAAGTTGGGGAAATAACAAGTCCATCAGAAGAGTCTCCAACCATTACAGCACCTGGATAAATCGAAGCGTTAGCGATAGTCGAAACCATGTCGTAGTCAGAGCTAAAACCTCCAAGTCCACTTGAAAAATAGCCATTCAGAATATAGTTTTCATTGGGTCGTACACGACAGCAAACTGGTGTACAATCGAATTCTACGTCATTGGCTTCGCCCGGATTGGTATTGTAATCATTTTGCGAGAACTGTTCTCCGTCGATTTCAAAAATGGCTTCAACAAGAAAATCATACGATCCACTAGTGATACTTGGAAAATCAGCTGCCTCCAGTGTAAAACAAAATGTTTGATCAGTTTCGTTGATGGTTAGTTGAGAGGCATCAAGTGTTAAAAGCACTTCATCAGTTCCTTGAACTACGTATAACAAAATGTCTTCTAATGTTCCATCCTCACAGTTAATGGCTGGTAACGTATATGCACCACACACTTGAAAGAAACCCTCGGTATCAAAACATGGATCACTTGGATTTAAATCAATACTACCGGTATTGTTACAAGAATCCTTGATACACGGCTCACAAATGTCATCAACATAGGCGTAGCCAAAGTGGGCAGAGGCTCCGCAATCCGTCACGTAAATTTCTAAGGTTATGGTATCTCCTATCTCTCCAGAAACCTCCAAACTCTCACAGTCCCAATCCTTACCTAAAATCGTATTATGAGGACAGTCAATGTCATTGTCGTCATTAAATTCCTCTAAGAATGGGTTTCCTGGTATCGCAACGTTGCAAATTTTATCTAGGACTGTGCCATTTTCAGCCCTCGCTATAGCAATGAACATAGGCTGTTCAAGGTCATCAACGTGGCCCGCGTCTTCAAGAACTAAAGCGAAATACAGTGATAGTTCTTCACTTGTAGACTCTAACGTAAACTTCTTACTGAGCTTATTAACACCTCTATTGGGTTTACATTCTTGAGTTCCAATAATCGGATTCGCTAATGGATCAGCACTGTTTATTTTAACTGCGTATGTACCGTTATGTACTCTTGAATATCCAGTAAACGAGTCGGTCTCGGTGTTGTCGACAATTAGAAAATTATCTACGTTGAATCCTTCAAACTCAGGTAAGTATAAGATACTTGCAGGGTCAAAGTCACAGTGTCCTTCACTATATCCTCCTCCGGCTAAAGTACCGTCGTTTGATTCCAAAATGTAATATTCTAAATCACCTCGTTCGAAATTTCCGTTTCTACATCCGTTAGTTGGTTCATCAGTAAACGGTGCTAATGCCTCTGGGTATTTAACGAAATATTGGAGCCTCCAATAGCTTTTTTTGAAAGCCACTACATGTTCAGCAATTTCTTCCTTAGTATAGTTCCTTGGATGATCCTGATTTGGGACCAGTGTTTTTATGTAAGCATTAATATCGGCTTCAGGTGTTTTTGAAACGTTGGCACGGATGTACGCTTCAATCTTGGCGTTTTCCGCCTTCATTTTTTTCAATCTGTTAGCGTATGAATCCTGACCTGACACGTTGGTAAACGTTACGATAAGGCACACCGCTATTAGGGTCTTTAATAGTTGTTGCATTGTAATAGTATTTAGTATTGATGCTTACTCTGTACTGAACCAACAGCGAGTTTTCAGCTTTCCTCGAAACGTTTCAATTATTTGTCTGTGACAATTCAGAATGGTTGCATGACAAAATCAATGTCAAAAATGAATGATGGCGCAAAGTCTTTAATAGCAAGGCTTTGAGGCGATTAAAAAAATGTACGAAACGATTAAAATGGAACTTATCGATTTAATATCGATAACGTAAGAGGCACATTATCAGTTTGAATAAAGTCAGGTTGCATCTTAATAGCTGGTGGAATGTCTTGACGAATTTTTACGCCATACAATGCAATTTGAAAGCCTAAATCTTTGGCGTTTCTGACTGTTGTTTCTGTTTCACTTAGATAATTTGTCACAAACCCGGTCACAAATGGTCCAGTTCGAGTTAGATTCGATTCTGTCAATTGACCGGTATAAAAGAGGTGAACACCATACGTATCTGGCAGGTCTTTAAGAGCGACAATACAATCGTGATCAGGGCTTTCAACAATCATTTTAGTGAGTCCACTGAAGGTCGAAAATTGTTCCTCCAACACATGTAATACACGAAGATTATATGCCTGTTGGTCAAGCACTTCATATTGGTTTTGGATGTTTAATGACAGCCAAATATCCAAGTGTAAAGAATCGACAAAATTGAGCAAATCCTCTAACCGCCAAAGGCCAATAGCGGGATGTAAACTCGTTTTGCTGTCCCTCCGTTTTAACTCTTTTAAATCCGACCAAAGCCAATTCGAAATAAAGCCGGTATCGTTCGCTCCTGATTCAAGACGTTGGTCGTGATACAACACAAACTGCGAATCAGCGGTCATTTGGATGTCCACCTCTACCCCATCAGCACCGTGCACAAACAAGGCTTGCTGTATGCTTTCCATTGAATTAATAGGGAAATGGTTATTGATGCTAGGAAAACCTGCACCAGCATGGCCTAACACCTTTAGAGAGTCTTTGTCGATGTTTGGCGTAGAACAACCAAACAACACGACTACAATCGATATGAAAGTCCAAAATTGACGCAATACGATAATCCGTTAATTGAATACTTCACTTGATTGTTAACCGATTCAGAATACCCTCCAAATCCTACGCTGTTTTGCGCTTTCCATTTGTCACTCAAACCAAATTCCATTTTGTACCCCACATACACCTCTTGAATGATGGCATTGTTCAAGGGCAACACTTCATACAGCAACATGGCTTGACTTTTGGTCTTTGTTGACGCAACAAGGTCATAGCCCACCAATAAAGAGACACCCGGACTGCTAGACCATGGCAAATTGGCCTTGCTATAATTGAATTTAGGTCCAACTGAAACCTGAAATTGATTTTTAAGAATGGATCCTCTTACTGTATGATTTATTCCTGAATAAGAAATGCCAATAGTTGACTCAACTGACCAATGTTGGGCTTGAGCTACTTGAAACGAAATCACCAGAAAGGAAACAATCAGTAGGGACCGCATGGCGCAAAAATAAGGGCTTCTTGTTTTAGAATTTGTAACTCACCGACAAGCTAGGAAGAATCGGTAATTGGTTGATTCTTTTATAACTCACTCGATCGAAGTAAAAGATGTTATCACGGTTGTAAATGTTGGTACAGCTCAAGATGACTTCCATTAATCGGTTGGTCAACTTGCCGTCTTTCTTAAACTCAATTGTCCGCTTGATACTAGCGTCTAATCTATGGTAATATGGCAACCGACCTCGGTTAATTTCATCGTAAACAACCGTAAAATCTCCGTTTGTTGTGCGATAGTCATCAGACGTTCCATTGTTGAAATTCAAGTTTTCATAAAAGCCTTGAGTAAGTGTAAATGGGAAACCACTACCAAAATTCCATCGAACATTAACTTCCCAGTTTTTGTCTTCGCCCAGTGCATATGAAGTAACCACGTTTATGTTGTGTCTTCTATCGAAGTGTGGTTGGTAAGTCCGTCTTCCATCATATCGCGAAACGTTGTTATACGAATAGACAAGCCAAAGGTACCAGCGGTCAGACTGTCGTTTATACGTTACATCAAATCCATAAGCCAAGCCTGTTTCAACAACGAAATCCTTTCTCAAGTATTCTGGTTTATCAGCATACTCGTTGTTGTCATCGTAAATCTTATCTCGGTTGATGTTCGTGATCTGTGTAAAGTTCTTTGCGTATGTTTCTACGTTAATAGACGACAAGCTGTCCAAGTCAATTTCAAAACCGCCTACAATGTGCTGAGCTGTCTGCATTCTGTGTGTCACCGGCTTTGTCCCAACCATGTCTGGTAATTCATCTGGACCGCTTAAAAAGCCATAAAACAAGTTCACAACGTCCCTATCACTTGACGCACTCATCAAGTTTTGAGAATACAAGCCCGTTGCCATTTTAAATCTCAGTCTCTCGTTGATTAAGTATTTAAACCTGAATCGTGGTTCAACACTCGAATTGCCTAAGGAAGCATATAACTGTACACGAAGACCTGGTTCGAAAATGAATCTATTTTTCACTTTCGTACTGTAATTCATAAAACCGGCTAATTCCGTTGTGTTATTCTCTTGGGTAATTTTTCTGTTAACCGCATTAAAAATCTGGAAAGCGGTTTTAAATCCGTTCAATTCCATACCGTATTTCAGCTTCGCTTTTCTGAAGAAATACGTAAAATTCAATCCTAAATTAAACCCATCGATTCCTGAACTCCTTGGCTTGGCATCTTGTTCGATTTGTAGAATGTTGTATTTAGAATAAGCAAATGATCCATCGATAATGTTTTTGGAGGCTTGCGGAACCATCAAAAATTTCCCGCCAAAACCGTTCGAACTCCAATCGTACGTAGTTGTATTCGGGAAATCGACTAAGTCATTGTAATCAAAATAAAAGAGCTTTAAGAAACTACCACTACTTGAGTTTAAAGACAGCTTGGTATACAAATCGCTAAATGAATAAGGCAATTGTCCTTCACCAACGTAATTGTAAAATAGCTTGGACGTTTTATCTAAGTAACTACTCTTATAACTCACGATGTATGAGGCATTGGCCTTTTCGTCATCGTCCTTTTTATTCAAGGGGCCTTCAAGTAATACTTTCGAAGTAAACGGATTCATATTCACCTTTCCTGCAAACCTGTTTCTATTTCCGTCGCGGGTTTGGACGTCCACAATTGCTGAGATTCTTCCACCATATTCGGCTGAAAAACCAGCTGAATAGACATCTGTCGTTTTTAAAATATCCGTATCAAATACTGAAAACAACCCAATCGAATGAAACGGATTGTAAATAGTCATACCATCAAGCAATACCTTGTTCATCACAGGAGAACCTCCACGGATGTACAGCTGACCACCCTGGTCGCCACTAAAGACAACGCCAGGTAGTACTTGCAAATATTGAACTAAATCCGGCTCTCCGCCGACTGTAGGAATTTGTGTTAATTGCTTAGGCGTAATACTTACCTCAGAAATCCGAACAGTTGCCTCGTTCTTTTTACGCTCTAAGTCTATGTCGACCCGACCAAGTGTATTTTTGTTCGGAACCAAGAATAGGTTCACGAGTTCACGCTCTCCAGGACGAATGGTTACCTTCTTAACCAGACTGTCATACCCAACACTTATCGCGATTATGGTGTAGTTTCCAGGATCAACATCACCTACTGTAAAAAACCCGTATTCGTCTGTTAATGCCCCGAGTGGTTGGTCTACAACAACGATGGTACTATAAGGAATTGCTTCACCTGATTTTTGATTGTAAACAAATCCTTTAATCTCGCCTTTTTGCGCCATCACAGAAGTGGCGATCAAAATGGATAAACAAAACGTGAGAACTTGTTTCAAGAGCGATACTTTAAGAAGGCGCAATGTTAAGTAATTATTGCAAAGCCTGTGCAACGAATCGTGGTCAATATTGTATCTTTACCGTAATTAAATGTAACCCAATTTACAAGTGAATGAAGTGGCTTGACCAACGGAATAAATTAACCTCTGCCCTACTATTTGGCATCTTTATAACCATTACTTCTTGTGTAAAAGACCCTGCTCTTGGAG
>Ga0055584_100000483_pt1 | contig 37814 bp, 26 predicted proteins | sample OSDHelmetaG_FD_58716 | JGI IMG/M metagenome (GOLD analysis project Ga0055584, IMG submission 58716) | Pelagic marine sediment microbial communities from the LTER site Helgoland, North Sea, for post-phytoplankton bloom and carbon turnover... | ecosystem: Environmental > Aquatic > Marine >...
ATGGCAGTCGATATGATATGGCCGCTCGAACACGGCGTGTTCCGCTATCGGCCCGATAAAAGTGAAACTGAGGAGGCCGATCGCCTCGACCGCGAGGCGGAAGCCATTGAGCATCTAATCACATATATTATGGAGCTTTCCGAGCGCCAGCCAGGCCAAGAAGTGCGCGCTGTAATCGGCTGTCCCGCCCGCGCCTCCGAAGCGGATCGCCAAGCACTAATCGACGCCGTTACGGGCAAAGTCGATTATGCCCTCGTCGCCTCAGAGCCCTTTCTCGTCGCCTATGGTCTCGACTTGTTTAACAACGCCCTGATCATCGATATTGGCGCCGGCACACTCGACCTTTGTCGCATGCACGGCACGATTCCCAACGAAGAAGACCAACGCACTTTGCTCAAGGCCGGCAACTATGTCGACCAGCGTTTTCACATGCTCCTCCAAGAGAAGGTCAAAGATTCGCCTATAACGCTTGATATGGCTCGCCACATCAAAGAACAGTTCGCTTTTGTTTCATCGCAAAAGGAAGTTATATACGAAGATTTTCAAGTCGAAGGCAAACCTAAGACCTACGATGTGACAGAAGAGTTGCGCGAAGCTTGCGAAAGTATCCTCCCAGAGCTTATCAACAGTGCGCGCGAACTCATTATCACCTTTGATCCCCAGTATCAGCACGACCTCCGCTCCAATATTCTCATGGCCGGTGGCGGGTCACAAATTCGCGGCTTGGCCGAGGAAGTTCGTTCCAATTTGACCGAATTCGGCCCTTGCCGAGTCAGCACGGTCGAAGATCCCGTTTATTCTGGAGCCACAGGTGCTCTAAAATTGGCTACCGATATGCCGGACATTGAATGGCGCCAAGTAGGCAAACTCACTTAATACACCCCGCTCATTTCCCTGGCACCCCCTTCCCCAAGGGCCAGGTGCGCGAAGTTATAAGGATTCAGGCATTATGGGCATATTAGCTTTTCTCACTGCCTCTAGACTCAAAGCTGAACTCACGCGCCAGCGCGACGAGATTGCTCGTCTGCATCAAATGCTGGATATGGAATTCGTGCAGAAACAGGAGGCCGAAAAGCAGATTGAGGAACACCAGAAACAGGCACAGTCATTAGGCGAAGACCGCCGTAAACTCAAGGATCAACTCAAAGAGATAGAGACCAAGAGTTTAGACGAAAAGAAACAGCTCAAGGACCAGCTCGATCAGGACCGTAAACGCATTAAGGACGATGCCGCAACTAAAATTAGCGAGTTTAAAAACCAGCTAGCCCAGGTGCGCAAAGAGACCGATGAGCAAATTGCCACCCTGCGCAAAGAGTTGGAGGAAAAACAAAAGCAGCGCTACGAATCGAGCGAGCAAAATGCCACGCTCGCCGAAAAGGTGAAAAACCTAGAGGGTCACTTGCAGGAGCAGACCGACCAGCTGGTGAAAAACAATGCGCGTATTGAGCAATTGGAAGAAGATAAACAAACGCTCGAGATCGACCTAAAAAAGATCATGGGCAATCTAACGCGTTGGTAATAAGCTGCTGAAAGAAAAAATAAAAGGCGTTCCGATTTTATCGGAGCGCCTTTTTATATCACCTTCCGCCATTGCACCGCGTTAGGAGCAAATACTAGCCAACAGGCGTTCCGCCTTTTGTTTTTGTATCGCAGCGGCCTTCTCTTTGACCCCCTCATACCCGCGTATTGCATCCGGCAATTTAGCCCATTCGACCACGGTGGTGTAATTGTCTTTCCGCAGATGTGCCAATACCTTTACTAACGCGCTTTCATACCATGGTATCAATTCGCGTTCCAGCCGCCGAGCCGGCGTGCGCGCAAAGGGATCCCACCAAGAACCGCGTAGCTTCTTACCCGCCCTCAAAATACACAGCAAATAATAAAACCAGCCTCCCACGGCGATCTTGTTTTTAAAAAGCCAGCGCAGTGTCGGTGGCTGCAATCGATAGCTCAGTTCGACATCGCCATCGAAAAGACGCTTTATTTGCTCAATATTGCCTTTCTTCGTCGCCAACCTTGCTACTTCGTACTCATCTTTATAGGCCATGAGCTTGTATAGGCCTTTAGCGACGGCTTCCGTTAGATCATTGTATTCGCTCCCCAAAGCTCGCTCGGCCCCCACAACCTCTTCGACAATGCCCACATAATGCCTAGCATAGGATATATCTTGGTACGAACACAGTTCGGTAATCCGCAGAGCAATTTGCCGTTCTATGCGCACGGGCAAAGACCACGCCATGACCCTTTTTAAGAGTTCGCCCTCGGCACCAGTGGCCAGCGGCTGCTCATCCTGCCCCGCCCATTCCCCATCCCCTAAACGCTTGCGCCCCAGTTCCGCTTCGACTCGCGCTGGATCAGCTACGGCTAAGCGCCCCCAACGAAATGCTTGGATATTGTTTTCGACTGCTTTGCCATTGAGCTCGATCGCCTTTTCTATTGAATCTGCGCCGACGGGAATCCGACCGGCCTGAAACGCAGCACCCAGCAAAAGCATATTGGCGTAGAGAATATCAGCGAAAAGGGTCTCGGCGAGCCAATACGTATCGAGATAGATATTCTGCCCTTTGCACGCAGTCGAATCGATTAATCCTTGCAGTGAATCCGCACCTGGAAACAAACTTTCGCGCGGCCTGCGGTTCATCTCTGCCGTTGGCACCTCGGCCGTGCTAATAACCGCGCTGCTGCGATCCGCTGCGAGGTATTGCAAATTGTCCGGCTCTGCTGCACGCAATACATCAAAACCGAGATAGAGATCTACTTGGCCGGGGAAAAGTCGGTTAAAAACGGGTTGCTCTGCAGTGCTGATAACGATGGGGGCTTCGACGGGGCCGCCCTTTTGCGCCAACCCCGTATTATTTGATAAATAGACGTATTTGCCTTCCATCATCGCCGCATAGGCCAACAAATGCGATAACGTGACCACTCCCGTGCCACCGCGCCCCACGGCATATACCGTATAGTTGCCATCGATCGGACAAGGCGATGGCTGCGGCAGGTCGTGCAGCGGTGTGGGCTTGCGCCGATGCAAACCCACACCGGCGGCAGGTTTCGCCACAACAAAAGAAGGACATTCACCGTCGATACAGAGCTTGTCCTGCGCACAATTAGCCTGCCGCACCTGCGTCTTATCGCCAAATTCAGTCTTTACCTTATAAAGCGCAGCGCAGCCTTCCGATTTATCGTAACAGTCTCCACAGCCTTCGCATAATTCTTCGTTAATCAGCACATATTCGCTTGGTTTCAGCCCCTCTCGACGCTGGCGACGCCCCTTCTGAGTAGCGCATTCCTTGTCGAGAATCAGCACAGTAGTGCCGGTCAGCAACTTAAAGTGATCCAGCGCCGAGGCGTGTTGTTCCAAGCCATACACCTCCACTTTGTCGCTGGCGATCTGGCGATAGCGCTCGGGGGCCTGAGACACGATCCCCACCCTGGCGACTCCCAAACCCATCAACTCTTGCACGACTTCGGACACCTGTCGCCCGCCCCCAGGATCCTGTCCCCCCGTCAGCGCGACGACCCCGTTAAAGAGCAAGAGAAAAGTGATATTGACCTGCCCCTGCACGCAGCTCTGAATAGCACCGCGACCGCTGTGGAAATACGAACCGTCTCCCAAATACTGAAATATGTGCTGGTTGCCGTTAAAGGCTGCCCATCCGCTGTAGATCGAACCACCAGCCCCCATTGTCGGAATATAGAGCACCCCATTGTCGTACGCTGGAATGGCGCGGATGGAGGAACAGCCGATCGCTCCCCCAGGCTTTTCTTTTAAATCGCGAAAACTATTATAAGGGCAGCCGCCACAGGACATAGGCATTACGCTCGGTATGGACGGGTAGGCGCGTGCTGCACGCGACTCCAAATGCTGAACCCTCCCCCGGCTAGCCCCCAGACGCGGACCCAATAGTTGAGCCAAGATTTCGGGATCGACCTCGCCATAGGAAGGGATGAAGGGCTTGCCCTCCTCGTCCCATTGGCCATAGAGCGCTTCGATCCCCGTCCCCCACAGCGCTGCTTTTACGCCCTCCTCGACGAAAGGCCCAGGCTCTTCGACCAGATAAATGCGCTCTAATCCTCCGGCAAAACGCTGTATGATCTGCGCATCGAGTGGATAGGCCATACGCAAATGCAAAATGGGAACTCGCACCTGCAAATAATCGAGCGCCTGGCACACATCGGTATAGCTTTTACCCGTGGCTATTATGCCGACCGTTCCCCCAACATCGGCATCGACGATTCGGTTTATATCATTGGCGCGCACGTATTCATCAACTAAAGGCAAGCGTTCTTCAACCAATTGCCGCTGCATCGGCAAAGCGCGGGTGGCCATGACGATCTGGTTGAAATTCTTTTCGTAAAGACGCGGCGGTAGGACAATATTCGGGCGCGTGGTCTCGATATCGATCGTGCTGGCCCCATCGCAGACGGGCGTAACGAGTTTGAGCGCCGTGACTACGCCCGCGTGGCGAGAAAGGGCAACGGCATGTAGCCCCAACTCAATGATTTCGGCAACGCTAGCCGGATAAAATGTGGGCACCAAACAACTGCGCAGCACCCCATCGCTAGCCCCTGGCGAAACCGAACTCTTAGAGCGATGATCTTCTCCACTCAAGAGCACCATCGAGCCGCGTTCACCCGTGCCACTCAGATTGGCCAACCACACCTCATCCGGAACCCACATCGTGCCGTGTGCCTTGCCGTACCAAAAGGCGTCGATATCACCACTGTCGGCAAACTGTGTTCCCAGCATCGCCGATGCGGCGGTTTTTTCGTTGATGCCAAATTGGTGTACGGTCCTTCCCAACTCGTTCAAGACGCTCGCCTGTTCGGCAAGTTTGAGATCGAGCCCTCCCAACGGCGACCCTTCATAGCCACTGAAATAGGTCTGGTTTATCGTCCCCGCCTCCGCGTCCCGTTGCTGTTTTTCCAACACCAGACGCACAATCGCTTCCATACCCGTGAGGAAAACGCTGCCATCTCTTTTGGTGTATTTGTCTTCTATGCTAACTTCCGCGCTAGTTTTATTCACACTTAATCCGTTATTTTTCAATTTTTTAGATTATACACAGGCCGCGCACGACGAGCAAGCGAGACTCGGCCCGGCTCGCACCCAGAATAGTGTTGCCAGTCTAGAAACATTAGGTATATATTCTCTTATATGCCTTGCAGATATATCTAGTCCCCTCAGTAAACACCAAAAATTGGGTTAAAAATGGCGGAAAGTATCGAAGAACTAACCATACACTACGAAGAAGATGGGCGCGTGCTGCGCAAAGAAATAGCCAAAGAAGTGCTGAGCAAAGGCTCATGGGCTACGATCATGTATCTCTACCAAGACCTCGACCGCAAAACGGAAGAGTACGGCAAACAGAAAGTTTCAATTCGCCGCTATCAGAAACGAGAAGGGTCGTTTATTCAGCGCAGCAAATTTGAGATTTCCAGCGAGAACCAAGCGCGCGCCATCTGCGTGAAAATTCAGGATTGGTTTCCAGCTGAAGACTAGTATGGCAATGTAGCAGCGGTTCTCAGCGCTATCTTGCTGCGCTGAGAACCGCTGGTATACCTCAGCTTAATTGCCCCTATCGCCTAGGCCTGTAGCAAAAAAATTTCAGCAACCAATAGCCGGCGATAAGCTCTTTGGCTATTTCGCGCGCTGAGAATCCCACCCGCCAAACAATAAAAAACTATAGTTCACAGGGCTTCATTGCGACTCAAGCGAGAGGATCCCCCTATGCCTCCATACTCCACTGCTATCGTCGGACTGACCGGAATCGGCGCTGCACGCCCCACTGAAAACGAGGGCTCTGGCCTCTATGCCGCCATGCCGCGCTCGCACGCTGCCGCCTACCACCGCCATCCGCAAACTCAGCTCAGCGCCGTCTGCGATTTAAATCCTGCTGCACTCGAACAGTTTCGCCAGACGTGGCAAGACGTTTGGCCACAGATGCACTATTACACCGATTACCAGCAAATGTTAGAGGAAATACGCCCCGATCTGCTCAGCGTCGTCACCTCAGACCACGCCCATGCCGATATTGTTGTGCAGGCTGCCCATAGCACAGCGAGCGCGATTCTCTGCGAGAAACCCATTGCCACCACGTTAGCGGATGCCGATCGCATGATCGCGGCCTGTGCAGCAACCAACACCTTGCTATCGATAGAGCACACGCGGCGCTGGGACCCCAACTATGTCAAGGCACGCCAACTTATCCGCTCGGGAGAGATCGGCCCCCTGCGCACAATAGTAGCTGAAATGTTCAGCCTGCGCTCCATGCTCTTCCGCAACGGCATTCACTTTATCGATATGCTGAACTATTTTGCCGAGACACCGGCACAGTGGTTAGTCGCCGAATTAGAAGAAGGGTTCACCGGGGCCGACGAATATGGCGGTAGCGGTGGTCGCGACCCCGACTCTGAGCCCTTCGCATCGGCTTATATCCACTATGAAGGGGGCGTGCGCGCTTTTTATAATTCCTATAAGACTACGCTACCTGGCGCACAATTCAATATCACCTGTGACGAGGGACGCCTCGAATTATCCGATCGCAATGCACGCCTAATACGCGGCACATCGCACTACGAATGGCTTGAGAGCGACCTACAGGTGGGAAACTATATGCACACCCACCAGCTAGGTGCCGTGGCCGAACTCGTCGATGTCTTGGAGAATGGTGGTCAATTGGTTTGCCCACCGCAGGAAGCCCGCAGCGCCTTGGAGATTGCCCTCGCCATGCAACGCTCCCATAACGCGGGCAATATGCGCATCAATTTACCGCTGTCTTGATTTCAGTGGGAGCTACTCTTCAATGGCAAACATTCGCCAGATCGCTCCGACGACCTCGTCAGTATAACGCATAGCCGGGCCTTCGAGCACGCCCTCGTTGATCAGACGAGGCACATTGAGCATCACCCCCGTAAAATGACACACGCCGATTTCCAGCGAACGCATCGCGGCGTCGGGGAAATTCGATAACTCGGAGATAACCTGAGAGAGCAGATTGCTCTGACGCGTAATCACATGCTCAAGGTCGCGGGGAAAATCGTGTGGAATAAGTACTACATAAGTGAAAGCATCAGGGTAGCGATCAAAATACTCGTAGGAGACCCGCACCCAATCCTCAAATTTGGCCTTTGTGCTGGCACGACTAGCGGCAATCTCTTCCTTTGCGGCAATCATATCGGATACAATATGGCAATAGGCCTGCTGACAGAGGTCTTCCTTGCTAGTAAAATGGCGATAAAGTGCTCCTTCAGTAACCCCCGCCACCTCGGCAATGCGACGAATCGAAGCTCCATTAACCCCTCTTTGCGCAACGAGTTGTACCGTTGCTGCAATAATCTCGCCTTTTTTGTTTTTTCTCATATTTTTATCTGTTTATCTCAGTAAGTAAACGATAGCTTACTCAAAACAAAGATAGAGAGATTGTCAAGCGCGTTCAATACCGATTTATGTATATCGGTTGACGCCCTATTTTTTAGGCACATATTTATCCCTTAGTATCTGCCTATAAACAACTAAAAACTTGAGGATACGGCCCTTGACGACCCACATAGATCGCAATGCCACGCGCGAAGTGCGCATAGGCACCACTTTTATTGGCGCCGACCACCCCATCGCCGTGCAAAGTATGGCTGCAACTCGCACGCAAGACATTAAAGCGACGAAAAGACAGGTCGATTTACTCTCAAAAGCCGGGGCCGATGTGATCCGCATAGCCGTCGACAGTCGCAAAGACGTCGATGCCTTAGCCGAAATAGCCGGGCATACCGAAGTGCCACTGAGCGTAGACTTACAGGAGAACTACCGCTTAGTGCAGCAGGTCGCCCCCTACGTACAGAAAGTGCGCTATAATCCGGGCCATCTCTACCACCACGAAAAAGAAAAGAGCGTCGCCGACAAAGTCGCCTTTATAGCGGAGGAGGCCAACAAAAATGACTGTGCACTGCGCATTGGCGTCAACTGCGGTTCCGTTGACCCCGACAAGGTCGGACTCTTTCCAGAAGACGATTCGATATCCCCCATGCTCGCCTCCGCCTTTGAGCACTGCCAGATGCTCGATGATCTCGGTTTTACCCGCTACTGCGTTTCTCTAAAGGATTCCGACCCGCAAAAAGTCATTGCGGCCAACACGCGCTTTGCCGCCGAACGAGCGGATGTCCCCCTCCACCTCGGCGTGACGGAGGCCGGCATGCCCCCCGAAGGCATCATAAAAACGCGCATCGCCTTCGAGCAACTCATTACGGCGGGAATTGGCGATACCCTCCGCGTCTCCCTCACATTGCCCTTCGACGACAAAGGCGAAGAAATTCACGTCGGCCGCCAGATCCTCGACGATATCTACTCGGGCCGCTTCCGCTCCGTGCCCAAGTTGCTCGACGCCGGGCTCAATATCATCTCGTGCCCCTCCTGCTCCCGCGTCGAGAACGAGGCCTTTATCGATCTGGCACATAGCGTGCGCGAAGTCACGCAATATGCCAAAGAACACGCCATCACGATCGCCGTCATGGGCTGCCGCGTCAACGGACCGGGCGAAACAGACGACGCCGATCTTGGCCTGTGGTGCGCGCCCAACTTCGTCAACCTAAAACGCGGCCCCGAAGAAATTGGCCAGTTCTCCTACGACGAAGTCCTCGTCAAACTGCGCGAAGAGGTCGATCGCATCATCGCCAGACCTTAAGCCATTTCAGCCACCGGCTGCTCCAGCGCCTCGTAGGCCACCTCTAAGAGCTCTTGGGTCTTGTCCCAACCTATGCACTCGTCGGTCACCGATACGCCATAGCGCATGCCTTTGAGGTCTGCGCGAACCGACTGCTTGCCTTCTTCGAGGTGGCTCTCCAGCATCATGCCGATAATCGCATCATTGCCCTCTAAGCGCTGCTCTAATACCGCGCGCCATACTCTCTCCTGCCGCTGGTATTTCTTGCCCGAATTGGCGTGACTACAGTCGACGAAGATATTCGGACGCTCTCCAACGGCTTGCAGCATATCCATCGCCTCTTCAATGCACTCGGGGTAGTAGTTGGGCCCCCCCTCCCCACCGCGCAACACCAGATGGCCCCAGGCATTCCCCCGCGTGCGCACCAAACACGTGCGCCCCTCGTGGTCTATACCGAGAAAACCGTGTGGACTGCGCGCCGACTCCATCGCATTGATAGCCACCTGCAGGTTTCCTTCCGTATTATTTTTGAAACCCACGGGCATCGAAAGCCCGCTGGCCATCTCCCGGTGCGTTTGCGATTCGGTCGTGCGTGCGCCAATGGCAGCCCAAGATATGAGATCTGCCAGATATTGCGGCACGATGGGATCGAGGACCTCCGTCGCGCATGGGACGCCCATGCTATTTATCGCTAACAGCAATTTACGCGCCGCTTGCAAACCGGCCACGACATCTTCCGAACCATCCATATGGGGATCGCTGATCAGCCCTTTCCACCCCACCGTGGTCCGCGGTTTCTCAAAATAAACGCGCATCACAATACAGAGCTCTTTCCGCAGGACCTCGCGCAATCTCAGCAGGCGCCGCGCATATTCCAACGCCGCCGCCTCATCGTGTATAGAGCACGGCCCCGCCACCACGAGTAAGCGCCGGTCCTCACCGGCGAGAATGCGGCGAATTTCGCCTCGTCCCGCCACCACGGTAGCAGCGGCCGCCTCATCGAGCGGCCACTGCGCTTTCAACTTTGCTGGCGCCAGTAAAGGTGCCGTTTCTCGAATATTCAAATCTTGCGTCTCCTCCATAAGATCCTCCTCTGCCTACTGGGCATAAAAAAAGCCCCTGAGACATGCTCAGGGGCTCGATAAGACATCGAATTAAAGGCAAAGCTATACGGCGCTACCCCCCTGTTTCAAAGGCGAAAAAATAAAAATAATAAAAATAGCGCAGTGCTTGTAGCATTCGTTCTATGTTCCTTTTATTTCGTGGTAACCAATCTAAAATCTTCCACGATCAAAAGCAAGTACCCCATTTCCCCCTCCGCTTTATGACGCTCTGCAAAAGAGCTATATTAGTCGCTCTGACCGCTCTTGGTGAAAGGAAAACCATGAATAATACCATTAGAAACACCCTCGCAGAAGGACGTCCCTCCGTTGGTTCTTGGCTCAACTTAGGCTCGCCGCTAGCCGCCGAAGTGATGGCCGCCGCCGGTTTCTCTTGGCTCGTCGTAGACGCCGAACACACCGCCTTTGATATGCAGTTGATCGCCCACACTTTTCGCGCCATCGAGGCGCGGGGGGCCATCCCCCTCGTCCGGGCATGGGACCACGATCCCGTCACGGCCGCTCGCCTACTCGATGCCGGCGCCCATGGCATCGTCTTCCCCCACGTCAGCACTCCCGAGCAGGCGGCTCAATTGGCAGAAGCCATGCGCTTTCCGCCGCGCGGCAAACGCTCCGCCGGCACCGGGCGCTGTGCCACCTTCGGCCCCAACTACCGTCAAACCTTCGACGATATTGTCCTCTGTATCCCCCAAATTGAAGATATGGAAGGCATCGAAAATGCCGAGGCTATCGCCTCTGTCGAGGGCGTCGATATTGGTTTCTTGGGCCCGGGTGATTTAGCGATGTCAATGGGAGTCGAAGCCGGACATCCCGAACACGAAGCGGCGCTGCAACTCTTTCGCGAAGGGTGCCGACGCGCTGGTACTCCATGCGGCATTCCCGTCAAAGACGCGGCCGGCGCGCGCACGCGAATCGAGCAGGGTTTCCATTTTATCGATATCAATAACGACCTGCGCTTCCTAGAAGCCGCAACGGCTAAAATACTAGCCGAAATAAGCTCATAAATAATTGTCTAACAGTATTATACAAACAACACCTAAATAATTATGAAGATCCTCAACTTTGGCTCTCTCAACATAGACCTCGTCTACCAGGTCGACCATATTGTACGACCTGGCGAGACCATAGCCAGTGCCTCACACCAAATCTTCGCCGGCGGCAAGGGCGCCAACCAATCGGCGGCATTAGCCCGAGCCGGCGCTCTAGTCTACCACGCAGGTCAGATAGGTGCAGAGGGTCAATGGCTATGGAAAAAACTGCAGAATCTAGGGGTCGATATGCAGTTTACGCAGACCGTAGAAGGTCATACAGGGCACGCCTTGATCCAAGTAGAAAAGGGCGGCCAGAACAGCATAGTGCTCTACCCCGGGGTCAATACAACGCAAAGTCGAACCTTTATCGATTCCGTATTGAACGCCTTCACGAGAGGCGATATACTGCTCTTACAGAACGAGATAAACGAGATCCCCTATTTGATGGAGCAAGCGGCTCAGCGCGGTATGCGCATCGCACTCAACCCTGCACCTTTTAGCCCTGAAGTGCTCGCTTATCCACTCGAACGGGTCGAGTTTCTCATCGTCAACGAAACGGAAGCCGAGGGTTTGGTCGGTCAGAGCGCAATCGAGGACCTTCCGTCCGCCCTATCAGAGCGGCTGCCGAAGGCTCAAATTCTGTTGACACTAGGCGAAAAAGGGGTGTATTACCGCTCACCTCAACAGCAGTTCCACGTCGAGGCGCTGCGGGTCAAAGCCGTTGATACCACGGCCGCAGGCGATACCTTTACCGGCTATTTCCTCGCAGCGATAGCAGAAAACAAACCCGTAGAGGCCGCGCTCGTAGGCGCCACCCATGCCGCTGCGCTCTGCGTGATGCAAGCGGGTGCAATGGACTCAATACCAATAAAAAAATACGTAGGCAAATCGCTACAAGAGAAAGGCTTAGCAAATGGAATCTAAAATTCTAATTACCGCTCAATTTCGCAACGATGAATTTGCCTCTAACGAGCGCGAGGAGGGCATGAAGCAACTTGCCCAATACGGGGATCTCATCGACGAACCCGAAGTGCTCAACGCCGCTGACGCAGAAGGTATCGTCGCTTCTGTTGCCAGTTCTTCTCTCTATACCGACGAGTTTTACGAAGCGGCCAGCAATTTGCGTATCATCGCGCGCTGGGGCGTGGGGTTCGACCAGGTCAACGTCGAGGCGGCAACGCGCCACGGCGTGCTCATTACGGTCACCCCAGTCCATATGGACACCGTGGCCGAATACACTATAGCCCAGTGGATGGCCACCCTGAAACGCGTCTACACGCTCAATCGCCTATCCCATGCTGGCGATTTTTCCATCATCCGCACCTACGAAGCCCAAGGATCGACTCTGGGCCTATATGGCTGTGGCCGCATCGGTCAAGAAGTAGCCCAGCGCGCCCGCCCTTTACTCGGCGACAAGGGCCGCCTACTCATCTATGATACGCGCCCCGATATCAAAGAGATCGCCGCTCAGTATGGCGCCGAAGCGGTCGACTCTCCCCAGGCCCTCTTCGAGCAAGCAGATACGATCAGCCTGCACGTCGCCGGTGACGATACCATCGTCGACTACGATCTGCTCTCGGCGATGCAGCCACACGCCTCACTCGTCAATCCATCGCGTGGCAATCTCGTCAATGACGAAGCCGTCAACCGCGCCATAAACGAGGACAAGCTCTACTACTATATCGTCGACGATCCCGTCAACGGCCCGCGTGCCATTCATAAAGACCACCCGCGCATTATTTGCACCAACCACAACGCGGGCATCTCGGTCGAGTCGACGATACGCCTCGACCAGAAGACGATCGAGCAGGTCACAGATACACTCGAACATCGCCGGCCGGACTTTATCCTCAACGAAGAAGTCTTGGACCATCCGCGCGTCAAAGAGTGGTTAAGCAAATGAAAATAAGTAAATTAGAGACCATACCGCTCAACAATCGCGGCCTGTTATTGCGCGTCTATACCGACGAAGGCCTCGTCGGTATAGGCTCACCAATGAACTACGAGCACGGACGCACGGTCGCGCGCGCCGTCGAAGACATGGGCGATTATCTCATCGGCCGCGACCCACTGCAAATAGAAGACCACTGGCAGACGCTTTTTCGCTCATCCTACTCGCGACAAATGCCCATCTTGCTCTCGGCGCTGAGTGGCATAGAAATGGCCTGCTGGGATCTGCTCGGTCAGTCGGTCGGCCTGCCCATCTGGAAACTACTCGGCGGTTCGGTCCGCCATTCGATCCGCGTCTACGGTGGCGCCGGCGGCGCGACGCCCGAACTGGCTGCTGCCAGCGCGCGCAAAAGCGTGGAGGCGGGGTTTACAGCCGTTAAAACGACCCCCTTTCCACACCCCGTGCGCCCGCTTGAAACCCCCGCTGGAATCGATCGTATCATCGCTCAGATTGCCGCTATTCGCGAGGCCATCGGCGACGAGATCGACCTCGCGATAGACTTCCATCGCGCCGCCAGTCCAGCGCTAGCTAAAATACTGCTGCGCGAGTTGGAGTGCTTTCGCCCGCTCTTTGTCGAAGAACCGACCAAAGCTATGCCCGATACTATTGGCCCGCTGCGCGAATTGGCCCAGTCGACCTCGATCCCCTTGGCCACCGGCGAACGCTGTACTACGCGCTGGGGGTTTCGCGAAATCTGCGAAACAAAGGCCGCCGCCATTATCCAGCCCGATATCCGCCACTGCGGCGGCATCCGCGAAATGCGAAATATTGCCGCTCTTGCCGAAGTACACGAAATCCTCGTGGCCCCGCACAGCGCCGCCGACCCCCTAGGCATCGTCGCCGCTATCCACGCCATGGCACCGACTCCCAACTTCCTGCTTATGGAATACGGCGGCGGCGGCGGGGAAGGATTTTTTACGGAACCACTAAAAATGGTCAATGGTTTTGTCGAGTTGCCACAAAAACCGGGTTTGGGGGTCTCGATCAGTGCGGAAGGCCTAGAAAAGGCCCGCCATCAGGGCGAATGGCGATTGCGCACGATGCGGCGGCACGCCGAGGATGGTAATTTTTCAGATTTTTGAAATTTCTTGTATTAGGAGAGAACGCGAGAGAGGGCCTGTCCTAATTCATCCATAGTATAAGGCTTGATAACTTGGTCCATAAACCCGTGCTCGCGGCAATTGGCCAGCACGGGGTTCGTAGTATACCCACTTGAAACGACGAGTCGAACCCCTGGATCTAATTCCACTAGACGTCGTGCAGCCTCCTGTCCCCCCATCCCTCCCGGAATCGTCAGATCGAGCACGACTACATCAAATGGGCGCCCAAACTCGAGCTGTTCTTTGTAGAGAGCAATCGCCGCGATGCCATCTCCAATAGTAGTCAATTCGTATCCCAAATACCCCGAGGCCCTCTGAGCAGCTGCACACAAATCCTCATCATCATCCATCAGCAATACACGACCACGACCTTGGACCGGGCCTACTGACTGCGTCCCATCGTGCGTATTTCCATAAGAAGCGGGCAAATAAAACTTAAATTGCGCCCCTGCCCCCTCGACCGAGTCTACCGTCATCCAACCATCGTGATTGTTAATAATGGCAAAAGCTGAGGCCAAGCCCAGGCCCGTCCCCTCTTTTTTTGTCGTAAAATACGGATCGAATACCTGGCCTAAATGCTCTCTACTAATGCCCTTGCCGCTATCGGCAACGCAGCAACTGATATACCGTCCCGCCGGCAAAGACAGAATAGCCGATGCGTCGAGTTCCACGTTCTCTAAGGCGATGTGTATCTGCCCGCCTTCTGGCATGGCCTGGTCTGCATTGATAATCAGGTTCTCCACCACCTGGCTTATTTGCGTTGGATCAATACTTGCCGGCCAAATGTCGTTCTCCATATCAAAAACGCACATGACATTCGATCCACGTAGCACAAAAGTCGCAGATTCGCGCACGAGCTCTTTTAGAGAAGATGTCTCTTTAACGGGGGCAGCGCCCTTGGTAAAGGTCATTAACTGATGGGTGAGATTGCGCGCGCGCTGTAGCGACGCCTCGATATCTGTCGTTATTTCAGCCCTGAGCCCATCTTCTCCACCTTCCATTTTTAGCAGAGAGACATTAATCAGCGCCGAAGCGAGGATATTATTAAAATCGTGAGCAATTCCCCCGGCCAGCACACCAAGCGAATTGATGCGCTGTATTCGACTAGCCTCTGCCTCTTGTTTCTGTTCTTGCGTTATGTCATGTAAGGCAAAAACCGCTCCGTCAAGCCCCTCGCTCCCCGTGCGAAGCGGCGCTCCGGTTATGCGCACTAAAAGCAGGTCGCCGTCTGGACGGACAAATTCCATTTGCTGTGGAATACCCGTTTTCCCTTTAAGGGAAGTTGCCAATAATTCGTCGACCACTCTCCGCCGGCCTCCATCTCCACCCAACACATCGCCCAGAGCACACCCGAGAGCATCCTCGTGTCTCCACCCCGTTATTGATTCGGCTAATGTGTTCATCAGCGTTATATGCCCCAGCGGATCTGTCGCAATAACTCCACCCCCCACACTGCCCAAGGTCACAGACAGGCGCTCGCGCTCTGCAGCCAACTGCTCATAAAGCCGCGCCCGCTCTAATGCCAGCGCAATTTGGCCGAGCAATGGCTGCATCACTTCGATGCGCCGCAACAGAATATCCTTTTCTTCAATGGGGCTAGCCGTAGCCATGATGGCCACGGTTTCGTCTCCATTTTTTACGGGCACAAAATATGCGACCCGCCCCTTGCGCGCAGCCGGACTGTCTACGTTCGGATCGAAGCGGTCATCCCATTCCTCGACTACCTGCATGCACCCAGTGCGCGCGACTTCCGCCGTTATATTCTCGTCGTCGAGATCGTAGCGAATGCCAATGGCCTCCGACAGCGCGATAATAGGAACCGAAAGTCCATTCTCCATCCGACAAACAAAGCTGCGCACGACCTCCACCTCGTGGCGCTCTCGGTGGACCAAGGCGACCATCAAGCTCTCAAAAATCCCGACCCCAGCGATCTCGCGTGCCAAATTATCGAGAATTTCATCGCGGTCGAGCGAGGCCAATATTGCTCGCTCCGATTTTTGCAGAGACAACAACAGGCGATCGCGATCCTCCATCTTGCGGTTGCGCTCTTGTAAGGTCCTGAACAAGCGCGCGTGCTCTAGCGCTAAGGCAACCTGTTTTAACAAGGGCGCTAGCGACTCGATGCGCTGCATCATCTCTTCTTGGTCCTCGGGTTCACTCCCCGTGGCAATAATAGCTGCGACCTTGTCACCATACATAACGGGAATGAAATAAGCCATTTTAACCCAGCGAGCATCGCCATTGTCTGTAATAAAACCGAAGGCCTGTGCTTGGCGACGCTGTACGGTCACGGTATACATATCATTGTTATCCAATGATATACGGCGCCCAATCAAAGGTTTCGATTCAACCACGCGCCCCTCTCTCGCCACAATTTCATTGGGACTAGTTTTTATTTCTGTGCTCGGACTTATCTCACCATCATCATCAACACAGAGATAATTGCGGACAATTTCTATGCAGTTCTCGTCAGAATGGACAACCCCTACCGTGAGGCTGCGGAAAATCCCCGCGCGCAATACCTCCATCGACAATACATCGAGCACCTCGTCCCAGTCCAAAGACGAAACAATCGCCTCTTCGACCCGCTGGACGGCCGCCCACATGGGCTCACTTGATTTGCGACTAACCGCCTCGTCGACCGGTTGTCCCGGTTCTTTTCTAGTTGATTTTTTCTTGTCCGACATCCGACCTCTCACACATAATCTTGAGGATCTATACCGTACTGCTTGAGCCGATAAGTGAAACGAGACTTACTAATGCCTAACCAACGGCAGGCTTCGGCTTGTCGCCCCTTAGACCGACGGAGCGATTCTTGCAATAATTCTTGCATCAGCGCGTCAAAAACGCGCCCGGATTCAACACCGTCGAGCCAGGGCTGAATTCCTCCATCTCCATTGGTATCACCTGCCGCAGAGGTGCTCAACAAGTGTGCAAGTTCCACCTTTTTGTCGTGGGAAAAGAGCACCCATACCCGCTCGGCCAAATTGCGCAACTCTCGCACATTGCCCGGCCAAGCGGCATCCGTCAACATCTGCACCTCCTCTGCTCCGATATCCGGTGCATCCTCAGCGCCAAAGAATTCGTCGAGAAAAGAGCAAAAGAGCCGTTCGATATCTGCCCGAGTGCGATCGCGCAAGGGCGGTAAGTAGAAGCTTACTTTTCCCAAGCGGAAGAGCAGGTCGGGGTGCATAGTTCCCCCATTGGCGAGCGGTGCCAACTCGCACCGACTCATGGCAATGATGCGCACATCGACCGACTTCGACCCCTGAGTCCCCATACGCGTTATTCGTTGCCCCTCCATAAAGAGTAGGAGTTGCTCTTGCACCCTCAGATCGAGTGCATCGACTCCGTCGAGGAGCAAAGTCCCACCGTCGGCCAATTCGCATTTGCCCACCACGCCCGCCATATACTCATCGCCCACAGCCCCCCAGAGATAACGGTCGACATCGACGGTGCCTAATGTCGCGCAGTCAACCGCAACCAAAGGACGGGAGTGAGGTTGTCCCTGGCTGTGAATAAAGCGGGCAAGTGCATCCTTCCCCGTCCCCAGTTCGCCGCAAATTAGCACCGGAGTGCTTCGGTCTTCAGCAACTCGCCTAGCGGTATTGATTACGTTTGCCATCACTTCGTCGGCAAAGACCAGATCGCTTTTTTCAACCCACTCGCTATTCGACTGGCGGAGAAAATCGACCTCCCTTTTTAAGCTGCTCATCGTTAGAACGCGCTCGATAACGACCACCATCTCGGCAATATTAAAAGGCTTCTGAATAAAGTCATTCGCGCCCTGTTTCATCGCTTCCACAGCCGTTTCAACCGTTCCGTACCCCGTCATAATAATGACCGGTAACACAGGATGTAACTCGCGAATGCGCCCCAACAACTCAATGCCGTCAAAGGCGCCTTCTTTTAACTTTACATCGAGCAGGACGAGATCGGGTTGCCACAGCACGAGCTCTTCCAGCCCCAATACCCCGTCTTCAACGGACTTAACCAGATGCCCAGTAATGCCTAAACCACGACTGAGCGCCTGGCGCAGCTGCGCGTCGTCTTCTATGATGAGTATATGTGCCATATCCAGCCAATATTATCAAATAAGTACCAAGTAAACAAGGAGCTAACGCGGATTGACTTATCGCCATTCGTTGCTTATCTACAGACTAATACTCCACACGCGACCCGGGGACTATGAACGACGATAAATTGCGCGATGCACTACCTTTTTTGCGCCCTAGGATAGAGGAGCCCAGCGCGATCGTCCTCCTGTTCTTTGCTGTGCTCTGCATCGGATTGATCACCTTAATAGTCCTTCATTTTAAGCGCAGCATAACAGAGCGAAAAAAACGCCAACTCAAACTGCGAGAAGCGGGAGCGGACAGAGGGCTCAGCAGCAAAGATCTCGCCTTGTTGGGGCGTCTAAGTAGCAAAATGTCCAACCCGATCCAACTCGTCGAATCTCTCTATGCATTTGACCGCATCATAGCCCCGCGTCTTGAGGAGCTCTTTGCGCGAGATTGGAACCACAAAGAGATACGCCAGATCGCACATATACGCCAACAACTGGGTTTTGACCAAGTTCCCGTAGACCAAGCCCTGCGCTCGACGCGCCAACTCGAAGATGGTCTGACCGTTATGGTCTGGTGCGAAGCCCAAGAGGTGGAAACTTTTTATCCGTGGATCGTCGTTAACCGAGAAGAACGGGCCTTAATGCTGGCGCCTTTGTTGCAAGAAGACTTCGCTCGCTATGGCAAGCTGAAGGCAGACCAAAGCTTAGTCGTGCGTTTCTGGCGCAGTGCCGATACCGAGTACCGCTTCGAATCTGCCATTCACTCCGTCGATCGCAGGGAAAATACCATCGTACTACACCATAGCGACGCTCTTGAACGTCTACAGCAGCGGGATTTTTATCGCATCTATGCCCACTTTGCGATCCATTTCTTTTTGGTGCCAGATCCTGCCCCCGACGCAGAAAGCGAAATGCCGGCAGCAGATAGCGAGGCAGTGGCGCAGCCTGCAGATCCCGCAATAGACCATGTCGAGCGGGACAAACAGCGCATCGAAGCTACCGTTCTAGACCTCAGCGCCGGCGGCCTAAGCATAGAAACTCAAGCCCCTGGCCCCTTCGAGGGCACACTCGTGGTCGCCCCCGACTTCGAGGGCCCCTTTCCCCTCGCCGAGTTGTCCTGCCAGATCGTCAACCAAAACCGCGTGGGCCACGCCTATCGCCTGCAATTGCGCTTCGCAGCTATGCCGGCAGCGCGCGAAGCCGAACTGGTTCGCTGTGTATATGAACACCAACTGAGCCAAGCTCGGCGACCGGAAGAATAAGCCAACCCTCAGCGCAACAAAACAGCACTGCGCACCTCGTGGAAATTCGCCGCGCGCAGACGAAACCAATACAGACCCGAGGCCAGAGCCTGCCCCGCATCATCGCGACCATCCCAGACGGCGCGATGTTCACCTTGCGCAATATTCCCGCGCTGCAGCGTGCGAACCTTCTGCCCCAACGCATTAAAAACTTCCAGGGAGGCGGACTCACCCGCACTTCGAATGGGCACGACAACGCTGGCATTAAAGGGATTGGGATAGGCCAATCCAAGGGCGAAGGCGTCCGGTCCGCGATCGACCTTTTCTTCGACGGCCGTTATATCACCAGCCGCTTCTACCCATACCGGAGCGAAACCGGCAGCAAAATCTAAAGTGCCCTCTCCGTCGCCGACAAAGACCTCCAAGGCGTATTCCCCTACTGCTGGCACCGAAACGACCTCGTCGAATTGCCCATCGACGAGATCGACGTGAAAGCGCAGCGTATCGGCTCCCGCAAAACGAAAAAGCAGTGAGCCAATATCGGGGTCCACCACTCGACCGCTCGCGCGATATTGGCCGCCAGCGGTCAGTACCGCAGGCAGTGGGCTGTCAAAAAGTAGCCCCGGCACATAGTCTGGTGGCATCTGCGCACTGCTTATAAACCCGTCGTGAAGCGGTATCGCCACGACACCCAACTGAGCCGCCGGGTCCGCCTCGACGAGTAGACGCGTTTCCTCCCCCCCGCGCACGCGCACATAAGCGATCCCACGCGCAGGTAAAGCACCGCGCACCGGCGCGGCCCCACCGCTAAACCTGCGTACTGCCGGCAGGGGCAAACCGCGCCCAGCCCCAGACTGGAGCAACGGCGAGTTAAAATTAAAGAATGGATGCGCGTTGACGCCCTGACCACTGGCGTAGAGCTGTGCCCCCCAAAAAGCCAGTAATTCATCCATGGGTTGCCCCGTCGCCTCTTCTACGTTGGCTCGACCTGACAGGCCCGTCGCCACTAAGCGCGGGACAATTCCAGGCCCCAAGCGGTCACGCAGGCCGCGCACAAAGAGATAGGCCGCGCCGCGTTTCGCCGTAGAACCGCCGGCATCGCCGATGAGCCCCGTCCCCTCTGGGTCGCGCAGATAGGCGGCGATATTATCGTCGTGCCCCGACTCACTATAGCCCGCCACTAAGTCTTCGGCGAGATGCGATAGCCCCTCGTTGAGCCAGCTCTCCTCGCCCTCGCCACGGCGCGCGAGCACGTGTTCATTGAAATTAATCAGGTGCTGAAACTCGTGCACGAGTAATGAGCGATAAAAGTCCACATCCTGCGTTGGCGAGATAAACATCAGGTCCGTCATATTGCCATCGCCGCCGGCGCTCAATGGCAACACAGAAGAAGCATCGTAAAATCCGGATATCCCGTCTTCATCGTCGACCCAATGCGTAAAAAGAAATGCTATGCGCCCGTCGCCATCGACGTCAGATGCCCGTCCAAAAACAGACGAGGTCAACGCATAGTCCTCGCGGCTGAACTGATCCACGGCGGCGACCATTTGCTCGCGGCTAAGATTGTCGCCAGAAGGACGCATATCGTCCTGTATCCATGCAACGGCATACTCACCGACGTACGCGGCGGTCGCATCGACTGCAATGGCTGCTCCTCCATCGGCAAATCCCGCATAGGCAAAGCGGCGGCGGTCGCCAATTTCGACCTTCGTCGCCGTCCGCTTCTGGCTTGGCCCAACAAAGTTGCGATAGCCCATAGCCAGCCTTCGCTCGCGTGCGCGCAGCCGCGACTCACCCGTCTCGGACGCCGCTCTAGTCGCCGGCGCCAAACGCGCCGCCGGCAGCGGACCACCGACGGAGTAGGCAAACCGCGCCTCCGCATCTACACCGGCAACAGCGGCGCTATAGAGCACCAGCATATAATCGCTGCGCGTCAGATCTATATTGAGGGCGAGTCTACCATCGGCATCGGCGCGTCGACGCAAAAAAGGCAGCCCGCTATCAGCCGCAGACAAACCGTTGAGGGCAATCCGCTGCTCAGGGCGACGCGGGTCGTCACTATAAATGCGCAAAAGCCCGCTTTCCCCCCCGCTCCCCTCATAGCTTAAAGTCACTAGCGCCTGTGCCCCTGCCCCCAATTCGCTCACTCCATCGGCGAGCGAAAATGGCCCCTCGATCTCGTAGCGGATCTGCTCGAGGCGGGCATCGCCCACATTGCTCAACAGCAACTCCCTGCTCTCTGCGGCACGAGCACTCAGAGCCAAAGCCCCCACCTGCAATTGGCCGGCCGGTGGCGGCGAAATCGCACGCAGTTGTGCCTCCCCACCGTTTGACCAACTGCCGTCTTCCCGCAGCCCCAACAAGCGCAGTGTGAGGTCGCCGCGCGCGGCCTCGTCGAGATATAATCGCAGGCGAAAGCGCCCATTCTCCAAGCCGATGCGATGTTCGCTATCAACGAATTCACCGTCTAATTCTACGCGCACTGCGACGATATCCGCTCCCGCACTGCCCTCAATCCACCGATCGCGCCCAGAAGGCCACTCAATGTCCAGTGGTTTATCGAGCGTTATACCACGAAAAAAGTCGGCCGGAATAGATGTGGGAGCACGGCCAGCTACGATATCTACATCAAATCCATCCAGATACTCTAGCGATGGATCGTCGGGGCCTCCGAGGTAGATCTTTAGTTCGTACGAACCTTCACTGCCGAGTTCGAACAGGTACCCTCTTTGGAAATCGACCCCTTCAAGGTCGATATAGACCGAAACTTCCTCACCGCTATCGAGCGCGACAAAATTAAAGAGGATCGTCCCGTTGGCCTTATCCGGGTCGAGCACGTGCCCGCGCAGGGAAATAGCCGCCCCGGAGCTAATCGAGTTCGAAAAAGGTTCAGCGAGCACTAGTTCGGAGAAAAAATCTACGGGCAGCAGCACAGGCCCACTGCCACGGAGGATGCGCAGCGGAGAAAAACCGCCGACATAGCCCAGCGACTCGTCTGCCGGTCCACCGCTAAAGATTTCCACTTCGTAGATTCCATCCGAGCCGTGGGGAAATACGTAATAGCGGTTGAAACGGGTCCCCACTAAGTCGGTAAAGACGCGAATGACCTCGCCACCTTCTGCCGTAAAGCGCAGCAAAACCTGCCCATCGGCTTTGCTCTCATCCTCAATACTACCACTAAATAAAACGGCTGTCCCCGTAGTTATTTCATCCTCTAAGCGGGGTGAAAATTGCACGCCGAGGAAAGCGTCTTCGGGGATTGGCGCCGCAGCGACAAACGCCGGAACAAAGAACAATAAGAGTAGCACAACCATGTGCTCTGCCTTTCGCTACTAAATGGGCATGTACTCAAACTCGAAGACTCGCTCGATAAACCAGCCGATGCCAAAGAGAAAAATAACGGCGGAAACACCCCAGACGACCGGTCTTTGAAACGCCTGGCGATTGAGCCACAATATGAGCGGAAAGAGCAATCCGACGATAGCAACTTGGCCAATTTCCACCCCAATATTAAACGAGAGCAACGAGGTAATCAGGCCCTTAGTCGGCAAACCTAATTCGCGCAGGACATTGGCAAAACCAAAACCGTGCACCAATCCAAAGGCAAAAGTCAGCATCCAGCGGTGGTCCGTGCGGCGCAGCCAGAAATTTTCTAAAGCCACGTAGGCGATGCTCAGTGCAATGCCCGCCTCGATCCACTTCGGGGGCAGCATGACAATTTCAAGCGCGGCCAAACACAGGGTAATACTGTGGGCGACGGTAAAAGCCGTAACGATTTTTATGAGGTTGCGCAGACGCCCCCCCACGGCAATCAGCGCCAACAGAAACATAATATGGTCGTAGCCGAGAAAGATGTGTTCGACGCCCAGCCAAGTAAACGCCAAGGCTTGGTCGAGTATCGACTTCTCGCGGTGCGCATAAAAGACTTGCCGCGACGTGTCCGCGGCAAAGACGGCCTGCTCGAGCGGCTTGCCGGGCAACAGTACTTTGGCGATACACTTGTGCTCGTCGCCAAAGGTCGTGAAGAAATCTACGTGCACATCGACTTCTTCCGGCGATTCCGACAGGGATGCCCCAAAATAGAGCGAGGCAAATGTATTGCCTTTATTGTCCGGATCTATACCGGCAGGTCCCGCGCTAAGAGCGACGACTTCACCATCTACTTGCACCCGCAATTGCCGGGCGACAAAGTCCGTAATCTGCGGCAAACCAGCCTGCATTTCCTCGTAAAAAAGCGTGCTGTCGCCGTTGGTATCGAGCCCCATCTGCGCCATGTCAAAATCGTCGATGCGCACGCGTAACATCAGCGTATCGGCGCGGACCACTAAGTTGGCATAGCTCGTATTGAGCTTATGAGCCAGGGCGGAATCGGCTAAAAATAACGCGATGAGAACCAACAAAGCCCCAGCGCGATTTAGCCCCTTGCGATCTAGCCTATCCCACATAGAAAAATGACACCTCCATCAAGGTTTTTTTTGTAATTCGACAATATAGTGGGCAATCAACAAACGATCGGCCTCTGCGATATGAGCAAAGGCCGGCATGCTCGTGCCGGGAAGCCCTTTGCCAATGGTCTGTGCAATCTCAGCGCTGCCCGCCCCTTTTTTGTAGGCAGTAATATCGCCAAAATCGCGGGGCGGTGGCTTGAGCGTCGTGGCGAGACGGCCATCGCCGCGCCCCTGATCGCCGTGGCAAACGGCACAGCCATTGCGCACAAAGAGCTCGCGCCCCTTTGCCGCCGAGGTTTCCCCCTCATCACCATCCCCTCCGCCACAGGCGACCAAGGGTACAAAACAGAATACTAGCGTTAAGATCGCGGCATATAAGCCGTCTTTTAGTTTTTTCATAGTGCTTATAATAAAGGGATTTACAGCAAAGGACGGAAGGGGAAATGCCTTTTCAAACGCAGGTAAAGGACAGGCTAAAAGTCGTGCCTTCTCCCAATGTACTATGCACCAGAACGCGCTCCCCATGCGCCTCGACTACATGGCGCACGATGGCCAGCCCCAAACCCGTGCCGCCCATCGCCCGTGAGCGGCCTTTGTCGACTCGATAGAAACGCTCAAAGACGCGACCGAGATCTTCGGAGGGGATGCCCATACCGGTATCGGCAATGTCGAGCCACAGACGCGACGAGTCAACGCGCGTAAAAACTCGTACATCGCCGCCTTCCGGCGTGTATTTTATGGCGTTATCCAAAAGGTTGACCAGGGCTTGTTCAATTAGTTTCGGGTCGCAGGACACTTCAATATCCGCCCCGACATCACTGCGGATGACAATGTTCTTTTGCGCGGAAGCCGCGGCGACTGAAGTCGAACAGATCTCCACTAAGTTGCGCAGATTACACGGCGCCTTATCCACCTGCAACTGATCGGATTCCAAACGCGACAAATCGAGCAAATCGTCGAGCAGCCGGTTGAGACGATCGGCATGAGAAGAAATAATGGCGACGAAACGACCGGCCATTTCGCGATCGTCGAGTGCACCATCGGCCAGTGTTTCAGCATATCCCTTTATCGCCGTCAACGGCGTGCGCAACTCGTGAGAGACATTGGCGACAAAATCGCGCCGCATGCGCTCGAGTTGGCGCAGGCGCGTAATATCGTAAAAGACCGAAACGACGCCGACGCATTCTTCGCCCTGGCGTATAGGAGCCACGTGCATATCCAAATGACGGAGGCTCCCCGCCACCTCCACTTCTAGCGCACGCCCAGTACCTTGCGCCAAGCTAGTGCTAATGGCCTCTTGAATTGATGCTTGGCGAATGACCTCGGCCGTAGGCCGCCCCACCGTTGAGATATCCAAGTTAAATAGTCGCTCCAGGGCGGTGTTGGCCAGCGCGATACGTCCATCGCGACCGGTCACCAAAATACCCTCCGTAATACTCTCGATGATGACCTCAAGGCGAGATTTCTCCGAGTTCAGACGGCTGACCTGGTCCCGATACTTCGCTACCAGATCCGTCAAAGGCCGCTCTAATTCGGTAAAATCGGGCAGAGATATTGCAAAATGATCTGCGGGGTCTTCCCTCTCTCGCCGCAGCGCATCACCCATCTCACCCAGTGCGCTACGCCCGCTGCACAATACCACAGCAGTTGAAATCCCACTACCGACCAACACGAGCAATACGAGCAGAGGATCCGCCACGACTTCGCCAAGACCACCGCCCAAGCGCAGCGAAACTCCGCCAGTGACGATTATAGCCAGTGCCAAGTGAACGAGTGCTAGTCGCCAGCGCAGCGTCACGTTAGTTTGCCTCGCGGCGGAATCGATAACCAACGCCTCGCACCGTCTCCACCCAATCGGCGACCTCGCCTATTTTCTCGCGCAGTCGCCGCACGTGCGTATCTACCGTGCGGCTATAGCCGCTGTATTCGTATCCCCACACGACATTGAGCAACTCTTCGCGCGACTGCACGCGTCCACGGCGCTGTACCAAGGTGAGCAATAGGCGAAATTCCGTCGCCGTCAATTCCACAAAATCGCCGCCAATCTCCACCCTATGACCCACGGGATCAATAAACAAAGTCCCGATTTCGATCTGAGCGTCTTCTTTCACTTCGTCCCCGTGGGCGCGGCGCAATATCGCGCGAATGCGCAACACCAGTTCGCGCGGAGAGAACGGTTTTACCAAATAATCGTCTGCTCCCAATTCCAAACCGACAATGCGGTCGACCTCTTCGGTACGCGCCGTCAGCATAAGCACGGGAATACTCTTGCTCTCGACCCGCTGTTTGAGCAGCCTGCATACTTCTAAACCATCGATACCGGGCAGCATTAGATCGAGTACAATCAGGGCCAATTGCTCGCGTTCGGCGACCTCGATCGCCTCTTCGCCCGTCTCTACGGGCACGACGGAAAAACCTGCCTGCTTTAAATTATAGCTGATTAAGTCGAGAATATCGGGCTCATCCTCAACGATCAGTATTTTTTCGCTCATTGCAGCCTTTCTCCAGAAATATAAGACCTAAACCGATTCGCCCGCTGCCCCCTCTTGCCACCAGTGCTCCTTTTGATGGCGCACAATGCGCCCCTCGACAAGGTAGACGACATTCTCGGCAATATTAGAGGAGTTGTCGCCAACCCGCTCTAGGTGCCGGGCCACCAAAATCAGGTAGATCGCCCTATCGATCGTATCAGCCTGCCCAGCGGCATCGTGCATATAGGTCAGCAACTCGCGAAAAATCTGGTCGCGAAGCTGGTCGAGTTGGTCGTCGCGCCGCCCCACATCCTTGGCCAGTTCTACGTCGAGGCGGACAAAAGCATCCAACGAATCTTTGACCATGCTCTGAGCTAAGTCCGACATGCGCGGAATATCGATCAGCGGTTTGAGCAGCGGCATCGTGTTGAGAACTTGCGCCCGCTGCGCAATATTGACGGCCTGATCGTTGATGCGCTCCAGATCGTCATTCATTTTCAAGACCGTAGTTAACAGGCGCAAATCGCTGGCAACGGGTCCCTGCGTAGCCATCAGCGTTAGGCATTCCTCTTCGATCTTTATTTCCCAATCGTCGATGCGCTTCCCCCCCGCAATCACCTCCGCGACCAAGTCGTCATCGCGATCGACCAAGGCTTTTACAGCCTGTGCTATCGATTCTTCTACCGCCCCCCCCATCTTGAGCAATTCTTGCTTTAAATCGTCCAATTGCTGGTCGAATTTTCTCTCCATAAAAAACCTCTTTAGCCAGCGCGGCAGCCATACCGCGTTCGTCGTGAGTGAGTTTTTTTGAGCAGATTTAACCGAAGCGACCGGTCACGTAATCCTCGGTTTGTTTTAGACCCGGCTTGGTAAACATTTGCTGCGTCCCACTGTATTCGATCAATTTTCCCAAGTAGAAAAAAGCCGTCAGATCCGATATGCGCGCAGCTTGCTGTAAATTGTGCGTGACGATGACGATCGTGTAGTCTTTTTTTAATTCGCTAATCGTCTCTTCGATGCGCACCGTAGCAATCGGGTCGAGCGCCGAACAGGGCTCGTCCATCAGCACCACTTCGGGTTCGACGGCTAGCGTGCGCGCAATGCACAAGCGCTGCTGTTGGCCCCCAGACAGGCCAAGCGCGTTGCCCTTTAGACGATCTTTCACTTCGTCCCACAGCGCGGCCGCTTTTAAGCTGCGCTCTACCGCGTCATCGAGGACCGAACGCCGATTCTCACCGGCAATGCGCAGCCCATAGGCCACATTCTCGTAAATCGACTTGGGAAATGGGTTGGACTTCTGAAAGACCATGCCGACTCGACGACGCAAATCAATTACGTCAAATTCCGGCGTGTATATATCTTCGCCACCGACGCGAACTTGCCCCTCAATACGCGCCGATTCGACCAAATCGTTAAGCCGGTTTAGGCTGCGCAATAGAGTCGATTTGCCACAACCGGAAGGTCCGATAAATGCCGTGACTTGACGCTCGGGTATGCCGATTGCTATATCGAAGAGCGCCTGGGCCTCGCCATAGAACATATTCACATTATCGACTTCGACAATCGGGTTGTCGACCGCGACCACTGCAGTCTCTAACTCCATATCTTCCACCAATTTCGCATCGCTCATATCTCGTTCAACTTTCCCATCTAAAATGCCGAACTAGCGTAGCGGCGACGCAGTTTATTGCGCACGACAATCGCCGTTAGGTTCAGCATCAATACGATCAACAAAAGCAACAGTGCCGTCGTGTAGACCATGGGCCGAGCGGCTTCTACATTGGGCGACTGGAAACCCACATCGTAGATATGAAAACCCAGGTGCATAAACTTTCGCTCCAAATGAAAGAAGGGCCAATAGCTATCCACCGGAAGATCGGGAGCCAATTTAACCACGCCTGTAATCATCAGCGGGGCCACTTCGCCAGCGCCGCGCGCTGTAGCCAGTATGACGCCCGTCAAGATGCCCGGCAATGCACTGGGCAGCACCACGCTCCATATCATCTGGAATTTGGTCGAGCCCAGCGCCAACGACCCCTCGCGCAGTTCGCGCGGCACGGCGGCCAGCGCCTCTTCCGTAGCCACGATGACGACGGGGACCGTCAACAGCGCCAAGGTCAGCGAAGCCCAGAGAATCCCTCCGGTGCCATAGGTCGGTGTCGGCAGCGTCTCCGAATAGAACAGACGATCAATGCTCCCCCCCACGCCATAGACAAAGAACCCCAAGCCGAACATGCCAAAAACGATCGACGGGACACCCGCTAAATTATTGACGGCAATCCGCACTAAGCGCACGAAAAACCCCTGGCGCGCATATTCGCGCAAATAGAGCGCGGCTAAGATGCCAAAGGGCACGGCGGCCAAGCTCATCAACATCACCATCATAACCGTGCCAAAGAGAGCGGGAAAAACGCCACCTTCCGTATTCGATTCGCGCGGTTGCCCGGCGAGAAACTCCCAGCCCTTGGACAAATAAACCGCTATTTTCCCCGGCGTGCTCAGATCGTTGGGGCGATAGGCGCGCACGATATCGGCGACCTTTATACGGCGCTCTTGGCCAGCGGCCAGTTCAACCACGACCTCTGTGCGCTCGTTCTCTGCGCGCAGCCGAACCAAGCGTTCGGAAAGCTCTTCGTATTCACGCCACAGTTCAGCATTCTTTTCTTCGGCACGCGCCCTTTCTTCCGCAGGTGCATTCTCCAAGAGCAGACGCCGCACTTCCAAGCGCTGTTCTTCCATGCGATAATTTAGTTCACCTATCTCACCGCGCTCCAACTCTTCCATGCGCTGCCAGCGCTCTTCAGAGGCTTCGAGTAGCGGTTGCAGAACCTGCCAACCCTCTTCCCCCTCACCCGCCAAACGCTTGTCCCCTTCGTATATAGCTTTTATAAAAACGTAGGCATCCCCCCACTCCAGGCGCTCAAAAACAACGACCCCAGCCGGTATTTCTCGCACAGTAATTAACGCTTCGTCCACCCAGCGAAAATCGAGACCATACGCATCGCGATTGCCAATTTTGAGCTGTAAACGAAATTTTTCGTCAGTTTCGGGTATGGTCTGACGGTCGACCTGACGCCCCATAACGACCTCGCCGCTGTGCAGGCGCAGAAGTTCGATATCCTTGGGCCAGAACACCCCCAGACCATTATATAAAATAATGGATACCAAACCAGTAATCATCAAAAGGCAGAGGGCGAGCGCACTTCCAGTCAACCAAATAAAGGGATCACCAGCGCGCCAAAATTTTAGACTCATAGTCGATTGTACCTATCTCGCAAACGCTGGCGCACAATTTCGGCCAACGTATTTATAGCAAATGTCGAGACAAAAAGTAGCAAGCCGCTGAGAAAGAGCACTCGGTAGAGCGTTCCCTGATGGGGGGCTTCCGGCAATTCCACGGCGATATTGGCCGCAATCGTGCGCATGCCGTTAAAAATATTCCAATCCATGACGGGCGTGTTGCCCGTGGCCATGAGCACGATCATCGTCTCGCCAATGGCGCGCCCAAAACCAATCATAGCAGCAGAAAAAATACCCGGCAGCGCCATGGGCAGCACCACGCGCACGGCCGTCTGCCAACGCGTAGCCCCCAGCGCCAGTGATCCGGCGCGCAAATGGCTGGGGATACTAGATAAAGCGTCTTCGCAGATCGTAAAAATTAGTGGCACGACGGCAAATCCCATCGCAAAACCGACCACCAAGCAGTTGCGCTGATCATAGGCCATATCGAGGTCTTGGCGCAGCCAGCCGAGAAAGCTGCCCGCAAAGGCCATTTCCTCAAAGGCCGGCCCCAGCACGAAGGCCAGCCAAGTGCTCAAGAGTGTAATGGCGATGAGCAGATAAATTTCCCAACGCACCGTTGCCCGGCGCACAAAATGAGCGGGTAGCAGTTGCCAACACCAGGCGCCAAATACGACGACCGTGGGCACCAGAGGAAAGAGCAGCAGCGTGCCAATGAGCCGAGTTTCCAAAAGCGGCGCCAACCATAACCCCGCGAGAAAACCGAGGATCACGCTGGGCAACGAAGCCATTACCTCCACCATCGGTTTAACGATGGCGCGCACGCGCGGGTTGGCGAATTCAGCCGTATATATTGCGGCCAAGACCGCCAGGGGCAGGGCAAAGAGTAAAGCGTAGAGCGTGCCTTTGACGGTGCCGAAGAGCAGTGGTATCAGGCTGAGCTTGGGTTCAAATTCGTCGGTGCCCCCCGATGACTGCCAGACGAACTCCTCTTTGCTATAGCCCTCGTACCAAACCTGGGCAAAGAGCACACCCAGCGTTATTTCGGGATGCGGGTTGTTGATTTGATAGTGAGAGAGACGACCGTCCTCGCCGATGCGCACAAAACCGTCGGCCTTGGGCGCCATAATTAAATCGCCAAGCGGCCCATCGCCCTCTACGGAGAAGAAGGTCTGTTCCGACGTCATATGGTGCAGGGCGATATTCCCGCTGGCATCGGCACTCAAAAACTGCTTATCGCGCAAAGAGGAAGCCAGCTTTACTACCGCATCTGCATGCGCAGGTAGCTCGTGCATCAGGGTAAAGACGCGCTGACCGTCCCGCTCGACCTTTGCCCACGTGCGCACGTGCCCCTCTGCATCGCCAACTATAATAGAGACATCACCCAGCACGTGATCGAGTGCCGTAATGGCCGTTTCTGCCGCAGCAAAACTTCCTTCGTATTGGGGTCTATCCCCTATATCTCCCAACTTCCATTGGGCGATATGGCCGTTGTCCATGCCGACTAAGAGACGGCGTAGGCGGCGATCCAAAAGCAATGTGCGCGGCAAGGCCACCAGATCAGACGTTAGTTCATGGGACGCTTCGACGAGTTCACCCGGCCCCAATAGGCCCTGCTCTTCTTCGCGCACGAGCAACAACACGCGCCCCGAAGCGGAAATGCCGACCGCGGCAGCGCGCCCCTCCCCTTCGTCTTGGTAGGCCAAGTGCTCTATCGCTTCGCCACGCGGATCTAAAACGACTAGGTCCCCCGCGCTAAACTGCGGTTGTACATGGCGCTTGCCGCTGCTATAATCGAGTGTAAAATCGATACGCGACAAAAGCACTCGCCCGTCGTCTAAGCCCCAGGCCAGTCCACCGTCGCGCAGAGAGCGAGTTGCCGAGACAGCGCGCCCTCCTTCTAGTGCCTTAGGACGTTCGCTGCCATCTGCCCGCCCATCGGCCAGACGCATAAAATCGACACCTTCATCCGAGGCGATATAGGTCACAGTTTGGTAGGGATCCATGCCGATGACAAGGGCTTTGGGGGCTCGCAGTGTAGCCGTTTTCATCCAGTCTGCGGACTGGAAGAGCGGATAGGCCTCAAAGAGAATAAAGAATAGGATCCCCATAACGGCAGCGATAATACCAACACCGCCGATAGAGATGAGATGACGACCGACCTGGTCTATGATCCGGGCCCGCGCCGTCACCCCACGTATCCTGCGTTTTTTTTGCACTGAGCGTTTCACTTAGTCTGCTAATTTGGCCAATTCGGCCTGAACGACTTCGTAGGGCACCGGCATATAACCGTCCTTGATGACGATCTCCTGCCCCTGCTTCGAAAAGATATACTTGCAGAACTCGCGCACCATCGGATCGAGCTTTTTGCCCGGTGCGTTATTTATATAGAGGTACAAGAAACGTCCCAGCGGATAGGACCCGTTGAGCACATTGCTCAGCGTTCCTTGCTTAAATTCACCGCCCTCTTTTTTGGACAGCGGAACAATGCGGACACCCGATGTAACGTAGCCGATGCCGCTATAACCGATGCCAAAGCGGTCCGATGTTATCCCCTGGACGACGGATGCCGAACCCGGCTGCTCTTTGACTTCGTCCTTGTAGTCCCCTTTAAAGAGCGCGTGCTTCTTAAAAAAACCGTAGGTGCCAGACGCCGAGTTGCGGCCGTATAGGCTGACGCGAGCGCTGGCCCATGGCCCCTGCAAACCCAATTGCCCCCACGAACTGATATCACCGGCATATTCCCCGCGCCGCGTCTTGGAGAAAATCGCATCGACCTGTGGCAAAGACAACCCTTCAATCGGGTTGTCTTTGTTGACAAAAACGGCTAACGCATCGAGCGATGTGCGCATGGGCGTTGGTTTGTAGCCAAACTGCTGCTCAAACTTGTCTTCTTCCGTCGACTTCATCGGCCGCGACATGGGTCCGAACTGAGCCGTCCCCTCAATGAGTGCCGGCGGCGCCGTGCTCGAACCCTTGCCTTCAATCTGGATCTTTATGTTGGGATAAAATTTGCGAAACCCCTCTAACCACAGCGCCATCAGGTTGTTCATAGTATCCGAACCTATGCTGCTGGCATTGCCGGAAATACCGCTGACCTTCTCATAGGGCTTGATGCGTTCATCAACGGACAACTGCTGTGCATCAACGGTCACTGTTACGAGTAGTGCAACCCATGCCGCTGCGATTATACGTGTGTGTTTCATACCTGCTTTCCTTCCCTGCATTTTAGGATGATCGTGTAACACTTTCTTAAAATGTGCGCACGCACTGTTACGAAAGCGTTACACGATCATGAAGCCTTTGTTACATCTGTTACATCGCCCCTAAAACTTGTACTTGAAACTAAGGCGGCCCTGAATGCTAGGATCGGGACCGTCCGGCAGCTGCACGTAGATATTTGGCATCAGATAGACATTCTTAACTGGGCTGTGGTCGAGACCCGCTATGATCAGCATATCGGTCGTGTCTTTGTCATCGTTGCTGACGGCATCCAAACGGCCAAAGCCCTTCAGACTTTCGCCCAAGGGCAGGGTAGCATAGAGCGAGATGCCAGAAATCGTCACATCGTCACCGGCCTGGGCTGCGACACCAGCGGCCTTGTTGATCCGACTAAATGCCTCGACTCCAGCGCGCAAACCTTCGCCCTGGTAACCAGCGAAAACCTTTAATGTCATCTGGTCTTGCTCATTGGGCAGCATATTAAAATCGGCATAGCCTTCTAAGGTCAGCGCTTCACTGGCGGCAAAACTCAACGAGCCATAGAGTTTTTTACCGTTGTCTTCTTCGGAGCTCTGCCCCGGACCGTTGCCCACCATAGCGGTATAGGCGAGCTTGCCCGCCTTGCCTTTGAGGGCGACGCCAATATCGGCGGACGAACCGATTTTGTTGAGGTCGAGCACCGTCTTTTCTATCGCGCGATACCCCCATGCCTTCTCCGCTAGCGCCCATGTCGGCGTACCGGAAAGACCCAAATACAAATCGGCTCCCCCCACGGCTTTACCCCATTTCATATAGATATTTTTAACAAAGGGTTTCATCTTGGAACCGCTGCCGAAACCGGCGTCTTTAGCCTCCAAACGCAGGCGCGTCGATACCCCCTCGTCAATCTCTTTGTCGTATGTGAAATACACGCGACGCAATTGAAACGCATTCTGCTTTTCGGGCACCTTTGCACCATCGTCTGCCGCTGCGACATAGTAGTAGTCGCCAAACGCATAGCCCGAAATTTTGCCATCGGCAGCATGGGCTACTGATACGACGGCGGTCAAGAGTAGTGCTGCTGAAAAAAGGATCACCTTTCTCATCTTTGCTACACCTCCTTTAGGGGTTCATTAATAATTGACACATGCGATGTGGGTCGGAGATTTGCCATCTGATTGTAACGAACTCACCAATTGTACCCCGAATCCATGTCGCCATTGTTACGCAATTGTTACAAATAGGTTACGGTGACATTTTTGTATTACTGAATCCCCCTCCTGCAATGCCCAGCAGAAACTCATATGGCATGCAATTGTAATATCATCGCAACTGTTCTGCCACTAAACACCGCTATTATTTATCAACTTTTGGACTTTCCTCCCCGAAGTCGAGCGACATACTACCCGCATAGCACGGAGGTTCCACTCATATTATGAAACACGCACTGTATATCTTCACCGTATGTTTTTCCCTTTGGGCCAGCCCCTGGGCCCACGCCCAGGTCCAAGGTGCGATCGCGGGGAAAGTCATCGATCGCCAAACGGGCGAGGCCTTAGTCGGCGCCACTATTTTCCTCGAAGGTACGAATATAGGTACCATTTGTGACCTAGACGGTCATTTCCGCCTACCCGATGTGCCCGTGGGCATCTACGTGCTGGTCTCTTCGATGATCGGCTATCAGAAAAGCTCGATCATTGGCATCACTGTCGAAGCCGGAGCGACGCAGAACGTAGAGGTGGTCCTTTCCCCCGAGGCCATCGAATTAGAGGACGAAGTTATAATCGAGGCTAAAGCGCTACGCAATACGGGCGCATCCCTTTTAAAAGAGCGCCAGAAAGCCCCTGCCGTCAGCGACGCCATCAGCGCGGAAGAAATATCGCGCTCCGGTAGCAGCGACGCCGCCGAGGCCATGACCCACGTCACCGGCGCATCCGTCGTCGATGGCAAATACGTCTATATCCGCGGCCTGGGTGACCGCTATTCATCCGTCCAGCTCAACGGTGCCGCACTGCCCAGCGCCGACCCCAACAAACGCGCTGTACCCATGGACCTTTTCCCCTCCAGTTTACTCGACAATATCGTCACGACCAAGAGCTTCACGCCGGACAGGCCGGGCGACTTTACCGGCGGCAGCGTCAATATTGGCACCAAAGCCTTTCCCGACAATTTTACCCTCTCCATTTCGGCCTCAACCTCATTTAATACGCAGAGTTCGTTTAGAGATGATTTTCTAACGTATGAGGGCGGCGGTATAGACTGGCACGGTGCTGACGACGGCACGCGCGATATCCCCAGTGCCCTCGACGAGGACGAGGCTATTATCCCGGACGTCGGCGCCGCCTATAACGACCAAGCGTTAGCAACCGATCTCGACCTATTCTCCAAATCCTTTTCCCCCATCATGGCGCCCACTAAAACGACGTCTGGCATCAACCAAGGCTATTCAGTAGCGCTGGGCAACCAAGTGCATATCGGGGACAAACCCTTCGGTTTCCTAGGCTCTCTGACCTACAATAACAGTTATTCGTTCTACGACAACGGTTCTTCCGCTCGCTGGCAGCTCACTAGCGGCAACGCCAATACGCTGACCAATAATTACTCGCTCAACGACGCCAAAGGCACGCGCGAAATCTCCCTGGGCAGCCTCGTCACGCTCTCGTACAAACCGGCAGCCAACCACGAGCTCTCTATTACAAATATGTACAATCGCAGCAGCGATGATGACGCTCGTTATTTGCACGGTTCATTCCCGCGCGACCTCGCAGAAGACGCCGTATACGAAACGCGTGTATTGCAATTTACTGAGCGGAAAATTCAGTCACTCCAACTTTCTGGAAAACATCAATTTAAGGCATTGGGAAACTTGCGCGGCGAGTGGTCTAGTGCGCATTCCACCTCAAGCCAAAACGAACCCGATCTGCGCTTCTTTACCAACAGTTTTGTCACCAACGACAACCGAGCTCTGCGCAACGAACACGGCGAGCTCATCCGCGATGCCAATGGCGAGGTCTTGAGAGGCACCGTAACATCCTATTCCATTTCACCCTCGATTTACCCCCTGCCCACGCGCTATTTCCGCGAACTCGACGAAACGAACCGCGAGCTTCAGCTCAACCTCACTTTCCCCTTCAAACAATGGCAGGGCATCAATGCCAACGTTAAAACGGGCGTATTTGCATTAAATAAAGAGCGCCAGTTTCGCGAGCGCCGCTACTCACTGGCGCAGGATAAGATTCGCTACGACGGCAATCCCGATACATTTTTTTCCAGCGACAATCTCGGCATTATTTCCGTATCGGAGCAGCAACAGTACCGCTTCGGCAGCTATGTGCAGGATGCCACTCAATTATCTAGCAACTTCGATGGCACCCAGAAAATATACGCGGGATATGCCATGGTCGAATTGCCCATCAATACCCGTTTGCGCTTAGTCGGTGGGGCCCGTTTGGAAAGCACGCGCATGGATGTCATTAGCCAAGATAGCAGCAAAGTCGAAGGTCATTTAGCTACGGACGATGCCCTCCCCTCTTTTAATGTGGCCTACGAACTAAACCAGACGACGAACCTGCGCGCCTCGTATGGCCGCACTCTCGCTCGCCCCAACTTTCGCGAGTTGGCCCCCTTCACCTCGTTCAATTTCGTCGGCGACTTCATATTTACTGGCAATCCGCAGCTAGAGCGCACACTCGTCGACAACTACGACCTGCGCTGGGAGAGTTTCGGCAAGCCCGGCGAAATCTATGCCATAAGTCTCTTCCTCAAGGACTTTCAAAACCCGATCGAGCGCGTCATACTCACCGTCAATGGCGAAGTGCAGTTTCAGAACGTAGCGCATGCCAAAGTCGCTGGAATTGAATTCGAAGCCCATCGCAATCTCGGCGCCATCCACTCGCACCTCGACTTCTTCAGCGCCGGCGGCAACCTGTCCATAGTGCGCTCAGAAGTGTCCATCGGCCCCAATGAACTGGCCCTGCGCCGCGCTCTCGACCCAGCGGCCAAGGCGACGCGTTCACTACAGGGACAGTCGCCCATATTGCTCAATTTAGATATGAGCTATAACAACTATCGCACGGGCACTTCCACGGGCCTCTACTATAATTTCTTTGGCCGCCGCCTCCAAGAAGTGAGTCTGGGTGGCACTCCGGACGTCTACGAGCAAGCCCGCAGCACGCTCGATTTTACATGCTCGCAAAAATGGGGCGACTACAAAATAAAATTCGGCGCAAAAAACCTGCTCGATAGCAAAGTAGAAAAAACCTATACCTATCAAGGCACCGACTATACGTCCTCACAGTATCGCAAGGGCCGCTCCCTCTCACTCTCCTTTTCCTACGCCATTGGCCGCTGAGAAAGAGTACATATTCGGCTTCCGACAATTCGTAACACGGTGTTCACACGCATGACATTGGGCCGTCACAGCACAACCCTATCCTCTATACAGACACAAAAAGCGCCTGCGACTCCTACATATCTGCATGCGCATTTCCAAAAATGGCACGACAAAACCATTGCCGCGCCAGCCAACATATCCCACAGAGGAGGATTTGACGTTGCGCAAATTATTACTCACCAGCTATGCGATCTTGCTGCCGCTGGCCGCATCAGCAGCGACAATAGATGTAGTAGACAGCGATATCGCCGCTACGACCAATGTCGTCTGGACCGCCGACAATGAGTACGTGCTCAACGGACTGGTCTTTGTCGACGCCGGAGCATCCCTGACAATCCAACCTGGCACCGTCATTAAAGGTAAACCTGGACAGGGCGAAAATGCATCGGCCTTAGTCGTTGCACGCGGCGGTAAAATATTTGCCAGTGGCACGGCCGACCAGCCCATTATTTTTACGGCCGAATCTGACGACGTGAGCGACCCGGCCGACCTCCCCCTCGATGCGCGCGGCCTCTGGGGTGGCGTCATCATACTCGGCAGCGCCACGCTCAACTCCGAGCCGGGCGAGACGCCCATTGAAGGCATCCCGACGACGGAACCGCGCGGTCTGTATGGCGGCGATAACGACAGCGACAATTCGGGCGTATTCCGCTATGTATCCATCCGCCACGGCGGCACGGACATCGGCGCCGGCAACGAGATCAACGGCCTGACGATGGGCGGCGTCGGCTCTGGCACCATCATCGAATATATAGAAGTGTTTAATAACCAAGACGACGGTTTTGAGTTTTTTGGCGGCGTGGCGCAGACCAAGTATCTGGTCTCGGCCTTTAACGGCGACGATAGCTTCGACTACGACGAAGGCTATCGCGGCAAAGGACAGTTCTGGTTCGCCAT
>Ga0055584_100000486_pt1 | contig 37729 bp, 30 predicted proteins | sample OSDHelmetaG_FD_58716 | JGI IMG/M metagenome (GOLD analysis project Ga0055584, IMG submission 58716) | Pelagic marine sediment microbial communities from the LTER site Helgoland, North Sea, for post-phytoplankton bloom and carbon turnover... | ecosystem: Environmental > Aquatic > Marine >...
CGAAGCAACCCGAGTTGCCTCCGAACGGGCCGCCAAAAGCCAATACGAATTCACCCGGCGCATTGGTCGACGGCTGCAATCAGAACATTGAATCAAAAGAAGAAATCGGCAGCCCGTGACAGGTGCAAATTCGATCACGGAGGAATAAAATGGCCGTCAGACATCGGGACACACTTGACGTCTGCAGGTCTGTTGCCGGCGGCGAGTTCGGCCAACAAAGTCTTGCGGCTCTTCGCCGTGACTTTGGCAACCTTGCCCATGTCCACGCCCTCAGCCTTCAGGCAATGCTCTGGCAACAGGGCCTCCTGGCAACCGGACGTGTCGATCAGGAGTTTTCTGCCCGCAAGATCCTTGGTTGTTTTGATGCCGGACCCTTTCCCGGCAACGACGACCAGCTTGAGGCCGACGTCGCCCTCGCGCATCGCGAGCGTTTTGCTCTTGTCATTGCGCGTGGGATAGCGGCGAGTTCCAGGCAACGTCCACGTTGCTCTGATCGAGCCCATCCACCAGGGCGTCGTAGGATTTGAAATGGACCAACTCCACCGGAAAACCCTTTGAGCAGAGGTGCTTTTTCAGAGACGACGCCAAGACGTTCAGGTTTCTGGTCCTGCGCCTTTTCATCAGCGGCCAAGCCAAGAGAAACGGCCGCGAAGACGAGTGCCATAAATGCTTTCATGTCACAGGGAACGAAGCAACCGGGTCTTTGATTGCGCCGGAAGGGCAAAATGGAAACTACTTGAAATATTGGCCGCCGAGATAGATCCAGCACTCGGGAATGTCGGCTTGAAGACGCTGTAGTTCGGCCCGGTGAGGAATCTGTTCAGGAAGCATTAGCATGCTCAAATTTGTAGCCCCTCGCAGATACCGCAGGCCATCTCCCGAGATTCTTGTTCCCTCCAAATTCAGGGCTTGGAGTTGCGATAATTCCTCAAGGTATTGCAATCCCACGTCGGAGATCAGCGTGTTGGCCAGATTCAAACCATCAAGTTGCACCATTCCCTCAATGACGGCGAGAGCGGCATCCGTAACGGAAGTATCGGAGAGGTCTAATCCGGTAACCGAAGACATCTTCGCTACGTGACCGAGATCAACGATCGGAGTACCAGAGAGATCCAATTTCCCAAGATCAGGCAGTTTGGCGAGGTGCCGCAAACCGGGTCCGACCACCCGTGTGCCCGATAGATTCAATTCGGTAAGACGATTCAGTTTCGCAACGTGATACAAACTTACATCGGATATCGTTGTATTGGCCAAATTGAGGCTTTCGATTCCGGACAAATGGCCAAGGCCGCTCAACCGCTCATCGCTGATCAACGTGCCGTTGAGCTCGATTTCTTCCAGATGGGCCGCGCCCGCCAAGTCCACCAAACCGGATCCTGTGATCCGACAACCGTGGAGTGTGACGCCTCGCAGTTTTGGTATCTTCGCCAGCTGGGAAAAACCTCCGTCGGTCACCCGCGTATTGTTCAGCTCGAGGAACTCAAGATTCGTTGCCACAGTAAGACTGCCAAGTCCCGCATCGCCAACTTCAGTACCATTGAGATACAGCGCCATACAATTGCTCAAACCCCACAGTTGCCCCACAGAGGTGTCAGTGATGGGATCTGGATTTAATGCGCGCACCGGCTTGTATTGAGCCGCATAATCAGGTCCGGCCTCCGTCCGCCGTTCCAACTCATTCCAAATCCACCGCAATGAGGCAAGGTCGTCTCCCCCCGAAAGTCTATGATCGAACGCTTCAGCAAATTCAACCAACTCATGACGCGTCTCAAAGTCCCACGGCCACACGTTTACAAAGGCAGTTCCAGTCCAGTCGACCGCCAGATCCCAATTCTCCCGAGTGACATTGGTCGGTCGTTGCGACTTGAGGGCTTTGATTTTCCCGTGAATACCATGGAAAGCATTACCCCACATTCTTGCTTTGTAGAAAAAAGGGCCGAACCAGCTAGCGAGGATAACAATCATAACCAACAGACCACCGATAACGATCTTCTTGAGTTTGGTCATTTTTTTCACGGTATGGCTAATGTGCGAAGTGACCTGCCGCGCTCCGTTTTCATGAAGATAACCACTCCCACCCTGGCTGCAAACTGTATCGGGATATCCGGCAGAGATCGATGCCGCTCAGCTTACCCGCACATTCACTGGACAGCGAAGATTTCGAGTCTTTGGTACGGTTATTTGATCCACCGCTCGACCTTCTTTTTCGCCCGTTCTTCCAGGTAGTGCGGCGGCTCCCCGAGAAACTTCTCGGCCTCGGCAAAACTGGTCGTCAATCCGACGATCTTCCATTTGCACGCGTGATCCTGTCCGCGTACATGGACATTCACCACCTTGCCGTTCGGGCGCATGAGCACATAGACCCATTTCGGCAGATCGTTCTTTTCCTTCTCGGGGAAAAACAGAATCCCCATGACCAGCGCCCTCTTCAATCGCTCCTCACCGGCAGCATGTTCAATGACACGTTGCTTCGCCTTCCGGAGCCATCCCTCCAGGGTCTTGAAAGAAACTCGCCCCTTGCCCCCCTCCCAGGCCTTATCGGTGATGATCACCCGCATCGACTTGAAGTCCTTGTCCGCCATGGCGCGACCGAAGGCCTCCAGCGTCTGGGGATGATGCGCACTCGTTGCAGGCACGAGCGCAAGAAACAGAGCGAGGACAGAAAGTAGTTTCATGGTGTTACGGACTACGTATGAGAGACGGAATTGATCACCGGACGGTTGCACGCAATTTCTTGTGCCGATCAGCAGTCCCGCAGAAGGTCTCCATCGTGAGTTCACGATTCTGTTTTGTCCTGATTACCCTGACATGTCTGAGGTCCATCGCTGCGCCCCTCGATATCGGCTCGCGCTTGGAGCTGTTTGTGGACCGGTTCCTGATCGAGCACATGGACGGGGTCGAATTCAAACTGCATCGCCCTGTACGCCTACCCAAGGCAAAGAAACCGCTGCCGGCCAATCGTCACTACGTCACGATTCTCAAGGATGGCGACCGGTTCCAGGCATACTGGCGGGGCAGCAACCCAGACTACGGTGGCGCCAAGGAGTGGTTCGCAAAACATCCGGAGGAGATCGCGATGTATGCCGAGCGAACCGGCATGGATCCGAAGAAGATCATCGAAGGTCAGTGGTTTGCCGGCAATCCGGGTGAACATGTCCGTTATGCTGAGAGTGAAGACGGACACGAATGGGTGTTCCCCAAACTCGGCTTGCACAAGATGGGCGGAACCAAACAGAACAACGTGCTCCTCAACAAGATGCCGCCGTTGCTGACAAACTTCGCGCCGTTCATCGACGAGAATCCCAATGCCCCGAAAAGCGAACGCTACAAATCACTTGGCGGCCATCCCGGCTATCGCGACCAGCGCGGCGGCAAGGGAGCCGGCATGCACGCATTCGTGTCGGCCGATGGTCTCACATGGAAAATGATCGGTGAGGTCATTCCCTATCCCCGGGACGCTTACCACGCATTTGATTCACAGAACGTCTCCTTCTGGTCCGAAGCCGAACGGCAATACGTCTGTTTCTTCCGCACCTGGGCAGCGCCGTGGGGACGTCAACTCACCGTCAGCAAGACCACCTCCAAGGATTTCCGCAACTGGACCAAGCCAATTTTCGTCGGCCCCAACCGCAAAGGCGAAGATCTCTACACCAGCCAGACGCATCCCTACTTCCGCGCCCCGCATATCTACATCGCCCTGCCCACGCGCTTCTTCAAAGCCCGCGGCTCGATCACCGACATCGGCTTCATGACCATGCGGGCCGGTGAAGACCGATACGAACGCCTCTTCCCGGAAGCCTTCATCCGTCCCGGTCTCGATCCAAAGCGTTGGGACAATCGCTCCAACTACGTCGCCAACAACGTGTGGTCCACCGGACGGAATGAGATGTCCATTTGGCACCGGAGCGGTCACCGCTATGTCCTTCGCACCGACGGATTCATCTCCATCAACGCCGGCATCAAACCGGGTGAACTGTTCACCAAACCAATCCGGTTCTCAGGCGAACAACTACGACTGAACATCAGCACATCCGCGGCCGGAAGTGCGCAGGTCGAAATCTCTGACGTGGAAGGAAAACCGATACCTGGTTTCCGTTTGACCGATTGCGATCCGGTCGTGCGTGATGCCGTCGATCACGCCGTCTCATGGAACGGTTCGCAGAATGTGAGTGCGCTCGCCGGCCAATCTCTGCGCCTGCGTTTCGTTCTTGAAGAAGCGGATCTGTACGCCCTGCAATTCACGAAAGCCCCGTAGCAACCGATGTAAGGAGGCATACTTTGACTTCGCTGATTGATCTAACGCGCCAACCCATTGGCACTCGAATATTGAAAGCGGCCGCTCAAACGCGTTGAAGAACTTCATTGAGGGCGTAGAGCAAGTTGATGAGCCCCATCTCGGCCCGGCTGACGAAGAGATGGTTCGGCGTCAGGAGTTTGCTGCGGAACGCCTCCTGCCAAGGAGCCCGGAGCATGTTCAGGGTCCTGGGTTTCCCGAAATCGATCGAATTCTTGGCGGTGGATCCTTCCGGCCACATTGCCGCAAAGAGTCGTACGACCAAAGTGATCACTTTGCGGGCATAGGTCTGGTTAATCTTGCCGAAGACCCGCTTCATGATTTCAGCCCCTGCGTTCCTTCCGTGTATTCGGTGTGTTCCGTGATTGAACAAGGCTTGGTTCTGCTTCTTGGGGGCGTAGCCACAGCTCGACAACCGAAGATGTCCGCGTTCTATTTGTTCAACCTGCAAATGAACCGTATTGGTCTTGTACTCGCCCTGCTCCTCCCAATCTTGGCAAACGCCGGCGACTGGCCCAATTGGCGTGGCCCCAACTACGACGGCGTCTCGCGCGAACGGCTGCCTGATGACCTCCCCGAAAAGTTACCCGTGCTCTGGCGGGCCCAGGTCGGCATTGGCTTTAGCTCCGTGTCCGTCGCCGGGAATCGGGTGCTGACCATGGGCAATCGCAAGGGTACGGACACGATTCATTGCCTTGATGCCCGCACCGGAGAGACGATCTGGCGTCATGACTATCCCTGCGAGTTGGATCCGCGCTACTACGAAGGCGGTCCTTCCGCGACGCCCACCATTCACGAAGGCTCGGTGTATACGCTGAGCAAGAAGGGTCACGTGTTTTGTCTGCGGTTGGCGAATGGAGAAGTGGATTGGCAACGGCAGCTCACAAAGGATTACGGATTCGAATTGCCGGAGTGGAGTTTTGCCTCCTCGCCGGTGATCGATGGAGATCTCCTGTTGCTGAACGTTGGAAGGGAAGGTACCGCGCTTTCACGTCACAACGGCAAAACACTATGGAAGCCCAGTCTACAAACCGCGGGATACGCGTCCTTCGTTCCGTTCGCGCACAGGGATTCGACCCACGTCCTGTTTTCTGCGAAGGCGCTGCTGGGCATCAATGCTGTCGACGGCAAGGTGACGTGGTCACATCCTCGCCCGAGCAGCCGCGATGTGAACGCCGCCGACCCAATCGTGATAGGCGATCGCGTCCTCGTATCTTCCAGCAAAGGGACAGAACTTCTCGAGATCGGGAAGGAGCCAAATCCGATTTGGAATCAGCGTGGTCTGCGCTGGTATTTCAACGCGGGAGTGCTCGTCGACCAACATCTCTACTCGATCAGTGGTACCACCCATCGCCCGACACAGCTCGTTTGCACCAGCCTTGCTACGGGAGAAAAGATCTGGTCGGAAGACGGATTCGGTTCTGGAGCTCTCATGGCTGCTCGTGACAAGTTGATCCTGTTCGACAAGGGAACGCTCACAATCTTCAAGGCCAATCCGGACAAGTTTGATCTGGTTCATCGCCAGCAGATCATGACCGGCAAATGTTGGACCGTTCCCATTCTGGCCAACGGTCGGGTCTATTGCCGCAACGCCGCCGGCGATCTCGCCTGCCTCGCCCTGCGGGAATAGCTCTTGATTCGGTGGTTCAGTTCGAAATGCAGAACAGATGGCGCTCGCCACGAATGAACAATTCATTGTCCACCGGTGCCGGGGTGGCGTCGATTCCCTCACCAAGTGAATTGGCAGCCACCACCTCCAGCTTGTTGCTGTCCTTGATGACGACAGTCTTGCCGCTGCGACCGGTGAGATAGACATGCCCGTTGGCGGCAATGGGTGAGGCATAGGTGCTGTTGATCCCGGAGATTCGTTCCACTTCGTAGTGCAACTTGCCGGTCTTGGCGTCGACGCAGGTCAACATGCCGGATTTGCCTTTGTGGAAATAGACTCGGCCGTCGGAAAGCAAAGGGGACGCAATGTCCGGAGTGTCCCGGTCCAGTTCCCAGACAACGCTCTTGGTGCCCTCAAGATTGCCGCGTCCAGCGAGACTAAAAGCGCCCATGTAGGAACCACGGAAGCCGCTGCCGACGACCACGAGGTCACCCATGCTGACGGCGGAGGCGACGGGACGCTGAGTCTGCCCCGCACAACGCCAGAGTTCCTTGCCGGTCTCAAGATCGTAGGAGCGAGCATTGGTCTGACCGTTCATGATGATCTGCGAACCACCTTGGTGCTTCACGATCAGCGGGGTGGCCCAACAGGTCGGTTCATCCCGCTCCGTTTTCCAGATCGTTTTACCCGTGCGCTTGTCCAGCGCGTGGATGGCGGACTGTCCTTCATGATCCCACGGTACGATGATCTTGTTGCCGGCCAAGGTCGGGGAACTGCCTTCGCCGAAGTTGGCGCGGGTATTCATCTTGCCGAAGTCAGCGCGCTTCCAGACCAGTTTCCCCTCCAACGTGTAGCAATAGAGACCGCGCGAACCGAAGTGGGCATAGACATGTTCCCCGTCCGTGGTCGGAGAAGCCGAAGCGTGCCCGTTGGTGGTGTGGGTCCGTTGATGGGGCGTTGTTTCCGTGGCGGTCTGTTCCCACAACAGTTTGCCCGATTGGCGATCGAAGCAGAGAATCTTGAAGGCATGTTTGGTCAGGCCGCCCCCTCCCCCTCCGCCAAACCCTCTTCCGCCACGGCCACGCCCTTTTCCACCGCGACGGGCATCAGATGGCGCGGATCGGACCGCAGGCGAGGCCGTGGCGGAAACTGAAACAGCGGTCACCACGAAAACCTTGTCGCCCCAAATCACCGGTGAACCGGATCCGCGCCCCGGAATGGCCACCTTCCATTTCACATTCTTGGTACCGCTCCATTCGGTCGGTGGATTCGCATCCGGTGAAGTGCTGTTCCCGGTCGGGCCACGCCAATGCCCCCAATTCCCGGCGATGGAAGAAATCGGAAGTGCGAGGGTGAGAGCAAGCATTGAAAGCAGTCTGCGATTCATGGTGCGCGGAGTGTAGTTGCTGTCGCGACAAGCGCAATCAGCTCTTCATCCCGCTCAGACCCAGGGGCGGAATTCACGAACATCTGGAGCAGACCCTTTGCGCTCTTCCGTGTTCCTTTCGTTTGGCTACTTCACGGTGTAGCTCAATCCCTCGACCGGCTTCCCGCCCTGGGTGAAGGCGCAGGTGAAGCGCCAGCCTTTCTTGTGGTCGACAACCTTCAGGATCAACTCGTTCCCACCCCTTCGAAGTGCGACCTGTTTGCCTTCAACGAGTTTCCCGTTGAGGACCGCACGAACGTAATCGTCGGCACTGATTTGCAGGTTCACGGTCTGTTTCTTGAGAGAAGTGACTGTGGTGCGGACGAACGCGCTGCAATCGTCGTGTTCACCGATGTTGGCTTGGATATCGATGCGGCTCGGTTCAAAGCCTTTGGTGATGGGTTTCCATTTGGCATCTTTCGCAAAGGCGGGGGCGAACGTTTCCAAGGTGTTGCTGGTCTTGTCATCGAAGGGGCCAATGATCTGCCAAGTCTTGACGAGCCCGGGCACCGCTTTGCCTGCCCTTCGGGTGTTCCGCTTTGGCGCGCTGGGAACAAAAACTTCCCTGCCCATCCACCGGAGGAGGCATTCGTAGAGGCGTTTGTCAGAGCGTTTGTGATTCTTGAGTGATTCGAGAGTCGCATCCGCGGTCTCCTTGTGCCCCAGTTTGTCCATCGCCCAAGCGGACATCATTGCAACCTCGCCGGCTTCGTCTTTCAGGGCGGTCTTGATCGCGGCCAACGCCGACTTGGCGTCTCGTTCAAGGAGAAAGATACCGCAAATGGCCCAATAGCGGATTCCTTCGTCCGGGTCGGATAAGGCTTTGACGAAGGAACTGAGATACCCGGGATCTCGGGAAAGTGCACGATCAGAGATGTCGAGGTAGCGTGCCAGTGGATAGAGCTTCGGATCGCGAACCATCTCATAAATGGTGAGGTTGTTTTCCTTGGCGCGACGGACGCGCATTTCCTCGGGCAGGAGTCCCGAATCGAACAATTCCAATTGTCGTTTTCGGAGAGCCGCTTTCAATTCTTCGATCTTCTTCGAATGTTTTCGGGAATTGATGAGGTTGTGAACGTTGTCGAAGTCTTTGACCGTGTCGTAGAACTCCTCGGATACCCGCGGGCGGAAGAAGCGGCCGGTGATGGCGTCGGTTTTGCCTTCCTGATGATGCTTATGCCAGGCACGCGTGGCAGTCATCGTATACATGTAGCGGAGCTGTTGGCCGTTGGGTGCCCAGGGCATGTAGTTCTTGAGGTAGGCAAAGCGTTCGTCCCGCATACCACGCACCATGTCGCAGGCTTCGTCGGCGCGTTCACGGAAACTGAGATGATGCTTCGGTGCCGGTTCGAGGTTGGGTCCCAGAAAGATGCTGCCTTGGTAACCGGCGGGGACTTCCCCTCCGGCGAGGCTGATCCAGGTCTTGGGCATGTCGACGAAGCTGACGATCCGATCAACGGTCATGCCGGGCTTTTCCGCGGGCCACCATTGCTTCCACTTTTCAGGGATCCGGACAATGAGTGGACAATGCGTGCCGCTGGAATAGAGGAAACGTTTGCTCCGGGCAAGGACGCCACCGTGATCGGAGCAGTAGACGATGATGGTGTCGTCGTAGAGTCCGTCCTTCTTCAATGACGCAATCACTTCGCCGACCTTGCGGTCCATATTCTCGACCGCGTCCGCGTAACGGGCGTAAGTCTGGCGCACGTCCGGCAGATCCGGATGATAGGCGTGCAGTTTCATCTTCGCCGGGTCGTTCCGAACCGGAGTGTTTTTGGGAAAGGCGCGGCTCTCGTGACTGTCCCCGATGTTCTTGATCGTGAAGAAAGGCTGGCCTGTTGCCCGCTTTTCCCAAGAGCCGCCACCGGTCCAGGTGTCCTTGTCGGAACGGCCGCCAATGTTGAAATCCGTCTTGCCACCGTTGCCGACAAAGTAGCCGGCCTTCTTCAACTGGTCCGGGTAGTAAGAAATACGGTCATGCGGAATATCGTAACGACTGCGCATCGGCTGCGTTCCGATGGAGATGGCGTAGTGTCCGGTGATCCAGGTCGACCGCGTCGGGGCGCACACTGCGGCATTGTCGAAACAGTGGAGGTAGCGAAAACCCTCCTGGGCGAGCTGATCGATATTCGGAGTCTTCGCGTTTTTGGCCCCATAGCTGCTTATCCAGGAGATGCTGTTGTCCTCACTTGTGATCCACAGGATGTTGGGTCTGTCCAAGGCCTTGGCCAACGAAGGGACGGCAAGAATGAGTGCGCAGAATGAGGTCAGTGCGAGTTGTTTCATATCGGAGTCGGCGCGAGGCTAACCTGAATGCCGGGCCGGTCAAATCCTACCTGAACCGGCTCGCCACGCCACGGTCTGGACCAGGCACGATGAAATAGTTCTTACCAGGCGCTGACACCAGTCTGACAATCCCGCTTTCCGGCGGCGTAGGCTGGGTCCGTGATTGGCGTTTTGCTCAAGTGTGTTTCCTGGATTGGATTCGTTTGCCTGTCTCTCATTGTCGTTGAGAACAGCTGGGCAATCGTTGTCACTGAGGATGCGGTCCCTTTTCTGGAAGAACGCATTGAACTTTCGGAGACCCCAACGTGGCGCGCGATGCTTGCCCTGCACGTCGTGGCCGGCATCACCTGTCTGCTGGCCAGTTTCCTTCAATTCTTTCGCTCACTCGTTCGCAGGGTCCCGCGGGTGCACCGCTGGCTCGGACGCATCTATACGTGGAGCATTCTGGGAGTGCTGAGCCCGACCGGCTTTTACCTGGCCATATACTCCAAGGGGGGAATTGCGGGTGCGGCCGGGTTCGTCGTGTTGGGCATCTTCACCACGCATTCGACCTGGATGGGTTGGATCAGCATACGACACGGGCAGACCCGAGAGCACGTGCGCTGGATGATCCGATCCTTCGCCATGGTGACCACCGCGATCACCTTCCGCATCTACAACATCGCCTTCACCGAACTCGGGATGCACTACGAGACCGTTTATCTCGTGGCGCTCTATCTCAGTCTCATCGGCAACGCCATGGCCGCCGAATGGCTGATCGCCCGAATGAATTCTTCAAGATCAACAGAAACACAGAAAAACACAGAACATGAAAAACATCCGAATCCTGTTGCTGCTTTCGGCAGCACTCACACTCCACGCTTCCGACCAGCAAACCGAGTCTGAAAAGAAGAAACAAACGGCGATACGAGCCATCTATGCACAGCTCGTCACCCCCATCATCCCGCTGGAAACCAGACGTTCGTTCATGTCACGGCGCATTGCCCTGCCAGCCATGCATTACGAAACAGAGGTGTTAGGTGAAGACTCGGAAGCGCCGGGCGAGTTCAACTTCCGCATTCGGGAGCGCCACCGGGTGGCCGGCAAAAAGCCTCATCCTCGCGACGGACTCATCGTTCACACCGGCTACTACGAATCGCAGACGGGAAATGTCCACGTGTTTGATCGGCAGTCGGGCAAACTCGTGCGCGCTGCCGATCATCCGAAGGTGATCAAGGGCCGGGAAAGCGAGGCACAATACAACCGGAACCAGCTCCGGGAGTTGGGAAAGCTCAAATCGAAGTCAGGCAATAGCCGCGACTAGTACCGCCGCCCAGAAGTGATTGGGTGATCTCAGCCTTATTCGGTCTCGAGGACAATTTCGATGGTGGAATTCCACTTCACAGACTCGCTGGAACACGCTTGCGCCGTAGTGGAGACTTTTAGTCGCCGTCGGTCTCTCCTTCAGTACCACCGGTATCCGTCTCATGGTGAACCACGGGCAGTTCACCCGCATTAGGGAGTTGGAATTCGCGAGGATCCGCGAATCAAGCGGGCATCGCCTCCGGACCGGGCAAAGCCTCAGGGCTTCGGCCGAGCCGCTTTCCAGCCAGCGTTGAGACGCTTCAACAGGCGCGTCACCAGTTTGGGGTTCTCTTCAGCGACGTTTACGGTTTCGGCGGGATCGATCTTGTGATCGAAGAGTTCGATGAAGACGGGAGCAGCCTTGGGATTCTCAGTGTCTTTCCAGGCAACAAGGCGGTGCGGAGCGTGTAGCCCATCAGATGTTTCTCGAAGAGATCGCGGTCCCACTTGTCACCTTGCTGCCGGATGATGCGTTGTTCGACGTCCTGGATGAGGGGGCCGAACCAGGTTTCGCGCATGCCTTGGGAGAGTGGATTGGCGGCCCTTTCACGCAGGGCCGGATTGGGGTATTGGCTAAAGGCGGCGGTTTTCCATCTGCGTTTCGGGTTTTCGATGAGCGGGACGAAGCTATGGCCCTCCAGGTGATCCGGTTTCGGAACGCCGGCGAGTTCGCAGAGGGTCGGATACATGTCGATGAGTTCGAAGAGGGCCTTGGTTTTCTGCCCCTGAGTCTTCGCCGGCATGTCGGGCGTCCAGATTATCATGGGGACGCGGGTGGCGACTTCGTAGTTCGTGGCCTTGCCCCAGATGCCCATGTCGCCGAGGTGCCAGCCGTGGTCGCTCCAGACAATGATAAGGGTGTTGTCGCGGACACCGGCTTTGTCGAGCGCGGTGATCATGCGCCCGATCTGTGCGTCGACGTAACTGACGCAGGCGAGGTAGGCGTGCTTGAGGGTGCGGGAAAGCCTTGCGTCAAACGGACCGGACTTGGGAATACCGGCGCAGGTGCGGAGCTCGAAAGAGGCGTGCAGTCCCATGGCCGCACCATCGTTGGGGCCAGCGGTGTGTTCAGCCATGGGGATCTTCTTCGGGTCGTAGAGATCCCAATAGCGTTTTTTGGGGTCCAGTTGAGATGAGGTTTCTTGAAACCGAGGGCGAGGAAGAAGGGTTCGGATTCATCGGCGACGAGTTCCTGAAGAGTGGCGATGGCTTGGGTGGTGTTGTAGCCGTCGACGTAGGATTCATCAGGGACGTCGGCGCTTTCGTAGGCCGGACCGCTACCGAGTCCGCGCTTCGCCATACTTCGCGAACACACGTTTCTTGTTGGCGATCCTGAGGTCCAGATTTTCCTTCAAGGCGTATGGGACCGCTTTCTTGATCTTGAGTTTGCTCGGGGCACGGCTCCAGGAACGGTCATCGGCATCTCCTTGGTGAAAGATCTTGCCGGTGAAGACGGTTTCGTAGCCGTTGTTCTTGAAGTGTTGGGGCAGGGTCAGGATGTCCGGATTGAGTTCACGGATCTTGACGTAGCTGTGGGTGATGCCGTTGGTGTCCGGTCGCGTGCCGGTGAGCAGGCTGGCCCGTGATGGAGCGCAAATGGCTTCCGGCAATGGGCGCGATCGAATTGCAGACCGCGCCGGGAAAGACGGTCGAGGTTGGGCGTGACGGCAATCGGTGAGCCGTAGCTGCCGAGTTCCGTCCGGAGATCATCGATGGCGATGAACAACACGTTCGGTTTCTTGGCAGCCTCGGTTTGAACCACGAAGCCACCGAGGGCACAAAGAAGAGTGATGAGATGTTTCACAATGAATGACGGACCACCCAAATACCCAATGACGAAAGAATAACGAATGACAAAATCCGAGTGCAGAAACCTCCCGCCTCAAAATCGGGTTTCAGTGGGTAGTTGGGTGCTCCCGGTTTCGGATACTGCCAAATCGTCTGTACTGCCGGATCAGTCATAATTGGACGGAAAATGTGTGCCGCTCGATGCGTCTGGTCACCACCAAGCATCCAAGGCCCGCTTCGATGGAGGTGAAATGGAGCGCTGTAAAATGTTCATTACAAGTGAGCGATGGCGCTATCGCCGCTGAAACGTCCGGGGATACTGTGGCATCTTCTTTTGGCGCCAGCTGATCAGGCCGTTCTTGGTGTCATGCCATTGCGGAGTCTGATGCTTCTTGCTCCAGGCGAGGCCGTCGGCGATGAGGGTGTTCAGTTGCTTGGATGAATCCTTGGCGATGTCACGGACCTCACCGACGTCCTTGGTCACATCGAAGACCTTCCACTTGCCGAAATTCTTTCGATAGGCCTTCAGGTTGCCCCGCCGAACTGCGACCTCGTTACCGACGCCGTGGTGGCGCAGCCAGAACATGGGCTCATTCGCATGAGGATCTCTGCCGGTGAGGAGGTCATTCCAGATATCCTGGCCGTCGAGTTTCTTGCCGGACGGGATCTTGGCTCCAGCCAAGCCGGCGAAGGTCGGATACAGATCCAGTGCGTTGACGGCGTGCTTGAAGACCAAACCGGCCGGGACCTTCCCGGGCCAGTGCATGAACATCGGCACGCGGATGCCGCCTTCCAGCGTGGAGCCCTTGTCATCCTGCAAGGGCGCGTTGTTGGCGGCTTGGAGGATCTTGCCGCCGTTGTCGCTGAGAAAGACGATGAGCGTGTTCTTTTCGATCGAGTCGACCGGGTCGCCGTCGTTATCGGGATCTTTCAAGGTCTTCATGATGCGCGCGATGCCGCGATCGACCGCATAGACCATCGCCACGTAGTTTTGGCGTTTCTCGTAGTCAGTGTAGTTCACGCCATTCTTTGGATTGGATGGTTTGTGATCGGGATAGAGATGTTTGAGATCCTCGGTCTTTCCCTGTAAGGGCGAGTGAGGGGCGTTGTAGGCGAGGTAAATGAAGAAGGGAGATTTGCCGCCGCGCCGGCCATGGATAAACTTGATCGTCTCATCGGTCAGCGTGTCAGTAAGATAGGCACCTTCCGGAGATCGGATTTCCTTGCCGTTGCGTTCCATGAAATATTGGTAGTCATTGACCTTGGGTTCCACCTTGTCGGTGATGAAAGGGTAATACTGGTGGCCGCCTCCGAGGAACCCGTAGAACTCATCGAACCCGCGCGTGTTCGGGTGAAAGGGCTGGCGGTAACCCAGGTGCCATTTGCCAACACACATGGTGGCGTAACCCGCGCGCTGCAGCACCGTGCTCATCAGCGTCTCGCTGGTCGGGATGCCCCGCGCATTGAAGTTCGCCACCTTCGCGGCGTGATTTGGCAGATTCTTCTGACCGCCAAAGGTGTGCGGCATGCGGCCGGACAACAGCGCCATGCGGCTCGGCCCACAGAACGGATGGGCAACATAGGCCTGCTTGAAGATCGTCCCCGCCCTGGCCAATCGGTCGATGTTCGGTGTGACCACATCGGTCTTCACACCGAACAGCTCGGCATTGAATCCCACGTCCGCATAGCCGAGGTCGTCGGTGAAGATCAGGATGATATTGGGCCGCGAAGCCTTGGCGGCAACGTGGCTGGCGGTTCCCACAGAGAGCGCAATCGCGAGGGCTACAAGCCGGCGTTTCCAGAGCAAATTCATCACGGTTTCCATGGTTACTGCCGACCGCGGCGAAAACTAACGCCGGCAGCCATGCCGATGAAATGGGTGGGCAACAACGGCAGAATGCCGGATAACGCCCGCACGAAATAATGCTTATGTTCAAATACCCGACAGCGGCCCGATCGGCGGCGTTGGCGACATTGATCGGCTCCTTCTTGGTGACCGGCGTCAATGGCGCCGATTCGAAGAAAAGTTACAACGCAAAGGACGTCGACCAGTTGATCAAGGAGTTGTCGAACTGGGGACGTTGGGGTGCTGACGATCAGATGGGCGCATTGAATCTGATCACGCCCAAGAAACGGCGTTCGGCCGCTCAACTGGTGAGGACGGGAGTGTCCGTCCCCTTGGCTCACGACATTCAAACAACCCGCACTCCCGACAATCCGAATCCGTATGAGCAGACCATGTTGATGTGGGGCAAGGGCACGACCAACCAGTGGTGCGTGGACATGTTGAGTGTGAGCTACCATGGGTTCGCCCACAGTCACCTGGATGCGCTCTGCCACATTTTTTACAACGGCAAGATGTACAACGGCTTCTCGCGTGATGAAGTCACGCGGAAGGGCGCCAAGAAACTCGGGATCGGCAATGCGAAGAATGGGATCTTCAGCCGTGGCATTCTGATCGACATTCCGCGATTGAAGGGACTGCCTTATCTGGAACCGGGAACGGCGATCTATCCGGAGGATCTGAATGCCTGGGAGAGGAAGACAGGAGTGCGGGTGAAGAGCGGCGACGTGGTCCTGATTCGGACCGGGCGTTGGGCTCGCCGAGCGAAGCTCGGCCCCTGGCCGGTAGGTGGAAAGGGCGCGGCAGGATTGCATATTTCCTGTGCGAAATGGTTGCGGGAGCGCGACGTCGCTGTCCTGGGCTCGGATGGCGCGAGTGATGTCATCCCGTCCCAGGTGGAAGGCGTGTCGCACCCGATTCACATCGTGATGCTGCATGCCATGGGAGTCCATATCCTGGACTGCCTGGACCTGGAAACGCTCAGCGACAAAGCGGACGAACTGAATCGCTGGGAGTTCCTGTTGACGGTCGCACCGATTCCGGTGATCGGTGGAACCGGTTCTCCTTTGAATCCATTGGCGACCTTTTGAGTCGCCCTGGATTCACACCAGTATCGCGACCTACACCTCAGCCAGCGTGCTCGTGGTGCCGGCGAAGGTCTCGGTCTCGACGCCGAGTTTCTGAAGCATGGTTAGGTAGAGTCGGGCAAGTGGGAGTTCTTCGTAGTCCATCTGCCCGCGCCAACCGGCATCTGATCGAATGCCGGCATCGGCCTGATTGTCCTCGTTGCCCGTGCCGTATTTCAGGTACCGCCCGTGCTGGAAGCCCATGTTCCGGCCACCCGCCAGAATGACCGGGTAGTTGCGGGAGAGATGGAAAGCACTCGAAGCGGATCCGAAGAGGAGCAGCGTGTTGTCCAGCATGCACCCTTCCCGTCCCGGTTCGGGGGTCGATCTCAGTTTGCCGAGCAGCCGCCCCCATTCCTCGCTGAGGAAACGGCAATAGGTGCCGAAGTTTGCCCAGCCACCGGGCTTCTTGGTGTCGTGGGTGAGCTTGTGGGTCAGGTTGAAGCCGACAGCACGGGCGAGATAGTCACTCGCCCCGACTCCGTTCTCGCGACCCAGCTGGTAGGTGGCCACCCGGGTTGAGTCCGTCTTGAAGGCGAGATAGATCAGCTCGAACATCGTCCGCAGATAATTCAGCGGTTCCTCGGGCGTGACGTCGAGAGTGAGATCGTCCGCATCAACCTCTGGGAACGGAATATCGGTCCAGCGCTTGGCCTTCTCAACCTTGATCTCGGTGTCACGAACCGACTGCAGGTATTCATCAAGGGTTTCCTGATCACGCAGCGACAAGGTGAGTCGCAGCGAGCGGGCGTCGGCCATGAGATCATCCAGCGCGGACTGACTCATCGCCAGCCGCCGCGCCGCGTCGTCGCCGTTCTTCACAAAGAGCATCTCGAAGATTCGCTTCGGTCGGTGCTCCGCCGGGATTGGTCGGCCACTGCGGTTGAACGACATTGTCTGCGTTCCACGGGGTGATCCCGTGCCGCCATCGGTCGACATGACGAGCGAGGAGAAGCGCGTGTGTTCTCCGGTCTGCTCGGCCACCAACTGATCGATCGAGATGCTGTTCTGATAATCTCCTCGCCCCCCAGTGTCGGCCCCGGTGAGAAATTGATCGGCATTCGAATGCCCGTGAACATTGCGCACCGCCGGGTGGGACAGGCCGGAGAACACCGTGAGTTCGTTACGCAAGGGTTCGAGCGGATCCAGACACTTCGTGAACTGAAAGTCCTTCCCCTTGCCATGAGGGAACCAGGACCAATCTTGGAAGGCAGGGTCCTCCTTCAACGGCATCGGCACGCCGTCGGGAACATAGAAGGCCGCGAAACGTTTCTTGTTTTGCGGTGTCGCGGCACGAGCGACTTCGGAGAAAGTCTCAAAGCCCGGGAGGACCAAGGCGAAGCCGCCCATTCCCCGCAGGAATCTTCGGCGATCCAAGGATGATAGATTTCGACTCATGAACAGATACTTCGGCTATTCTGACTGAAAGAGATCGCTCGTCACGATGGAAGTGACGAGGGTGGCGAGGCCGTCACCCTCCCGCCGCACCCGGGTGGTGATCTGGTCGATGCTCGCGCGATCGGCAAAACCCAGCGGACGACCTAGGGCGTAGGCGGTGAGTTTGTGGACCAGGGAGCGAACGAATTGATCCTGGCGCTCGCGCAGGAGGTAGCTCTTCAGGCCCTCGATGCCGTTGAGTTCCTCCCGATTGAACAGGGTGGCGCTGGCATCGACCGGTTGCCGGCCAATCTCCTCCCGCCAGCCTCCGACGGCGTCATAGTTTTCAAAGGCGATCCCCCAGGGATCTATCTTGGCGTGACATGAATGACAGGCGGGATCGTTTCGGTGATCCTCCATTCTTTCTTTCAGGGTCATCTTTGCGATACGCGGGTCGGCGACATCGATTTCCGGAACCGACGGCGGTGGCGGCGGTGGAGGGTCATTGAGTATTCTCTCCAACAGCCAGATACCCCGCTTCAACGGATGGGAATCCTTGCCATCTGAATTCATGGCCAGCAGGCCTGCCTGGGTCAGGAGTCCGCCGCGACGATTCCCGCTCAAGGCGATCCGTTGAAAACCGACACCCGGCACCGGCACCGGAATCCGGTAGTGCTTTGCAAGGGCTTCATTCACCAGGACGTAGTCGGCGTGAAGAAAATCCATGATGCTCGCGTTGTTGCCCAAGATCTCCTCGAAGAGCGCGATCGGCTCCTGTTGCATGGCCTTCTTCAACTCGTCACTGAAATTCCGATACACCTTTTCGTCGACCTTCAAATAGTCGAGGAGATCCAACCCCAACCATTGCCTGACAAAATGGCGGGAAAAGCGATGCGCTTTCGGATCCGACAGCATACGTGCCACCTGAGAGCGGAGTTCACCGGAACGATTCAGTTTCCCGGTCCTGGCCAGCGAAAGCAGCTCCTCATCCGGGATACTGCTCCAGAGAAACATTGAAAGACGTGTGGCCAGCTCGAATTGGGCCGATTCCGCGGAGCGGGCAAGGTAGAGAAAATTGGGGGAGGCGAGAACACCGACCAACACTTCGAGCAGGGTATCCTGTGTGGTTTCGAAACCAGTGCGAATCTCCCGGTAGCGGGCCAGCTTGCGCTCGATCTCCTCACCGGAAATGTCACGACGCCAGGCCCGGCGCATGAAGCTGGCCAGGACGTCTCGAGCATAGGTTATTTCGTCCGTCGCAGCGCGAACGGGAAATATCCGCGTGTGCGATTTCGGTGGCCATTGATCATAGGCCGGGGTCTGAACATCGAGGCAATCGATGAACGCGGCAGCGTCGGAATCTGGATTCGTGTTCTCAATCACGATGCTCTCCGTGGAGTTGATCTTTGCGATCCGCTGTCCGCGGAAGGGATTCCGATTGATTTCACTGAGGGCCACCGTCCATTCGTAGAACTGCGCGTCCTCGATCGACCGATCACGCTTGCTGACCTCGACTGAGGCGTGCGAGTTGTTGCTGGCTTGAAAGGCGTAGTAGAGCCGCAGTCGCGGCGGGCTGCCCTCCCGCGAAAGTCTCGCAGCGCGAATGCGAATCCGCAGGTTCCCCCGATCCGGAAGCCCGGATCCAAGATTGACAACCGTTCTCCCCTTCCCCGGGATCGCCAGACCAAACGACGAAACCGGTGGTGTCCGGGCAGAAGCGTCGGTCGACGGATGCGGGCGTCCGCGCAGGTTGTAGCGGGGGTTGGAAATGGCATCCCCCGATTCGCGGTCAAGGAAGTGCGGCGAACCCGATCGCACGACCACAGGCTTCCCCCCCCTGGATCGGTCACGTTTGGAATTCCGCATTTTGGCATCTTCGGCCTTCGCCATTTCGGCAAAATTAATGGCAAAGTAGGATTCCTTCGGCTTGTCCCCCTTGACCGTGGCCTTCTGCAGGGCCGTGCGCGCCAACTCCCGATACTGCCCCAACTGCATCGCCGACATCTGCAGCATCTCCGAACTGTTCTTGAACCCGTCGCCGGATGCGGTCTCCGGCGGCAGATCCCGGGCAAAGTCAAACGGCAGCCCGAGCAGGTCCTGCAGGGCATGATTGTATTCGTAGCGCGTCATGCGCCGAAACGACGAATGCCCCTGCTCGTGGCGCCGCACCTCGGACGCCACCTGAATTTCTGCCGACAGCCAATCGATCACCGCCTGGCGATCCTCGTCAACCAGATGGACATCGTCCTGCGGTGGCATCTCGCCGTTGCTCAGGACGTCGAAGACCTCCAACCACCAGCTGATATCCGCTCCGTGCAAGAGGTTCGGGTCCAAGGTGTCGACACGGAATCTGCCTTTCTGCTTCTTCGGCCCGTGACATTGGACACAGTTTTCCTCCAACACCGGTCTCACCTGTCTCGCAAACTCAACCAGTCGAGGTTTGGGGGCTTCGGCCTGGATGGGGACAGACTGAATACCGCTGGAAAGCTGACGCAGGTAGGTGGAATTCAGCCTCCCCGTCGCCCTCACCCGGCCAAGAGACTCAGCGCCCGCTGCTGCCAGCGGCAACGCAGTCAGGAACACAAATAGAAAAAGTCGATTCATCTATCGAAGGCAGCCAACGAAGACCGCGCGGAGTCTGACCACCCGGAGCCGTGTACTATTCGGGATTCTTGGGAAGAAGCCCCACAGCCCCGGTTCCGACCGCTACCCAGGCGAACTCGCCATCGTCAATGTTAGTGTTCAGACCCGATTCAGATGACTTGAAAGGCGGGCGTTTCCGAGCCGTAGCGTCAGGCCCGCCGCCAATCGCCCCCCCGAGCCGGAAAGACCAGTAACCCCGTTCTCAACTCACCGAACGCCAGTCTGCTCGAAAGCCCCAAGATTCGGCGCCGGCATTTGACCAGCGGGGAGGACGCCTGGACGCGGACCTTTCAACGACGGCCGAACTGGCTGTGTTCGTGCAGTTCCCTGATCTCCGCATCGGTGAGAGCAGCGTTCAGAATGGCCAGTTCATCAATCCGGCCATTGAGATTGCGGATGGCGAACCACGGGGTTTCGCGGAAGGGTTGCCCCCAGTTGCCGATCTCGCCGTTACCGATGCGCAGCGTCCGGATGAAATAGTCGGCGGCGATCTCTGCACGACTCACCCGTTCGCCGTTCACGTAATGGGACACCTGACGCCGTTCTGGATCAAACACGGAAACCAGATGCATCCACTGTCCGCTCATGGATTTGTCCCAGATCGAAGGCGAGTAATATACGCGATGAAAGCCGGCGTCTTCTGGCATCTTGGGATTTGGACGAGTATGATCGACCATCACCGAAAGCATCAGCTTGCCATCATCCCGAATCTGCCAGTGCGGTTCACCGGTCTCGTAGCCGTCACCCATGAACAGCGCGTTGTAGCGCCGGTCGAGACTGTCGATGCGCACCCACACCGCAAAGGTGAACGCTTCGAACTCGCCGGGAATGCGCACCCGAACGCGCGATCCCGGCCGGCGAAATTCCAAGGCCTGCTTCATCCCCGGCCAACGACCCGCCGCGGTTTCCGCCAACACCACCGCGCCATCGAATTCGGAACTCCGAGGTTCCGCAAGACTGGCGATGACCGCGGTCGGTTTGGCTCGGTCAAAGGTGTAGTACGCGATCACGCGCCGATCACGCGCAAATGCTTTGCTGTGGATCTGCCAACGCTCAAAGTCTTTCCGTTGACGGGTCTGCGTCTCCAGATCGAAGCTGCCCATGTCGGGAAAGGCGACCTGGCCCGCCTTGACCCGGGCGGCGACTCCGTCGCGGGGCAGTTTCCAGGCGGCGCCCTTCTCAACAATCCGCTCATCGGCATTGCGATGCCGCATGGAAATCTCGCCATCGATCACTTCGACGTGCGCTTTCCCGCCCCGGACTTCGAAGCCGAACTCCGTGCCCAGATCAATGATCTCCGTGTCCGGGCCATTGAGCTTGAAACCGCGCGCCGCGGGTGGAACTCGCATGCGGACCAAACCGTCACGACAGGACGCTTCCCAAGCCGATTCCAGGGCAATTTCAGCCGGACCTTGAATCACCATCGTCGCGCCCGAAAAGAACTGGATCTCCGCCACCCCGGATCGCAGTCGAAAGATCTCATCGCCCAGGCTGTCACCGCGGCGGCGTTCCGTCTCGCCCAACGCCCACTTGGCATCAACGAGATTCTCGATCACCGCGAAGCCATTCGCTGAAGGTTCAACGGCCGGCTCATCAACCACGGGCTTGGCCGACTGCTCAACAGCACCCGACCGGCCACCAAAATGCATCAGAGCCAAACCCAACAAAAACGCGACGCCGGCAGCGATTGCGATCGGGAAGAAACGTGAAGTCGCGGTAGTGGGCAGGGCGACAACATTTGTCGGAGTCGCCTCGTTTTCCAACCAGGGCTCCGCCGTTGCATCAGCGCTGCCGTCAGCTTTTGCTTGGAGATCATGATGCAGGGCCAGGCTGCGTCGCACGATCTTGCGCAACTCGGGCCGATCCAGCATCCGATCCTGCAAGGCGGCGAAAGACGTCTCGTCAATCGTGTCGCCCAGCCAGGCATCGATCCATTCCTGTTCTTCCTCGGGCAGATCTTCGAAACGGTTCGCCTTCATCCGGCCTCCGGCGATGGCAGGGTTTTCTCTTCAACACACTTCATAACCTGACGCCGAATACGTCTGAGCCGCATGTAGAACGCGGCCGCAGTAGAACCTGCTTCCTCGGCCAGTTCTTTGACATTCACGCCGGGCGTGTAGGCCAACATCACGAACTTGCGCTGTTTCTCAGGCATCGCCAGCAGGCAGGATTCCAAGGCTTCGTGCTGCGCGTTACGCCCGTCAAGTTCGGCACCCGCCTCTTCGGCCATCAGATCCAACACGTCGTCGCGAAACACCAACCGGTCGCGGGCCATCTTGCGCCGATAGGCGAGCGCTTCGAAGCGGGTCACCACGCAGGCCCATTTCATGAAATTCGTATCCTGATCGAACTGGTCAAACTTGCGCCAGATCGCGATCGCCGCCCGCTGCACCACTTCATCCACGTCCCCCCAACTTGGAAGAAAGGAACCCACAAACCGCCGCAATCCGGCTTCGTGGTGGGCGAACAGCTTTACAAACGCCTCGTACCGGGCGTCTTCGTGGGGATCATTCTTCTCGAAATCCGACATACGACTCATACAGATACTGCCGTCGGCGGGAAAAAACTAACGCAGAATATTTTGGCCCGCTCGTCTGCTCTGGCGTATCCGTCGGCACTTCCAAACATCCCTCAAGAAAATACTTCCCCACCGACGTCCAAAAAACAGATAAACCGCGCTGTCACCACATCATGAAACATCTGCTCCTCACCCTGACCCTTCTGTTCCATTTCACCGCGCAGCCACAAGCGGGTCAAGCGGCACGCTTGCCCAATATCGTCTGGATCATTCCCGACGACATGTCGGCCAACTTTTCCTCTTACGGCGAAACCGCCATTGAGACACCACATGTCGACAAGCTCGCAGCGCAGGGCGTGAAGTTCAACCACGCCTACGTCACCGCGCCGGTCTGTTCAACCTGCCGTTCGGCCTTCATCACCGGCATGTATCAGACCAGCATCGGCGCGCATCACCACCGGAGTGGGCGGGGCACGGAAAAGATTCGGCTGCCCAAGCACATCAAACTCGTTCCCAAACTCTTCAAAGATGCCGGGTACCACACGTCTATCACCGGGTGGCCGAATCGCAAAGGCCGCCTCGGCAAGACCGACTACAATTTCGAATGGGACCCATCCGTGTATGACGGTGCCGACTGGTCCAGGCGCAAGCCGGGCCAACCTTTCTTTGCCCAGATTCAAACGCCGGGCGGCAAACTGCGCGGCAAGGATGAGAGTGGCTGGGACAAGATTCAGCGGGCGGCCGAAGCCACATTCGGCGAACGTACTCCCAACAGTGCCGTCGAACTCCCGCCCTACTATCCGAACCATCCGGACATCGTTCGCGACTGGGCCGCTTATCTCGATTCCGTTCGCATGACCGATGTGATGGTTGGCGAAGTCATCGCCCGCCTGAAGCAGGAAGGCGTTTTGGACAACACGCTTGTCATCTTCATGACCGATCACGGAATCAGCCACGGCCGCGGCAAACAGTTCATGTACGACGAAGGCCTGCACGTGCCTCTCGTCATCCGCGGCCCCGGCATCGAACCTGGCACCGTTCGGACCGACGTCGTCGAACACATCGACATCGCCGCCATTTCCTTGGCGGCCGCTGGCATCAAAATTCCCGACTATATGCAGGCCAAGGACATCCTTGCGAAAAACTACCAACCGCGTCAGGCGGTCTTCGCCGCTCGCGATCGCTGTGACGAAACCGTCGATCACATGCGTTCAGTCCGGACCCCGGACTTCAAGTACATCCGCAACTTCCTGCCCAACCGTCCCTACCTCCAACCCTGCGCCTACAAGGATGCCAAGAACGTCCTCAAGGCTCTGCGCGAATGGAACACCGCCGGCAAACTGAATGAAGCCCAGAAACTCCTCTTTCGCGAGACCCGTCCGAAAGAAGAACTCTACGACATGAACGCCGATCCGCATGAAATCAAAAACCTTGCCGGCAATCCGAAGTACGCAAAGAAGCTCAAGGAAATGCGCCGGCGATTGAACCGGTGGATGAAGGAGACCGACGACAAAGGCCGCCAGCCTGAGTCTGCCAAGATGTTCGACAGCGATATGGCCACCTACCTGAACACCATCAAGATCCGTTCCACCGCCGAACACCACCAACTTATCAGCGACAACATCGCGCTGATGAAGAAGTGGGCTGACGAAGGCCGGTGAGCGGCGGACTTAAGGTTCGCAGGCTACCGACTCAGGGTTCGACCACCTGGATGTGATCGATGTTGCCGCCGCTCTTGCCGATCGTGCTCAAAGTGATGGTATTGTCCCCGGTCTTGAGCGAGATCTTCGTGCTCAGATCGACCCACTTCCGCCAACTTCCCGATTCCGGAAACGGGAGCGTTGCCACCGCAGTTCCATTCACGGAAAGCTTCAAGGGCCGATTGGAACCGGCCAAGGCATAGCGGACAATCAGCTCGGTATCCCCGGCTTTCCCGGAGGTGACTTTCCACTCAACGGATTGTTCACCGTTCCCATAGTCGATATAGCCCTTACCCGTGAAACCACCATTGCTTGACTGAAACGCGGGCCCGTTGCGTTTGGCATCTGAGGCGGTGTAGACCGTGCCTTTCGGATCCTTGACGGCCACCGGTTTGACCGCTTTGGCGGGCGTTTTCTTCTTCGCCTTGAACGGAATCAACGCCCCCGCGTGCAGCGGATCGGGCGGAGTGTCAGAGAGCAGACGATTCAGCGTGTAGACGAGGTAGTTGTTGGTAAGCCGAGCTTCGTCGGCGGCTTTCAAGCCGTTGACAGTCACTTCATGAACATGCCAAGCCTTGAGCTCGTTGAGATAGACGTCGACTACCCGCCCATCGGGCGAAATGTCGATCGAATCGATTTCGACCGGCACTTCATCATGACGCGGCGAGCCATACTTCTGAGTGTACTGGTAGTAGTAGCGCTTGAAAGGCCAGGTCTCCTTCTTGCGCGCGAGAGTCTTGTCCACTGGTTTGGTGAAGCGGAAACGGAATCCGTCCTGCATGAGTTCCATCTTGGCCACTTCAAACGGCACTTCGCCGTTCCATTTCACATGCTGGATCCCTTGATTGCCCGCCCAGGTGTGTTTGGTATGACCGACGTAGAGGCTGCCATCGGGCGCCCACGCCATCCGGTTCACACCGGTGCGCATGGGAGCGCCGTCAATGAAAGGAACACAGGCGCCCTGCAGTTCCCCGCCCACCTTCTCCAGCATCACGCGCATGATCCGCGGCTGGTTCATCTCGCCGACCAGAAGCTGGCCGGTGAAGGGGCCGAACTTTGCGTCCTCGGTGATCGCGAGCACTTTCGTCGGTGAGTTCGCCATCGCCCCATGGGGAAAGACAACACAGGCGCGCGTGCGGAGCTTGGCCAGCTCCGCCGGCGGAGTCTCAATCGGTGTCCCTTTGAACCCGGGTTTCCACGCAAGGCTCGCCGCGTGACCGTAGAAACGTCCCCGCTTCACGTGGAACAACTTGCTGGTGCCGACCCAGTCACCCTGGTTGTCCGTCACGAACAGGTTGCCATCGAGATCCGTGCCGAGTCCGTTCGGAGTGCGAAAACCGAACGCGTACGGAATCGTTTTCCCATCCGGAGTGACCTTTAACACGCAACCGCGGTAAGGCGTCGAAGCATGCATGCGCCCCGGTCTGCCACGGGAATCGAATCGGCCACGAACGATGGTGCGGATGCCGTTGCCACTTGAGCCTGTGCCCAGGGAGAAAAAGAAGGACCCTTCAGCATCACGAACGGGTGTGAAATGAAACTCGTGGTAATTGCCCGACATGCCGAACGCCTCGCTGACGGCTTCGAAATCATCGGCTTTGCCATCTCCATCGGTGTCGCGGACCCGGGTCAGTTCTGGACGTTGTGAAACGACGAGTTCGGAATTCGAAATGACCACGATGCCCAACGGATTGTGCAGACCTTCCGCGAACAGGTGCCATTTGTTCTTCTGGATGTCGTAGAAAAAGATCTCCCCACTGGGCATGCAGACCACGAGCCGGCCATCGGGCAGAAAACCCATTCCGTCGATCTGTTGCGTCCCGAATTTCGATGGCGGCGACGGCACCTCGCTGACGGCATAGACCGGCGATGTTTTCGCCAAGAGACCGGGACTACCAAGCAGCATTATGGCGGCTGCCAAACATTGGAAAAAGTGTTTCATTCGAATTGAGACGCGACAGGTTTCGGCGCGGGATTTGCCTCGATGGCGGTGATGTGGAATTCGGCAGATTGCGCAGCGGAGATTTTGAGCGATCCGTTCTTGGCGATCGGACCGGACGAGCTGCTGATATAGGCGAGCTGGGTCGGCGTCAGACTGAAAGTAAGCGCCGTGGCCGGTTCCACCGAAAAGGTTCGCACGATACCCAGCTTGTCCGCTGATTCGCGGATGGTCTCGCGAATCAGATGTTTGCCGAAGGCATAGCGAAACTCCGGATACCCCTCCCTCAGTCGATAGCCCTTGTAGACCGGCAGGCCGGACACACCCTCTATCCGGATGGGAAAATCCTTCGCCTCAGAAGTGTCATAGAACGGTTCATCCCGGTTCGTCTCCGCCAAGTGCGCGTAGTCTTCCGGTTTTAACAGACTGGACCGCGCCCGGTAATAGGGATCGCCGTAGAATTCAGCCACCGGCTTGCCATTGCTGCTCCAATGAACGCGATTGCCGCGAATGAAACCGCCCTTGGCCCAAGCATAGCGCAATCGGCACTCAGCGGCATCCCAGCAAAAGAACTGATCACCCGGCAATGCGACCGCAAAGGCCGCCGGCGAGGCACCGGGCATGAACGTCCGATACACAACCGGCTCGGCAACGTTCTGCAACGCGTCGTCGAAGTCCGGTTTGAAGGTTCCGTTCCGTTTCACCAGATGGGCCGCGAACGGATAGGCCTTGAGAATTTTGCCGGGTGTATAGACATCCGCCGGCAATACCTTGCGCGCCTTGGCCACCTGTTTCGCCGTCACCAACGGAGCCTTGTTTCCCCACGACTGGTGCACGTAGTTGATGATCAGCGACAATTGCTCGTCGTTCATCAACAATTGCGGTGGCATGGCCGAGAAATAGCGCTTGTTGTTCACCTTCACGGGACCGAAGAGGCCGCGCAAAACGATCGCGATCGTGCGTTCCGGTTTCTCGTCCTTCAGCCAGTCGCTCCGCGCCAACGGCGGAACTGAACCGGGCTGCCCCTTACCGTCCGCCATGTGGCATATCACGCAGGATCCTGGCCCTTCGTAGAGTTTCTTCCCCTCCGCAAGCGGACTCGACACTGCCGCATCCACTGAACGGGCGAAGCCGAGCACCAGCAACACGCCGGACAACAGGTGGCACAATCGTGATCTCATTGATTTCATTTGCACTTGGAACACCAAGAAAGTGTCGGCGGACGGTAGCAGGATCGATCAGCCGGCGAAACCCCGTTCGCAGCGGGGTATTTGCCGTTGCATAGGACAATCCTGCGGTCTAATTTTCGCGCGCTATCCCGGCGATCCCGATCGCCCATGTTGCCGGGCTCCATACGCGACCAAACGTATCCATGACGACGTCCGACAATCCACTCTGTTCAATTATCATCATCTCCTACAACACGAGGGAGGTGACCCGGGAGTGTCTGGCGTCGGTCAAAGCTGCGAATCTCAAGTTCACCTACGAGATCATCATCGTCGACAACGCCTCCGCTGACGGCAGCGTCGAGATGTTCGAGCAGGATTATCCGGAAGCCACCCTCATCAAGAATGCGGAGAACGTCTTTTTCCCGAAGGCGAACAACCAGGCGATGCTGGTCGCCAAGGGTCAGTATTTCTTCCTGCTGAACAGTGACACCTTGGTCGAGCCAGGAAACATCGAAAAGCTGATCGACTTCCTCGACAAGCGCTGGCCGAAAGTCGGCGTGGTCGGCCCGAGCGTCCGTAATAAGGACGGCTCGCGGCAGTCAGAAGGGCATTCCTTCGACACCAAGCATCACGTCATCGCCCGTTTTCTCTTCCTCCACAAACTCCCGCTGCCCTTTTTCCTTAAAAAGCTGCTCCTGCCCTTGGGTTACGAACCCGGTCTCTACGGCCGCACCCGCAAGGTCGGCTGGGTCATGGGCTGCGCCCTGATGTTCCGGCGCGAACTCTACGAAAAGTTCGGCGGGCTCGACGGTGACTTCGTCTTCTACTGCGATGACATGGAGTTCTGCTACCGGGCGTGGAAGCACGGCTACGAGGTCTGGGTGGATGTCGATTCCGAAATCACCCATCTCGGCGGAGTCAGCTGGGTGGTCGCCAAGAAGACCGGCGAATCCAAGAAGCTCCCGGACTACCATGAACGTCGCTTCGTCGCGCACCAGAAGATGTCTGGCGTGATGTACAAAATTAAGACCAACCGTCTGCGTATATTTCTGTACTCTGCCATCCTGCCCCTATTGTCGATCTTGAGTTCGGGTCGCAAGAAAGAGCTCGTGGAGAAGATTGCGTTGCACCGTGAAGAGAACGAAAAGTTCCTCGCCTTGCGGGCGGAAGAAAAGGCCGCCAAAGGCTGAGAACCGCCCCTTGGGAACGCCCGCTTCAGGATGGCTGCCGCATTGCGCAGATTCTGCTTTTTCCGCAACTGCTATTGGCCCGCCAACCGACTTTCTTCGTAAACCAAGCACGCTTGAAAAGCACTTTGCTGAAAAGGAGTTGCAGGCAAAAAACGCCCAAGCTAGCATGCTTTTCATGAAGATTGATCGCGCGTTGAGCTACGGGGACATCATGAATCTTGAGCCGATCGAGGCGGCCTTCCAAGGCTTCCAGGAGGCGAAGCCGTTCCCGCATTGTGAGATCGATGGATTCTTCAAACCGGAGTACGCCGACGCGATCGAACAGGCGTTTCCCGGCTTCAACGACGAGAAGTATTGGCACACCTATCTGAACGCTATCGAGGACAAGCGGACGTGTAACAACTGGAATCTTTTGCCGCCGCTTCTGTACCAGACTTTCAATATATTAAACTCTCCCGAGTTCTGCGCGTATCTTTCCAAACTGACCGGTGTAGAACCGCTCAAGTCCGATCCCGGCCTGAACGGCGGCGGACTGCATATCCACAAGAGCGGCGGCAAGCTGAACCAACATCTGGACTACTCCGTGCATCCCAAGCTGAAGATGCAACGGAAGATCAACATCATCGTTTACGTAAACAGCCATTGGCAGGAAGACTGGGGCGGCCAGCTGGGACTCTGGGGCAAGGGTGAGAATCCGAAGCGGCCTGGTGAATTGCAGAAGAAACTGATCCCGGGATTCAACAAGGCCGTGGCCTTTGACACCACAATGGACAGCTGGCACGGACTTGCCGAACCCGTCAAGAGTCCCGATGGCGAATGCCGACAGAGCCTCGCGGTCTACTATGTCACCAACCCGCCGGTCGGGGTCGATGAACGCGGTAAGGCGTTGTTCGCACCGACCAAGGAACAGGAAGACGATAAGGAAATTCTAGAACTGATCGAGAAGCGCGCCTCAACCGCCACGGCCGACAAAGTCTGGGCCAAGAAGGACTAAGCGAACCCGGCGATTGAAATATCCGAGTCCCGGTTGACCCCAATGCGGTTGACCGGGGCTTTTTCGTATTCTGAATCACCTTGAAGAATCAGGGTCCCGTATGAGACAAGACTGAGCCATGGCCGAGCCCACCCCAGCTCCCGGCGTCCTGACCCGATTTGCGCTCCGCCTCCGGCGGATCACAACGTCCGGAAGATACTTGGGCGAATTGGATGGCCTGCGCTTCATCGCCATCGCGTGGGTCGTCCTGCATCACATCCACACCTATACGGAGGTGACCTTCGACACGGTTGATTCACCCAAGGGCAACTGGCTCGGCTACTTCCTCGATCTGGGCAACCTCGGCGTTCCGCTCTTTTTCGCCATCAGTGGATTCATCCTCGCCCTGCCCTTCGCCGAATACCATCTGAAGGAAGGCAAACATGTTCCGCTCAAGAAATATTTCTTCCGTCGCCTCACCCGCCTCGAACCGCCCTATGTCATCGTGATGTGCCTATGCCTGGCGCTCCACATTGCCAAGGGCGGCATGCCGATTGGAGAACTGATGGGGCACTTTTGGGCCTCGTTGTTTTACGTGCACGGCTGGGTCTATCACGCGGGCAGCACGTTGGACCCCGTGGCATGGTCGTTGGAGATCGAGGTGCAGTTTTACATCTGCGCTCCCTTTCTCGCGCTGGTGTTCAAACTTCCGGCATTCGCGCGCAGACTGCTGCTGACGGTCGCCATCGTGCTGTTCGGCATGGCTTCGGCCGGCAAGGCTTCGGCGGGATTCTGGCTGGAGAGGGGCCTGGTGCCCAATCCTCACCACTATCTGTTCGCGTACATCCATCACTTCCTGGTGGGCTTCATCCTGGCGGATCTCTACCTGACGCGACCGGCATTCATTGACCAGGTAAACAAGAACCTGTGGGATGCCATCGGCATCGTCGCTTTCTTCTGCGTACCCTTCGCCTGGATTGCCGATCTCGGTTGGTTCCTCTTTCCGTTGAACATGTTCGCGTTCTACCTCGGAGCGCTCAACGGGCGCATCATTCCCCGGATACTTCAACAACCGGTCATCGCGACTCTGGGAGGCATGTGCTACACGATCTACCTGTTGCACGTTCCCATTATCGCGGCCGTCAACAAGATCTCCCAGAAGTTCGTCATCTCCGACACCTACCTGCAGAACCTGCTGCTGCAGATCGCCATCATGCTGCCGCCGATCATCATCGCGTCTCTGGTCTTCTACGCCTTGGTGGAACGGCCGTGCATGGATCGGCTTTGGCCCTCAAAACTTGCCGCCTGGATCAAGTCCAAGTTCCGCGGCAGTTCCTCCGGCGGCGACGGCGACAAGCCGGCAGCGACGAACTGATCCGAGTCCGTGAATTCGTGATGACAAGGCCGGCGTATGCCTTACGCTGCAGGCATGTCCCCACCACGCCCTGCTCTCGCAGTTCTTCTGCTCACTCTGGTCTGCGCATACGCCCAACCTCTCCCGGGTACGAAAGCCCTGAAATTCGACGGTGATGACCTGTCCGGTTGGGTGATGGATGGTGCCCACGAGTTCGTGGAACGAAAGATTGCTGAGGCGACGACGAGCCGTGCCCGTTTCTGGAATTTTCCGGAAATTCCCACCAACGCCCGCGCTCGTTTGAAGATGACGGGCACTGCGGGCAAGGCCGCATGGAATCAGGCACTGGCCCCCAATCGTGAGCGCTTGAGCCGAATTCTGGGAGTAGTGGACCAACGACTGCCGGCCCGACTGGAAAGATTCGGAGACGATTTACGCCCAGCCGTTGTGGTTGAGAGATCGGGCCATAAGATCTGTCAAATCCGCTGGGATGTGTTGCCCGGCTATTCCGCGGAAGGATTGCTGGTGGAACCGGCAGCCAAGGCTACCGCGAACATCGTTTTGATTCCGGATGCGGACACCGTGCCGGAGGATGTGATCGATGCGGAGTCCGACTATCAAGCCATCCGCAACGCGATCGCACAGAACGCCCGGGTGGTGATCGTGACGCCGATTTCCCGCGCGAAGATTCCCACCGAAGACCGCCGGCTGAAACGGTCTGACCAGACCTATCGCGAATGGATCTATCGCCAGGCCTTTCACATGGGCCGACACATCGTCGGCTATGAAGTGCAGGCAGTGTCAGCCGCTGTCGATTGGTTTACCAAGAACGATCCCGAACTGAAAGTCGGCGTGGCCGGCCATGGCGAGGGCGGCATGATCGCCTTCTATGCCGGAGCACTGGATCGTCGAATCGATTCGACCAGCGTCAGCGGTTTCTTTGGACCCACAGCGGAATCCTGGCGCGAACCCATCTATCGCAACGTCTGGGGCATACATCGCGAGTTTGGAGTGGCGGAAATCAAGATGCTCTACGGTTCCCGTGATATCCTGCTCAATCATGGAGCGTTCCCCGTCCTGAAAGGACACAAGGGGGAGCTATGGAAACCACAGCGGTCGGCAATGACGAACGAATGGAATCGGTTGACGGGCGCTTCGCCCTACAACTCATCCTTTTCCTGGACAACCTCGGAAGGAAGGGAACCGCCGATACTAGGCCGGTGGACATTCCCACCTCACCGGTCTCAACTCCCCCTGAAACCCTACGTCTCCGCTTTCCTCAAACCAAGCGGGAGCCCGAAGAAACTGAATCTCTCAACGCAGGTCAGAGAGGCGCGACATCAACGCATTTTCAAGGGCATGGAATCCCATGTGCAGAATCTGGTCCGGCAATCCGAACATGTCCGCGACGAACGCTTCCTGCTGAAGGTACTGCCCGAATTGAACAACCGGCGCTGGACGACTCTGAAGACACATCCCCTGCAGAATGCGGATCAGTTCATCAAGGGCGCCAAAACGTTTCGCGAAGAATTCAATGAAGAGGCGATTGGCAAATTCGATGAAGCCCTCAGCAAACCCAAGCCGCGCTCGCGCAAGATCGCCGAGACCGAAAAGTGGACAGCTTATGACGTTGTCCTGCAGGTTTATCCGGAACTGATCGCGTGGGGTGCCCTCGTTCTGCCCAAAGATCTCAAACCCGGCGAGAAACGTCCGGTGGTCGTCTGCCAGCACGGTCGTAACGGTGTCCCGCTCGACACGATCAACCGGAACAAGACCGCCTACAACGACTTCGCGGCGAAGCTCGCCGAACGCGGCTTCATCACCTTTGCCCCGCACAATCTCTACCGGGGCGAAGACCGCTATCGTTGGCTCGACCGCAAGGCGAACACCATCAAGGCATCGCTGTTCTCATTCATTCTTGCCCAGCATCAGCAGACGCTCAATTGGCTTGGCTCGCTCCCCTACGTGGACGCCGATCGCATCGCCTTCTACGGGCTGAGTTACGGTGGCGAAACCGCAGTCCGCGTTCCGACAGTACTGGAAGGTTACAGCCTCTCGATCTGTTCCGGAGATTTCAATCAATGGACCCGCAAAGTGGCCGCCACCGATCAACCATTCAGTTTCATGAAAACGATCGAATGGGAGATGCCCTACTGGAATCTCGGCCACACGTTTGACTATGCCGAGATGGCCTACCTGATGATTCCCCGCCCATTCATGGTCGAACGCGGCCATCACGACGGCGTCGGCCGGGATCAATGGGTCGCCCACGAATACGCCAAGGTCCGCTGGCTATATGCCCAGCTAGGAATGGTGGACAAAACCGAGATCGAATATTTTCAGGGCGGCCACAGCATCAACGGCGAAGGCACGTTTGACTTCCTGCACAAACACCTCAAGTGGCCGAGGAAATAGGCGGGCTGGAGACTTGCCTGCAAAAGGTTTCGTTTTCAGAGTCACCCCCATGAAACACTTTCAAGTGCTCTTTTGCGCTTCGATTCTGACCGCGACAACCGGTTGTGAGCAAAAGACGACCACACTCACACCAACGCCTCTGCCAGCGAAGCCAGATATGGTTGAAGCCCAGACAGTGGGCATTCCTATCCCTGAAGGTGGGGAGCTGGTCTTCGATCATTCACCGGAAGCTCAACGCCTGAACAAAGGGCCGGAAGAAGCCGTGGCTGAATTCGAATCAGTTGATGGAAAAGGCACCGGATTTCAAAAAGCCATTCGCGGTCAGGTCCTTGGCACGTTGCCGGAGAAGCCCTGGTATGCCCAGATCTCCACGGCTGCCGCGGCCGATCTCATGCAAGGCGACACCGTTCTGCTCTCGTTTTGGGCCCGTACCGTGACGACGGAGGCAGATGAGGGGGCTGGCGAGTTTCTCGTCTATTTTGGCGTCCCGGCAGCCGAAGGAACTGCGGAAGCTGATCGCCTTCCCACGTCATACAATCTGATGAAAAAAGTAGGCCCGGACTGGAAACAATTTCTGTTACCCGTGACGATCGCAGCTGACTACACGGCATCGCCCGCGCTGTTGAATCTCGATTTTGGCTACGCCGTTCAGACCTTGGAATTCGCCGGCATCCGAGCTCACCGATATCCAGACAAGACGATCGCTGATCTTCCTTCGACGGAACAGACTGATTCCCCTCCAACCTTCCGACCCGATCAGCTGAAGTAATCGTCGTCTCGGTGAATCTGAATTGGCCGGGGACAGCCGACGCGACCGTCCGAGCTTCCGTCACTCCTTGTTATCCAAGCGCCTCTTTAACTCCGCCAATCCGGCGCCATTCGCCTGTAGGTAATCCTGTTGAGCCCGATAGGCGGCCGCCCGAGCCTTCTGCAGCTGCTTGTATTCTGGATTGTCCTTAAGCTTCCGGTTCTCGGCTTTGCGGGAATTGTTGATGGCGTCGTCGGTAATGAAGGCCTGCGGGTAGGCTGATTCGAGTTTCTCTTGGGCGGCTTCGCTGGCAGCGACCCGATTCTGGTAGGCGGTGGTGTCCCGGTGCTCGCGGCGCAGGCGTCCCAGTGCCGCCTTGCGACGACTGTTCGGATAATCATCGATCTCCGGTTGTTGAGCAATCAGGTAGGTATCCAGCGCGCGTTTGGCCCGATGGGCGACCTGGAGGAGTTCCTTGTACTCAGTATCTTCCTTACCAAGCTTTTTGCGGAGATCGAGAGCCGCTTTCTTGTGTTCCTTGTGCGAGCTGAAGGCGGCAGGGAAACGTTTCTTTTTGAGTTCGTCGAAGTCGTCGACCCGCTTGATCAGGTCGCGGTATTCGGGGCGGCGTTGGTAGAGCCATTCGTGAGCGTTGGTCAGTCGAATCTTGTATTCGTCCTGAGTTGATTTCTTCATCGGGTGTTTGTTCGCGACCGCCTTGATGTGCTTGAGGTTGGCAGCTTGGTCTCGGTGTTTGCGAACGGTGAGAATCTGCACGTTGTCGAAGGCGGCTGGCCGATCATCGACCTGAAAGGCAAAGTAGGTCCGGTCCTTTTCAAGAATCGGATGCATGGCGTAGGCGACGTGATCACGATCGATGCGGGCGACCATCTGGTTGCCGATGATTTCGACGGTCATCGTATACCAACGGTCGGGTTCGAAGTCGTAGGCGCATTCGCCGTGACGGTAGGAGAAGTACGGTCCGGTCTCGTCCTTGGCGGTCTGGATGTAGAAGTGATCGGGACGGATGTGGACGACCGAATTGTAATGGCCGTGACTGCCCGTGAGCATGCGGATGTCCTTGGATTTCTGGAACTGGAAGTCGAAGCGAATTAGAACTTCGTCGTAGGCAGCTTCACGCAAAAAGATGCGCGTGTTTGCTGTTCCGCTGTCGACGCGTTGCAGGACTCCATTTTCGGCGGACCAATCACCGTTGTACCACAGGCGTTCGCTGGCCGGACCCGAGAAGTGGTCGGCGAAGTAGAGTTGGCGCGGCTCGGTGAGCAGCGGCGCCGAGGGCGTGCGGGCGGAAACGTCCTGGCGCCATTTCGCAAGCTTCGCCTTCAGCTCGCTGACTTTTGCCGGATTCTTGGCGGAAAGATCTGACTCCTCGGACGGATCGTCGGCCAGGTGGTAGAGTTCGGTTTTGCCGATGTCGAACTTCTCGATCAGCTTCCAGTCGTCTTTGAGTATCGCTCCACCGCTGAAGCCGCCGAGGAAGTGCGGGCGGTCGAGCGGGTAGTGCCAACAGATCGCGTCGCGTTCGATCACCTGGGTTGGCTGCTTCCAATTATTCAGAATGGAAACGCCATCCAGTTTGTCTTCTGGTTCGATCCCCGCGGCAGCAGTCAGGGTCGGATAGAAATCCGTGTTCACCGTCGCTTCATCGCTGACTCCGCGGCCGCGAATCTGGGCCGGCCATTGCACAATGAGCGGCACGCGAATGCCACCCTCATACAGCTCACTCTTGCCGCCCCGCAGCGGTGCGTTCGAGGTGATGTTGGATTCACCACCATTGTCACTGGTGAATATGAAGATCGTATTCTCCAGCAAGTTCAGATCCGCGAGCTTCGCGCGGATCTTGCCAATGCCCTCGTCGATCCCTTCGAGCATCGCGGCGAGATGCGGATTGTGATCGACGGCCCAGTGATTGCCGGCATCGCCTTTGCCCAGACCAGCATCCTCGCAGATGTAGCAGTTCTTCCGCCCTGATGATCCGGGAGCGTGCTTCTTCCGATACTTTTCAACGAGATCGGGGCGACCGTTGAGAATGGTGTGCGGCGCGTAGTGGGCGAGATAGAGGAAGAAGGGCTTGTCCTGGTTCCGCTCAATGAAATCGACCGCTTCGAGATTCAACCGGTCGGTCAGATTTTCATCCTCGCCGAGGCGATTGTCTGGAATGTCGAGCCAACGGATGGGTTGGGTGCGGAAGACATACGGCCAGGTGTTCGCGCCATTGCCTACGCCCTTCACTTCGCTGCCGATATTCCAGTCGAAGCCGTGATCGGTCGGTCGCGTCTCGAATTCCGCCTCGTGATGTCGGTAACCCGTCAAATGCCACTTGCCGATCATCCCGGTGGTGTAGCCGTGTTCCTTCAGTTTCTCAGGCAAGGTGACCAGATCGGTCGGCAGGCGGTTGGCGGAATTCGGCCGGAGGTAATCCAGAATTCCCAATCTTGCCGGATGTTGCCCGGTCAGCAACGCGGCCCGATACGGGGAACAGACCGGCGCCGCCGCGTAGGCCTGCGTGAAACGCATGCCCTCCTTCGCCATCCGATCGAGATTGGGTGTCTCGTTGAATGTGTTGCCATAGCAACCGAGTTCCGCCCAGCCGAGATCATCGGCGAGCACGAACACGATGTTGGGTTTTGCGGCCGAACTGTTCAGTCCGAGCAGCAGGCAGCCGGCAAGAACCAGCACTGTCATAATCTTCTTCATGTCGTCTTTGTAACCCCAGTCCCGGTTCAACTATTCCAATACACCTTGTTGGAAATCAGTTCGGTGTTCTTCGGGCCCGCGGATCCCTTGGTGAAATACGCCACCGAGGCCTGCCGCTGAAGTAGAATCCTCCGGAGGAAACGCTCTGTCATTTCCCAAATATGGAGCGATTCCCCTCCAATCTACTTGGCCTGAAGATTGGTGATTTGGCGGTTCGAATCAAGGGTCGCTTCGATCGTGCCATCTTTTCGCGAGCCGGTGATGCTTGAATCAGTGATTGTCACGTTGAAATCGTTGTCTTTGAGGGCAGTCGATAGGGCCAGCCGATGTTTGGGGATCTTGTAGTCGCCCGACATCCGGATAAACATCGCGACGAACTCAGCAGGTGACAGCGAAGGAAGCTTCGATGGATACGTGGAATCATCTATGAGGACAAACAGTGTGACGTTTTTCTGAGGTGCGACAAAGTAGGGACTGCGATCACTCAGGGACGCGGCAATCAACGCCAGGGTATGGCCGCCACAGGACAGTTTGCCGGTTTCAAGTTTCGGTGTGATCAATTCGGACAGCGACTGTTTCCCACCGAACTCTTTGACCCGGGATGCAAAGCGTGTGGATTCGGGATTGAGATTCCCCTTGTCGGCCCAGGCCCACATCCAGATTCCTTGAGCCGTTTCCATGCCCAGTGTTTGAAATTTCCAGGACTTGCCGGACGCGGTTTTCAACGTGGACTTGGGAACATCGATCGACCAGTTGCCGCTACCCAGGTTCTCCAAGAGCAGCAGCTGTCGCCGATAGACCTTGAACGGCCTTTCGCTGAAGATGGATTCGAGCTTGCTCATTTCTTCAATCGCGAGAAGCGAATCGTCCCGTTCTGTTCGCCGATCACGGCCTTGGATCCACGATGAACGATGGCAACGGTCAACGGAAGGGCTTCTGCGTTGTTTGACGTCGTCAGCTGTTTGCCTTTCTCATCCCGTACGCGAATCACGCGGTCGCGGATGGCGCTGGCGAGTCGTTCACGTTGGTCGAACCTGGCGGCGAGGACGCCGTTGCCGAGCTTGCCGGGGTATCAACCGGGAACATGGGTAACAGACTGACCGGGGACATACCGATCCCTCGCGTACGTTTCAGGTTTCCCATAAAGCGGCGTTCAGCATTCGGTCAGGCCTTCCACGCAACGTCGACCTGGTAGCCAAGATCGGCGTAGTGTAAACGCCGCCCGAAAAGTGCGGCGGGGAGGCGCGCCAAATCGGGCGCTCGAAAAG
>Ga0055584_100000487_pt1 | contig 37690 bp, 30 predicted proteins | sample OSDHelmetaG_FD_58716 | JGI IMG/M metagenome (GOLD analysis project Ga0055584, IMG submission 58716) | Pelagic marine sediment microbial communities from the LTER site Helgoland, North Sea, for post-phytoplankton bloom and carbon turnover... | ecosystem: Environmental > Aquatic > Marine >...
TGACTCAAAAGTGACTGGAACCACATATACCTCAAAAGGCTTTAATTCCTTGCTTTCTAATCTGTCGTAATTCAGTGCATCCTTGATAGTATTATCAAGTTTCTTGTTGTCTGTGCTTAAAACAATGATTTCTTGTTTCTCATTGATCATAAATCTGATCTTTAAGGTTTCACCATTGAGTTGTGTGTAATCTAAATCTACTCTCGAGAGTTCTGATTTGATTTTTTTAGCCAAATCTTTAGATGGAATTAAATCTGCATTGTTAGCAAATGCGCTTCCTGCGATGGCGAATAAGAAAAGGCTGGATAAGAAAAATGCTTTAAAATTCATGATGACGTTTTTGAAAGTTTAAAAAAAATGTTGTGTTGTGAAAGCTTTCGATTAATAAAACGAGGATAATATTGCGATGTTACATGGTTTGGATCGGACTAGACAGATTTTGGATCAAATAGATAAATGCTTTAAGCAAGAATTTCTTAAATCGTCAATGTCTACAGTTGTTTTGGAACAAAAAAGGATGAAAAGTTAATTTTTGATTTTAACGAATTTTTAATATTTAAAAAACATTACTTTGATTTTTTAAATCGGATTATCAAATGAGTTCAATATAAAATAATAATGAAGAAGGTAATTATTTCAGTTAGCCTTGCATTGACATTTACTTCATGTGCTACAATTCAAGGTTTGTTATCTGAGCCAACTGTGTGGGAAACTGTCAGCGCGCTGAAAGAGGTTCTGAATACTAGTGCATTTAGGGCGATAGATAAACTAGCTAAACTCAATCAGAATGGTGTGGAAAGTATTATTCCTCAAGAGATTAAACCTGTATTATCGACATTGAGGACTCTAGGACTAGGTGATGAGATAGACAGGATGACAAAATCTATTGGAGATGCAAGTGAAATAGCATTGACAGAATCAAAAGGATTAGTTTCTGACGCCATAAAAGAAGTGAAGTTTGAAGATGCAGCGGCAGTTGTCATGGGAGGACCAGATGCTGCTACTTTGGTTATGAAAAATGCAATGTATGAAGCTGTAAAAAAGAGATATAGTGATAGATTAAATATAGAGCTAGACAAAACCGATGTCAACAAGTATTGGCCTATGGCTCAATCAGCTCACAACATTTTTGCAAAAAATAAAGTAGAAGGATCGCTATCGGATTTCCTAGCAGCAAAAGCCGTGGATGGTTTGTTTATTGCCATTGGTAAGGAAGAAGCGGTGATTAGGCAGAATCCAAATGAACTGGGAAGCACTGTGGTGGATAAAGTGTTTGATTATTACAATAGACAGAAACAAGGTAATGGCTCTTCGTTATCTTTTTAAAAGTTCTGATATTGATCCTGAATAATTGATTAGAACTTCATTCTGGGTTCGGGTGCCATATCAAAAGAACTAAATTCTTTTTTTAAGAATTTGTAATAGGCTGTGATTCCTATCATTCCAGCATTATCAGTACAATATTGAAATTCAGGTACGAAAACATTCCAGTCATTGGATTCGGACAATTTTTGAAGTTCTTTTCTCAGTCCTGAGTTTGCTGACACACCTCCTGCTATGGCTAAATCTTGAATTTTATACTCTTCCGAAGCTATTGTCAGTTTTTTAATTAAGATTTCCACTATTGTGGATTGTATTGAAGAACACAAGTCATTCAAATTATTTTCGATGAATTTTGGATTTTCTTTTATTTCTTTTTTTAGATAGTAGAGAATAGAAGTTTTTAATCCACTAAAACTAAAGTTGTGACCATCTACTTTGGGTTTAGCGAATCTAAAAGTATTTTTACCCTGATTGGCAAGTTTATCAATGTGTGGTCCTGCCGGATATGGTAAGCCAAGCATTTTGCCAGCTTTATCAAAAGCTTCACCAGCTGCATCATCTATTGTAGTTCCTATGACTTCCATATCCAAATGGTCATTAACTTTTACTATTTGAGTGTGTCCACCAGATACTGTAAGGCACAAAAAAGGAAATGAAGGATAAGGCTCTTCTATAAAATGGGCTAAGATGTGAGCCTGCATGTGATTTACTTCGATAATGGGTATATCCAAAGCCGCAGCCATGCTTTTTGCAAATGATACCCCAACCAGTAGACTTCCTAGAAGCCCAGGGCCCTTTGTTACTGCTATTGCTGATAAGTGGTGCTTGTCAATTTTAGCTTCATATAAAGCTGCTTTTACTACAGGTAAGATTTTCTGATGATGTTTTCTTGAAGCTAATTCTGGCACAACACCTCCATACTTTTCATGTACTTTTTGATTGTAGGTTACATTGGCAACAATATTATTATTCTTAAAAACAGCTGCAGAAGTATCATCACAAGATGATTCAATTGATAAAATGTAATCAGTACCCACCAAAATCAAGTTTTAAATCATCTTTAAAAGATGAATCATTGTTAAAATCAATGCAAATGTAGTTGTGCGAAAGAATAATAGTCTTAAAAAGATTTGAAGACGTTAAAAAAAATAGATTTCATGGCTTTGGAAAACAATGATTTATAAGAAAATAGCTATTATTGCGAAGTACAAAAAGGAAATTAATCAACAATGAGAATAATATTAAATTTGGTTTTGATAGCATTGATTGCTGCTCTTGCATATCTTCTTTATTCTGGAATCGCAGAACCGATAAAGTTTAAAGCAGAAAAAGACAAAAGACAAGAAGCTGTAGTCGCTCAGCTTGAGGACATTCGTACCTCTCAAGAACTTTATAGAGATATAACTGGTAAATTTGCAAACGGTTTTGATTCATTAACATATGTTTTGAAGACAGATAGTATTCCCTTTAGACAGGTATTAGAAGATCCAGAGTTTCCCGGTGATCCTGATAAATTTATAGTGAATACAATTTATTCTTCGGCAATTGATTCGATTAATGCCATGGGAATTGATCTTGATGGATTGGCAAATGTGCCATATTCTAATGGGGCTAAATTCTCAATAACGTCTGATACAATGACCTACCAAAAAACGAAAGTTTGGGTAACTGAAACTATGACGCAATGGTCAGAATTCATGGGTAGCTATGCTAGCACAAGCTATATGAAGTATGATGACACTTATAATCCTGCAAATATGATAGGGTTTGGAAGTTTGAATTCGCCTAATTTAGAAGGTAATTGGAAATAGAAATACCTTTTTCAAAAAGACAAATATCTTTAGAGCAATGTTCTAAGGATTTAAAATACAGGGCTATCCTTTCAAGGGATAGCCTTTTTTATGGCTTGTTTAATTCCAATAATCAGATTCTTCATTATGGTAGAGTCAATGTAGATGTTATACCAAAAACATCACTTCTCAATCAGCATAAACATGAATTCGGTCATTCAATAGTTGCTTTTAACAATCCTATATTTAGTCTTTTAGAATCTAATAGTGAGACCTTCAAGAAGTCACTGCTAAAATTTAATCACAGTATATCCGATTTGACTCGCTATCACATATTTTCTGAAAAAGTAGTGAACTCATCATCAGTTTTTACCTATGCCATTCCAAAACCAATAACAAAAGCGCTTTCTAAGCACATTGTGATGTGTGATTTCTCTCATTACCAGAAGGTATTTCTTGATTCAATAGGAATTAATCAACTCGGCAGTGAAATTCACTTAAGTTTATTAAGCGGGAATTTAAACCTGATATATTTTGAGAAAGGGAAACTTCAGATAGCAAATTGCTATCAAGTCCGAAATGAGTCTGACTTTTACTATTATATCGCATTAATTTATGATCAGTACAAACTGAAAAAAGGAGAGACACAGGTCTTAATGGACGGGGATTTCTCAGAGGTAAAATTAGATAAGCAGAAGTTTTTCCATTTTTTTGGAGTAGAGCCAGAAATTATTCACTCAGACACTGAAACTAATGAAACCAATACTACATTAGTTGCGTTAACTCGACTAAACAGATGCGCATCGTTGGAGGAAGTTTAGGAGGAAGATTGTTAAGGCCGAATATGAAAGGCTGGCCGACGAGACCGACTACCGATATATCGAAGGAAGCATTATTTAACATTCTCCAGAATAGAATTGACTTTTCAGATGTCAAAATGCTCGATTTGTTCGGTGGAGCTGGTAATCATTCGTTTGAATTTATATCCAGAGGATGTAATGATGTGACATATGTAGACCTTCATCCGAAATGTATACATTTTGTAAAGAATCAAGCAGAGGAGTTTGGAGTCTCAGACAGCATTAAAGTGATAAGAGGAGATGTTCAAAAATTTGTTTCCAGTTGTAAGGTGAATTTTGACTATATCTTTGCTGGACCTCCTTATCCATTAGTTTGGTTAAAACAAATTCCAGATTTAATTGTCAAAAATGAATTGATAGGAGAAGGTGGAATTTTAGTGATAGAACATAATCCGACTCATGATTTTACAAATCATCGGCAATTTATTGAAAAAAGAAAATATGGGCAGACCATTTTTAGTTTCTTTGCGCCCTGAATGTAAACAGTAGATGAAGTTTATACATAATATAAAGGAAAAAGTAAAAATAGCCTTCGGTGAGCTTTACAACTTAGATATTGATTCAAAAGAGGTTTTGATCAATGAAACCAGAAAAGAATTTGATGGAAGCTACACCGTCGTATTGTTTCCATTTATAAAAAAAGCAAAAACCTCACCCCAAGAATTAGGAGTAAAATTAGGAGGATATCTCAAAGACCATCTTGATTTTGTTTCAGGATTTAATGTGGTAAAAGGGTTTTTGAATCTTGAATTCGAAGGAAGTTTTTGGGTAGAAAAATTACAATCTATTCTTTCCTCTGATTCTTATGGTAATTCACCTCAGAAAGCAGAAAAGGTTTTAGTCGAGTTCAGTTCTCCAAATACGAATAAACCATTACATCTTGGCCATATAAGGAATATACTATTAGGATGGTCTACTCACAAGATATTAGAAGCAGCTGGATATGAGACTATTAAAACTCAAATCATAAATGACCGAGGCATTGCTGTGTGCAAAAGTATGCTGTCGTGGCAGCTTTTCGCTGATGGAGCAACACCCAAGACTAAGGGAGTCAAGTCTGATCACTTTGTAGGTGATTATTATGTGCTTTTTGATAAAAAACTGAATGAAGAGTATTCAAAATGGCAACAAAAAGAGGAAGCAATTGATATGTACAATTCTTCACGAAAAGAAAATGAGGCAAAAGAAATATTCTTTAAAAGATATAAGAATACTTACTTCAATGAATTCAGTGACCTCGGGAAGGAAGCCAAAGCTATGCTTATTAAATGGGAAAGCAATGATGAAGATGTAAGGAAACTGTGGACTCAAATGAATGATTGGTGCTATGAAGGATTTGATGCAACTTATAAAAAAATAGGGGTAGACTTCGACATATTGTATTATGAGTCAGATACCTACCTACTTGGGAAAAAATCAGTAGAGGACGGGTTGAGCAAAGGACTTTTTTATAAGAAAGAAGATGGAAGCATTTGGGTAGATCTGGAAGACTCAGGAATGGATCAAAAAATTCTTTTGAGAAGTGATGGTACGTCGGTATATATGACTCAAGATATTGGAACTGCACAAAAACGTAATGAAGATCATCATTGTGATAAGATGATTTATGTCGTCGGTGATGAACAGGAATATCATTTCTCGGTTTTGTTTGAGATCCTTAAGAAGTTGGATGAACCCTATTCGGATGGACTTTTTCATTTGTCTTATGGGATGGTAGATTTGCCAAGTGGCAAAATGAAGTCTCGAGAGGGTACAGTTGTAGATGCTGATGACTTGGTGGCTGATGTAATAGGTGAAGCAAGAGTTTCGGCAGAAGAAAGAGGAGATATTGTATCATTTACAGAATCGGAGAAAAGTGAGCTCTATAGAAAGATTGGATTAGGAGCATTAAAATATTTTATTCTCAAGGTGGACCCAAAAAAGAGAATGGTCTTTGATCCCAAAGAAAGTGTCGATATGCAAGGTCAAACTGGGCCATACATACAAAATGCTTATGTGAGGATACAGTCTGTTCTACGCAAATACCAAGAGCTTAAAAAGGATATAAAAACTGAAAGCTATAATCCTGAACAAATTGAAGCTGATATTATTCAAAAATTAGTGAACTATCCCAGTGAAGTAGATATTGCAGCAGCGTCATACGACCCTTCGAGAATAGCAACATATGGGTTTGAGCTGGCTAAGATGTATCACAAATTTTATCATGATCTTAGAATCCTTACTGCAGAAACTGATCTCGCTATGGCATTCAGAATAGAATTGAGTAAGTGTGTTTCTAAAGTATTAGCCCATTCTATGGATTTGTTGGGAATAGAAATGCCTGAAAGAATGTAAAATGACAGAGGATAAAAAAGCATCTAAAAATTTCATTGAAGAAATCATTGAATATGATTTAAAAAATGGTCTTCATGAAGGAAGAATACATACTCGTTTTCCTCCTGAACCAAACGGATACTTACACATAGGTCACGCAAAAGCTATTTGTCTCAATTTTGGGATAGCTCAGACATATAACGGTAAGACAAATCTAAGATTTGATGATACTAATCCACTTACTGAGGATACTTCTTATGTGGATGCCATTAAAAAAGATGTTAAATGGTTGGGTTTTGAATGGGCTAATGAGTGTTACGCATCGGATTATTTTAGTCAGCTTTATGAGTTCGCTCAAAAACTCATTTCCAATGATTTAGCCTTCATAGATGAATCATCAGTAGATGAAATAGCTGAGCAAAAAGGAACGCCTACATCTTCTGGAAAAGAAAGTCCATTTAGAAATCGTCCAAGAGAAGAAAGTCTTCAATTGTTTGAGGACATGAGAAATGGAAAAGTTGAAGACGGTGATATGGTGCTTAGGGCAAAAATAGATATGTCATCGCCCAATATGCACATGAGAGACCCTGTGATATATAGAGTAAAAAAAGCTACACATCATCGTACTGGTGATGATTGGTGTATTTATCCTATGTATGATTTTGCTCATGGACAATCTGACAGCATTGAAGGTATCACTCATTCTTTATGTTCGTTGGAGTTTATTCATCACAGGCCATTATATGATTGGTTTATTGAAAACTTAGGTATATTTCCTTCAAAGCAAACAGAATTTGCAAGACTGAATGTGTCTTACATGATCACCAGTAAAAGAAAATTGCTGAAGTTGGTTCAGGAAGGCTTAGTTGACAATTGGGATGATCCTCGAATGTCTACAATTTCAGGTATGCGTAGAAGAGGTTATCCTGCGGCCGCAATTAGAACATTCTGTGACAAAGTGGGAATTGCAAAGCGTGAAAACTTAATCGATATTGCTCTTCTCGAATCTTGCGTGAGAGATGAATTAAATAAGACAGCTACCAGAGCAATGGCAGTGTTGGATCCAATTAAAGTCGTAATCACTAATTTCCCCCAAGATAAAACAGAGATACTTTCGGCTGTTGACAATCCTGAGGAAGAGAATAGTAAAAGTCATGATATGCCTTTCTCTAGGGAAATCTTTATAGAGAAAGGAGATTTTATGGTGGATCCACCTAAGAAATTTTTCAGGTTAGGTCCTGATAGATCTGTAAGATTGAAAAATGCATATATCATTACATGTGAGTCATATGAACTGGATGAGAATGGAGAAGTGAAAGAAGTGAGATGTATTTATCATCAAAATAGTAAAAGTGGTTCAGATACTTCAGGGATAAAAGCAAAGGGAACTTTACACTGGGTTTCTATAAGTCATGCTTTTTATGCTGATGTGGAGGAGTATGATAGACTATTTACTGAAGAGGTTCCTGATGGTCATGAAGACAAAGAATTCCTTGAATTCTTTAATGAAAACTCTAAAATCACTTTGAAAGATGTACCTATGGAGCCATTTCTGAAAGATGCAAAACCAGGTGATCAGTACCAATTTATGAGAAAAGGGTATTTTGTCTGTGATCAAGAAAGTAGTGAAAACCGAAAAGTTTTTAATAAAACAGTAGGCCTCAGAGATACTTGGGCAAAAAAACAAAAAAAGAAGTAGGACACAGCCTTATGGAAAAGGGAAAAGTCATATTAGCAAAACAGAAGTTCAATCTAACTTTGGATAGACTTTGTCAGCAGCTTATAGAAAACTATGGGGACTTTTCTGATACATGCATAGTTGGAATACAAGAGAAAGGAGCACTTTTTTCTGATAGACTGATGACGCATTTAGAAGCTTTTGGACAGGTACCAAATTTGAAATATGGAAAATTGGATATTACATTTTTTCGTGATGACTTCAGAAGAGGAAGATCCCTAACTCCAAGTAAAAATGAAATGGACTTCATTGTAGAAGGTAAAAAGGTGATACTACTAGATGATGTCTTATATACAGGTAGAACCATACAATCTGCAATGAATGCTTTACAGCAATTAGGTCGTCCCGATAGTGTAGAACTCATGGTTTTTGTAGATAGAAGGTTCAATAGGCACCTTCCTATACAACCTAATTATGTCGGAATAACAGTAGATGCACTGAATGAGGCCTATGTGAGGGTACATTGGAGCGAACATTCTGAAAAAGATGAAATTCTATTTTTTGATGATAAATAACTTCTGATTTGTCGAAAGAAACAGTATTGAGTACAAAACATTTATTAGGAATAAAAGACCTGACTCCTAATGATATTAACCTCATATTTCAGACCGCGGATGGGTTTAAAGAAGTTATAAATAGACCTATTAAAAAAGTTCCTTCACTAAGGGATATTACTATAGCAAATTTATTCTTTGAAAACTCTACAAGAACAAAGATTTCATTTGAATTAGCAGAGAAAAGACTTTCTGCTGATGTTGTTAATTTTTCAGCTTCCAGTTCATCTGTAACGAAAGGAGAGACCCTACTTGATACAGTGAATAACATTCTGAGTATGAAGGTGGATATGGTAGTGCTCAGACATCCTACACAAGGAGCTCCACATTTCTTAGCAAATAAGATCAATGCTAATGTCATCAATGCGGGTGATGGTACGCATGAACATCCCACACAGGCTTTATTAGATAGTTATTCTATTAGAGAAAAGTATAAAAATTTTAATGACCTTAAAGTTTGCATTATAGGAGATATTATGCATTCTAGAGTTGCGTTAAGTAATATATTTTGCTTGAAGAAACTTGGAGCTCAGGTCAAAGTATGTGGCCCTCCCACCTTAATACCCAAAATGACAACTTCTTTAGGAATAGATGTAGAATATGATATCGATAAAGCTTTAGAATGGTGTGATGTTGCTAATGTTTTGAGAATCCAGTTTGAAAGGCAGGACGAGAAATTTATTCCTAGTTTAAGAGAGTATTCCACTTATTATGGAATTACCCTGGATCGTGTAAATAAGCTATCAAAAGAAATCACAATTATGCATCCAGGCCCAATAAATAGGGGAGTGGAAATTTCAAGTGACCTTGCTGATTCAGAACATTCAATAATATTAGATCAAGTTGAAAATGGAGTAGCTATTAGAATGGCTGTTTTATATCTTTTAGCAGGCCAAAATGGCTAAGACCAATTAAATTCAACCTAAGTGATGGAATAATTTTTGCTTTCCTGTTAAATAACTCAAAAAAAATCTACAATCTGTTAACCTATTTATGTTAGAATGACGTTATAAGTACGGTTTTAAAAATCACTTCAATTACAATGAGAAAAACATTATTACCTCTAATTTTCTCCATATTCGTTACATCAATTTTTGCAAAGTCAGTTGTAAACATTGAAATAGAATACATGAATTATGAAAATGATACCTTATTAATAGCATATCATTTTGGGGAGAAAATCCTTATCCAGGATACGCTCATAGCTAAATCAAAGTACAAATTTGAATATAAAAGAGAGGAGGCATTGGATCCAGGAATGTATATGCTTGTGGCAAAACCTAACAATACTTTTTTCCAATTTTTAATAAATACTGAAGACCAGGAATTTAGTATCAAAACTGATTATAAGGAGAAAGAAGCGACTGTGATATCAGGCTCTGAAGAAAATGAGGCTTTTTATAGTTACATCAATTATCTCTCAAAACAAAGGGTACTTTTATCAGAAATCGATACTTTGGTTTCAAAAAATGAAATAACTCAAGAAGAAGGGAATCTACAAAAGAGTGATCTTGCTGATACAGTAGAAGCGTATCAAAAATCACTTATAGAAAAGCATCAAGGCCAAGTGTTCTCAATGATCATAAATGCGAATATGACTTTTGAAGTACCTAGTTTTCAAGGAAGCGAAGAGGAGAAAGAGCTTCAAAAATATAGATACTATAAAGAGCATTATTTAGATGGGGTGGATTTGGGAAATCCAGCATCTTTGAGAACTCCATTTCTCCATAAGAAAATTGATTTTTATATGGATAAACTGACTCCTATTAATGCAGATTCTATTAATCTATCATTGGATTTTTTATTGAATCAAATGAAACCTGCAGAAAAGACATTTCAGTATTATTTAAGTCATTTTTTAAATAAATATGGAAATTCAAAGTACATAGGTCTTGATGGAGTATATGTACATTTAGCTCTAAATTATTATGACAAAGGCCTCGCTCCTTGGGTCAAAGAGGAAAACCTGGAGGAAATAGTGAGTAATGCTAAAAGTATGGAGCCCACTTTAATAGGGAAGATTGCACCCGATTTCACAACATTTGAAGAGGACGGAGATGAATTTACATTGAGTTTGTTCCAAGCTGATTACACGGTGCTTATTTTTTGGGCTCCGGATTGTGGTCATTGTACCAAAGCAATGCCTTACTTAGTAGATTTTCAAGAAAAATACAAAGACGATGGTGTCAGAGTAGTTTCTATTTGTAATCAAATCGGTAAAAAATATGAAACATGTTGGACTGGAGTAACTGAAAAGAATATGATGACTTTTCTTAACACTGGAGATCAATACATGAGGTCAAGAGTAACTTCCAAATACTTTGTAAGATCTACACCTCTCATTCTTTTAATGGATAAAGACAAAAAGATTTTACTCTCAAAAATTCCAGCTGAAAATATGGATAGTATCATGATGAATGTATTGGAGACTGAGGCTAAGAAATCTAAAGAAGTGATAGAGGAAAAAGGATAACCTCTTACTTAGGGATTATGGTATTTTTCGTTATTTAATATGGTGAAAGACCTGTATAGTTGTTCTGTAAGTAATATCCTACACATGTCATGAGGTAATGTCAGTTGACTAAGAGACCATTTTGCATTCGCTTTTTCTAAAATAGAACTTTGAAATCCAAAGGCTCCTCCAATAATTATATTGATTTCTTTTGTAGATTGATTCTGAAGGGAAGCAATCATTTTTGATAATCCAATTGATGTGTACTCCTTGCCTTTCTCATCGAGGCAAATGGAGTAGGCTCCCTTTTCTACATACTTCTCGAAGAGTTTAGCTTCTTTTTCTTTTTGAGTTTTGGAGGAGTTGGCTTTTACATCTTTCAGCTCTACAACCTCTATTTTAGCATAGTGTTTTAATCTTTTTAAGTAAAGATCAGTGGCTTCTTTAGTAAATTTTTGTTTAGCCTTCCCTATCCAGATAAGTCTTATTTTCAATTTAGGTAGCAATTGTTATGTCATCAGTATCCTCTACATATCTCACTAAATATGCACCTATGCACATTACTACTCCAGAGGCTACAAGAGCAAAAATGGCTTGATTTCCATACATATATTTCACCATTGGACCTCCAATCAAAGCATTCAATATTTGTGGGATGGTGATAAAAAGATTAAATATTCCCATATAGATACCCATTTTGGCAGGAGGAATAGACCCTCCTAAAATGGCATAAGGCATAGCCAGAATACTGGCCCATGCTATTCCTATACCGATCATAGGTAGAATTAGTAAATCTTTATCACCTATGAAGTATATAGAAATCAAACCTAGGCCTCCCATAAGTAAAGAGAAAGCATGGGTGTTTTTTCTTCCTATTTTTCGAGCAATAGAAGGAAGTAAGAAAGCATATACAGTAGCGACAAGGTTGTAAACACCAAAAATATAACCGACCATATTACCTGCATCATTGAAAGATTGGCTAGAACTATCCGTAGGATCTAGACCATATATATGCTGGGCTATTGCAGGGGTGGTGAATACCCACATTCCAAACAACGCAAACCAACTACAAAACTGCACCCAACCTAGTTGATGCATTGTTTTAGGCATATTAGAAAAGTCTTCTTTAAAAGCAGTAAAAAAACTACGCTTATCAGAGTCACTATCTTCTGGAACATCAGAAAACTCCTTCAGCTCTTCTGGACTATATTCTTTGGTTGTTACCAAGGTCCAAATAATGGCTATCATCAAAATAATGGCTCCTATTATAAAGGACCATACCAAGTTAGCTGGTAGACTTCCATCTGTAGCGGTAGTAGCCATGTTAAACCAATCTGCCAGAATTGTAGGTAGCCAAGAACCTATCACAGCTCCTATTCCAATTAATACGGTTTGTATTGAGAAGCCAGCAGTCCTCTGCTCGGTCGGCAGATTGTCCGCTACTAGAGCTCTGAATGGCTCCATTGCAATGTTAAAAGATGCATCCATTACCATCAGCATACCTGCTCCTACCCATAATGCTGGAAGAAAAGCCACGAACATATCTGCATTTGGCATTAGAATAAGTCCAATTGAAGCTAGAACTGCTCCTAAAAGAAAATATGGTTTTCGCCTTCCAAGACGTCCCCAGCTCTTATCGCTTAAATGTCCAATAATGGGTTGTACAACCATCCCGGTCACAGGTGCGACCAACCAAAACCAGGACAATTCATGAACATCAGCGCCAAATGTTTGCAAGATCCTACTTGCATTACCATTTTGGAGACCAAAACCCATTTGTATTCCTAAGAAACCAACCGACATATTCCATATGGCTGCTCTTGACAAATGTGGTTTTGCTTTCGTTTTTAGTTCATTCATTCAAAGGGATTATGTTTTGACTAGTCATTTTCACACTGAAAAATACAACCTTAGAGCACAATTTTATAATGCTCATAAGTATATAGAAACATTGATGTAAAGAGGGGTTGCGTGAACAATCAAAGAATTATGTACTTATGGAGTGAGTAGGACTTTTATTCTAAAATCAGCTTCATTTAGTTGCCATTCATGTTCATATGGATTTTCTTCGTATCAGATTTATAATCGATATGAAATATTACAAGTATTTGATAATTCTGCTTTTTATTAGCCTCTATAGTTGTATAGGTGACGATATAGTTGAAGATTTTGTTGAGCCTCAATTGAGGTTCATAACCGCTTTAGATACAATAGGTATAGGTGAAACAATTCAATTACAAGTTCAGTTTTTTAATAATGTCGGTAGTGCCGAAGACACTGAAGTTAGTTGGTCCAGCAGCAATGACAATATTGCAATAATTAGCGAGGATGGATTGTTATGGGCAAGGGAGAAAGGGGAAGTCATTATTTCAGCCACTATTAATTATGAAGGAGAGGCATTAAGAGTGGAGAAGGTAATAGTAGTCGATGAAGAAACCATTGAAGTTCCGAATGAAAGAATAGGGAGCTTAAGATCAACAAGTTCTTATGCTTTGAAAGGCGACTTTGTATTGACATCTACAGAGACAGGAGTTAATCTAGCTTTTAGTGAAGATTATGAAACTGATGATGTATTGCCAGGACTATATATATATCTAACCAATAATCCAAGTACAGTAAATGATGCTTTGGTAATAGGTGAGGTGACTACATTTAAAGGTGTACATAATTATCAAATCGATGATGTTGCTATCAATGATTACAGCCATGTACTATATTTCTGTAAGCCATTCAATGTGAAAGTTGGTGATGGCGTATTTGAATAATCACATTCTTATTAATTAGAAATGAAAAGAATACTAATCTTAATATCATCATTCTTTATATTCAGCTCAGTCTATTCAGGTGGAGGATGGCCTCAACCTAAAGGGAAGGGGTATTTCAAATTATCTGAATGGTGGGTTAACGCTGATCAACATTATACTCTTGGAGGGCTCAAAGACCCAAATGTTACCACGGGACTATACAATACCACATTTTATGGTGAGTATGGATTTACGAATAAATTTACAGGAGTTATTAATGTTCCATTGCTCAGTAGGAATGTTGTCAATAATTTAATATCAGGAACAACCAATGAAATTATTACTCCCGGTGAAGCAATAAACTCTCTGGGAGATGCGGAGATCACTTTGAAATATGGAGTATTTCAACATTCAGCTATATCGATTTCTGCTTCAATAATCTTTGGAATACCTCTTGGTGAAAATGCTGGAGGACTAGCTGGAAATTTGCAAACAGGGGATGGTGAATTCAATCAAATATTCAGAATTGATGCCGGTATACCCTTAGGTGGTAATGATGCATTTTCTGCTTATGGAAATGTATATGGAGGATATAATCTAAGAAATCAAGGGTTTTCAGACGAAATAAGATACGGAGCAGAATTGGGGATAGGAATATTTTCTCAAAAATTATATGTGACTGGAAGATATGATGTTATAAAATCAAGGAATAACGAAAAGTCAGGAGCAATAGATGGTTCTTTCTTTGCTAATAATAGTGAAGTTACAAGTCTGACTGGAGAAATATCCTATCAGATAACGTCTAAAGTGGGTGTTTCGGCAACCTATGGAACAGCTTTGGATGGAAAAATTATTTATGCTGCACCTTCCTATTCTTTTGGAGTATTTTTAAAGGTCTAAACTTTTATCAGGAGAATTGAAGCCACTGACTTCCTTCTTTGTAATCGATAAAAGGAGATACTTCAGAGTGTTCTTGAAAAGAATAGACCAGACTTTTGACTTCTTGCTTCAATATATCTATACAGCTCTCAATTAATTCATTTTTAAAACCACTTTCACCAAGATGTAATACCATATTAGCAGATGCGACTCTACTAATTATTCTCCCAAGATCTACTAGTTTTCGTTGAGAGAGCCCTGCTTCTAAGGTGATGTTTAGCATCTTTTTGAAATGATCTTGAGCACGTTCTACAAGTTCAAAAGACTTGAAATACTCAGACAGGTTTAGCGTTTTTTGACGGGTCATTTTTTTAAGTACCATTTCACCTATTTGCGAATAAAGCATCTCATTTGATCCTTCAAATATTCTGAAAGGTCTGGAATCAACAATTCCTCTAGAAGCCACATGCTCTTCTCTATATCCCATAGCACCATGAAGCTGTACAGATGTTTGGGCACAGTCTTGCATTAAATCAGTGATGAACGCCTTCATACTATTAGCCTCTATGGCATCTCCAGCCACATTATTATCAATGCCACTGAACTGCGAACTCCTGTGACACATGGCGGAGCAGATAGTGAAAGCACTTTGAATTTTGGAAATTTGATGTTTAATACTGTCTAATTCTAATAGTGATTTGCCTCCAACATACCTTTTAGTACAATATTCTAACGTATCATCCAACATCCTTCTAATAAAGCCCATTGCCATTCCTGGAAATTGCAACCTACTTCTATGAAGTAAGTCCATCATCAATTTTAACCCTGTGGATTCAGGTATTAGCTTGTTTTCTTCAGGTACAGTAATATCAATGTCATTCAATCCATAAGGAATAGGGTAGAGGCCGATATTGTTATAATACTCAAGGACCTTAATCTTTTGCTCGGGTTCATGTTCTTCAGTAATAAAGAAATCTATATCCCTACCTAATGACCCACTTGCACTTTTCTTTCTAGAGGTCATTACCCAATAATCTGCCATTCCAGTTAGGCCCTGCCAATGTTTATTACCTTTAATGTGGTACTTATCTCCTATTTGCTGGTTTGATGTCTGCATATTTAATGCATCACTACCATAATCTGGCTCAGTAATCATGAGGCCACCCATATGCTGATTATTGAGAATTTTTTTAAATATTCTCTTCTTTACATTCTCATGCCCATACTTTCCAAGGGGTTCTATGAAGAGCGCAATATTGATCCCGAACATCAGAGATAAAGATAAAGATTCATAAGAAGCAGCTTCAAGAATACTTAAACACTCCTTTACATGTGCTCCTCTTCCTCCATAATCTGATGATATAGCAACTGACAACGGAACTGCTGACATTATTTCCTTTAAAACGTCAGGTGGGAACCTTCTTTTCTTTGAAAATTCCGTTATATCATCAATTTCATAAAAGGCTTTATGAAGTGAAGAATTAAAATTTTTAAGTAAGGCCTCAAAACATGGTTGAGTGCCGTTTTGTTTTAAAATTTGGTTGATGTTAGGCGATACGATTTCTGACATTATATGTTTTAATAAAACAGAAAAAACAAAAGAATCAATCATTTGACATTCTCTGCAATATATTCATAGAATACTTAGGAAGCGAATGATTTTCAGTATAATAACAATGATTAAGACTTTTTGTTAAAGAAACTTTGCTTTAAAATTGAAAACCTGATTTCATCCTAAAAGCTACCATTTTTAAAAATGGCTTCTTCAGATATTCCTTCATTTTTAAAACCGCATTTTTCAAGAACGCGAAAAGAAGCTTTATTAAATGAAAATACTGAAGCATAAATACGATGGCACCCAATTTCAGAAAAACCAATTTTCAAAACAAGATCTATAGCCTGAGTCATAATACTCTTTCCCCAATATTGTTCTCCTAGCCAATACCCTAATTCCAAGTTTTGAGCATAGACATCATCTTTTACATGGAGTCCAATAATTCCGGAAAATTCGCAATGATATTCTATAGCCCATCGATGATCAAGTGATTCTTTGTTGCTAAAATCAATAAACCATTCTGCATCTTTGAGGGTATATGGATGGGGAAATAAGTCTCTTAAGTTATCAGATATGTTTTTATTGTTAGCTATTAAAGCCAAATTTTGAGCATCCTTCTTATTAAGTTTTCTAACTCTTACCATCTAAATTATCTAATAATCGGGCCACTAGTCTATCTACCATAGCTTCCATCTAATACCATATATCGCCAAGGATCTATTTCCATTGTTTTTTTAGCAGTGGCATCAAATAAGGAATTGGTATGAATATTCCTAAAATTTTCAAAAGATATATCGAGGCTATACTCCTGAGTCTTATTGGTTAGATTTATAATCACTACAGCATCATCATAATTACCCTTTCGTCTGAATGCAAGAACTTCATTACTATCACTTATGAAATCTATTTCTGCTCCTCCTTCATTTCTTATTGCTGAGCATTGATCTTTAAATGCAAAAAGATTTTTATAAAAATCTTCATATTGTATATTATTCCAGTAAATGGTGTCTTTTTCAAAGAAAGGAACCCTGATGTTAAGTGGTATTTCTTGACCATTGTATATGAGCGGCATTCCATCTAAGGTAGCAGCTAGTACAGCGAAAGCTTGATGACCTGCTCCCATCCTGTCCATTACAGTTCCAGCCCAGGTGTTTTCATCATGGTTTGAAGTAAAATGAATGCTAAATCCTTTTTTGAATTGTGATCGATCTTTTTTTAACCATTTTCTGATATCCTCTACATTTTTTTCACCTTGAGCAATTTCATTCATCAGGTGATGAAAACTCCAACCATATGTAGCATGAAAAGCGCCGCTATTCCTATGATAGGGAACTTCGGACTCTGCTAATAAGAATAGTTCTTTAGGAATTTTAGAAAATTCTGCTTTCATCTGATCCCAAAAATCATTTGGAATGCCGTGAGCAACATCCACTCTAAATCCATCGATATCTGCTTCTGTAACCCAGAATTTCATGGACTCCAGCATAGCTTGTCTCATTTCTTGGTTACTATAATCTAGATCTGCTACATCTGTCCATCCCCAAGGCTCTCCTGTTTCGGGATTTATTGGATCTGTGATTTTTCCATCTTCACCTTTTGTATACCATTCCGGATGATTAGTAATCCATTGATTATCCCATCCTGTGTGATTGGGTACCCAATCTATAATCACTTTCATTCCTTTTTCATGAGCAACTTTGACAAATTCTTTGAAATCCTGAATAGTTCCCAAATCTGGATTTACACTTTTATAATCTGCCACTGCATATGGACTACCAAGATACTTCGCTCTTTCTAATGGATCTTTTATTGTTTCTACCAGATCTCCATTGGTAGCCTTTCTATTTTTTATAGATATAGGATGGATAGGCATAAACCAAAGAATATCTATCCCCATAGATTTTAGACGTGGGAGGTGAGTTTGAAAAGCTTTAAAAGTCCCTTCTGCAGTTACATTCCTAGTATTAACTTCATAAAGTACAGCTGATTCCGCCCATCTCGGAAGAGGAAGATCATCGGCTGAGTCATTTACTCTTGTGCTGGTTTCTTTACATCCTAAAACCAAGTAGAGGCAGAATATAAAGAATACTATGATTTTGTTCATGATATTAATTGTGATTCACTGTTATTCTGCCTAAAGCTGCAATGGTTTTTCGTTTATTGTATATTTTGACGATTTTGTCATTCTCACTCTCGTTTTCCAATACAATCTCTTCTCCGTTTACAGTAATTTTTATAGACTGACTTTGATGTTTGATTTTGAAAGAGTAAGATTTCCACTTTTCAGGTAGAAATGGATGAAATGACAGCAAATTATTTTGAATTTTCATACCAGCAAATCCTTTAATCACTGAAAGCCAAGAACCGGCCATAGAAGTAATATGAAGGCCGTCTTCAGTATCATTATTGTAATTGTCAAGATCTAATCGAGATGTCCTCAAATACATTTCATAGGCCTTCTTCATTTTTCCCAATGAAGCAGCCAATATTGAATGTACACAGGGGCTCAATGAAGATTCATGAACTGTACGCGGCTCATAATAATTAAAGTTGTTTTCCAACGATTTTTTAGAAAAATTCTCTTCGAAAAAATACATTCCCTGAAGGACATCAGCTTGTTTAATGTATGGAGATCTTAGAATTCTGTCCCATGACCATTTCTGATTAAGAGGTCTTTCTTCATTCTTTAGATCAGATACTAGTACTTGTTCTTTATCTAAAAAGCCATCTTGCTGAAGAAAAATACCATGTTTTCTTGAAGTTGGAAAGTAAATCTGAGATGCTATATCATTCCAGGACTCCACTTCCTTCTTTGATAATTTTAGTCTAGCTATTATATCATTTGAAGTCAGAGATTTACTTTCAATAAGTAGATTGTAACATTCATAAGCATAGATGAGGCACCACTTTGCTAAATAGTTAGTGTACCAGTTGTTATCTACATTATTTTCATATTCGTTTGGACCGGTTACGCCAAGAATTACAAAAGCATTCTTATCTGTACTCCAGCTTACTCTTTGCGCCCAGAAACGTGCTATGCCAGTTAATACATCTATTCCATATTCTGCGAGGTATCCATCATCTCCAAAATATCTTATATAATCATAAATCGCATATGCAATGGCTCCATTTCTATGAATTTCTTCAAAAGTGATTTCCCATTCATTGTGACACTCCTCCCCATTCATTGTCACCATTGGATATAGAGCAGCACCATTTACAAAACCTAATTTTTGGGCATTTTCTATTGCCTTAGGCAGGTGGTTGTGTCTATATTTTAAAAGATTTTTGCATACTGATTGAGTAGAGGTTCCCATATAAAATGGAAGGCAATATGCTTCAGTATCCCAATAAGTACTTCCACCATACTTTTCTCCGGTGAACCCTTTTGGTCCAATATTTAATCTAGAATCTTCTCCTGTGTATGTTTGATGAAGTTGAAAAATATTATATCGAATTCCTTGTTGTGCTGCTATATCCCCTTCGATAAGAACATCCATGCTTTTCCATTTTTTATTCCAAGCTTTTGAGTGATCAAAAATCAGAACATCATATCCTTGATTTACCGATTTCTTAAGTTGGTTTAAAGTAGTCTTCTTAAGATTTTTTTTGTCATGATAAAATGAAGAGCAAATTGCAGTATGCTTAGTCAATTCTATGGACTCATCAGAACTAAGAACCGATTTGTAGGAGAATCCAAGATTTTGTTCTCCTTTTTTGTATTTTTTAGATTTGATATTGCGGCCGTTTTGCTTGACCACATTTTTTTGGGCGGCAACAACGGTAAACTCTGTTTTACGAGTTGTGGATTGTATCCAATACGCATTGTCTTTTATGTTTGATCTGTCAAATTGCCAAAAAGACTCATCATAATTAGTATCATGATTCCACACGTCTGCTTGTAGAAAGGAGGTGATTTCAACTTTACATTTCTGACCTAGATTCTTCACAGAATAGTGAAGAAATGAAAGGTCTTTTTGCAGTAAGCTGTAAAACCGTTCAGATTCTATCTGAATGGAGATTTTCTTGTCGACTTTTACAATTGATCGTCTTTTGAGAATTCCATTTTTCATGTCTAATTCTCTGTAAAAATCAACAACTTCAAGTCGAGAAAGATCAATGGTGTGATCATTTACCTTTAGCTTTATTCCTATCCAGTTTACGGAGTTTAAGACTTTTGCAAAATACTCAGGGTACCCATTTTTCCACCAACCTACTTTCGTTTTATCAGGATAATATATCCCTGCGAGATAACTTCCTTGCAACGTGTCACCGTTATATGTTTCTGCAAAATTTGCCCTTTGACCCATCCTTCCATTTCCAATGCTAAAAATGGATTCGCTCACTTGATTGTATTCAGGTGTAAATTTATTTTCTATAATTTTCCAAGGGTGCTTCTTAAAATAGTTTTTCAATCTTTCTAAAGTTTATACTTTGACAAGGGTTTTATCTTACGATAAGGCTTTGAAAATATCGTTGGCAGAAATATCTTTAAAGCCAGAAATGACATATTCTGCTTCGTTAAGATTTTTTTGTTCTCCAATACCGACACTTCTGAACCCACCATTATTTGCTGCGATGATTCCACTTATCGAGTCCTCAAATACAATAGTTTTTCGAGCTTCTACTTTCAGAAGTTTAGCTCCTTTTTCAAATACTTCTGGATCGGGTTTTCCCTTTGATACTTCATTACCATCCACAATTACTTCGAAAAGATTAATCAAATGAACACTATCTAAAATTGGGCGAGCATTTTTACTTGCTGACCCTAAAGCTATCTTGATTTCTTGCTTTTGTAATTGTCTAAGAAAATCTTCTACACCAGGAAGAATCTCCGAGGGATTCATATTCTTTATAAGATCTAAATAGATGTCATTTTTTAATGCGAGGTAACTTTGTCTTTCTTCGTTTGAGATAACAACATTCCCTATTTGGAGAATAATTTCTAATGAATCAACTCTTGACACTCCTTTCAATTGTTCATTTTCCTCCCAAGTAAATTCAAAGCCGAGTTTTTGAGCAATTGTATTCCATGCTTTATAATGATATTTTGCAGTGTCTACAATGACTCCATCTAAATCAAATATGCAAGCTTCAAATCTTTTCATATATCCACATTGTTTTTCTAAAATTGAACTCGCAAAGTAAAGCTTCTACATGTTTATACTTGGTCTTTCTCCAAAGTTTTTTAATACATATTTGTCTATCTCATTTCTTAGTTTAATATCAATTACAGCTACTTTTCTCATATGTCTATCAAATTCATCAAGAGCGGTTTTACCAAAATGATTAGATAGATATTCACTTGCCCAAAAACTGTAGATTTTTAAAGTCTGTGACTTTGATAATTGTAGAAGATTAGTCAGGTATCTATGGTAGATATTGATATCACAAATGGATTGTAAATAATCAAAAAGGGCCAAAACATTATTTTCATGAATTAGTATTTTGATTAAGGTATGATGGTCTTTTCCATTCTTTAATCTATCTGTTATTTCTTCTCTAGATTCTTGCCAGATTAATGGATGATTTTTATAGACCCATTTAAAAATTGTGGAGGATCTATTTTTTTCAATACTAACTAATGCAAGTTCGATTTGTAGCGCTTTTTGAATATCATTTTTAGGACTAAGTGTCAATAATTTTTCGACAAACCTAGATGGCAGAAAATGTTTTTTCCCAATGTCGAATAATTCATCCAAATAATCATATCCTTTTTGTTGCCAACTAAATATTTCAACAAAAATGTTCCCTATATCGAGTGTATCCTTTTGCCTGTTTTTTGAACAAATGAAAGACAAGGCTGATAAGAATTGTATATATGCCTTATTGTAAGAAGGGGAGACTTGCTCTTTTAGCGCAAGAAGCACCAAGCGATGGTTGGAATTAGATTTTAAAAGATTGAGAATAAGTTTTTTCTCCTTAAAATGTAGAAGTTCTACATAAGAGAGATTTAGAAGTGTAATAACATTCTTTGCATTTTCTAATTTGAGGGATGGTGCTTCAATTATGTCATGTATTGTATTTAGTATCTCTACTAGGTGGAGGTGCGTTTTTGTGAAAGCATCAGGTATATCTACAAATCTATTTTTGAAATAGAAAGATTTCCTAATTAGCGGTGTTAAAATTGAGGAAGCTGCGACCAAGTTATCTCGCCCTATAAGATCTTTGATTTGATCATGTAATTCTTCTAATACTTGATAGAATAATCTTACTTCTTTGTGAGAGGGTGTGACTTTTGTTGTCTTCGATGGTGGAAAAGCGCGATCAAGATAGTTTTCGAAATGTTCTACTCCGCTCACTTCAACTAAGAATCTCGCTTGAATGAGTGTTTTGAAGTCTTTATCTGCTTTCATCCTCGATATTATGAAAGCTTCTAATTCATTAGAATTTATGTTGTTGACAAAACTCTGATTAGAAAGAATCTTTCTTTTAGCCGAAACTGATTTTGATAAATCACGCCTAATCAAGAACAGAGCGGCGGAAATGTGTGCACAGGTTGTAGATTTCTCACAGCTACAAAAAACCTTATCAATTTTATTTTTGGAAAGTTTTATTTCCTGATTATAAGTGAATTCTGAGTCAATGCATTCAGTTTTGTATAATCCATTTTTTCGTAATAGAAAAGACAGTCTGTTCTGATCAAATAGAGATTCTGCTTCTGGTAGAATATCATCTTCTACAAAAGTTTCAAAGAAACTTATATCTTTCTTCTTGATCTCGATTTTAATATAAAATATTTGAGTAACCCACTAAGCTAACACAATAAATGGACTTCTTATGAAACAGCTTATATTGGTGAGGCATGCTAAATCATCATGGAGTGATATGCTGATATCAGATATAGAAAGACCTCTTAATTCTCGAGGAAAAAGAAATGCACCTTTTATGGCGCAGAAGCTCAAAGAGATAGTCAAAAATATTGACACTTTTTATGTAAGCCCTGCCAAAAGGGCAAGAAAAACTGCGAAAGTATTTCTCAAAGATTTCTCCAATGCAAAATGGAATATTGTTGAGGAAATATATGAAGCTTATGTTTCTACTTTAGAGGATGTAATTTATAGCATACCTTATGAAATAGATACAGCAATCATGTTTGGTCATAATCCCGGATTTACAGCTTTGACCAATAGATATGCTAAAAGCATGATTGATAACTTACCTACATGTGGTATAGTCATCATAGATTTTAAAGGTGAAAATTGGAGTAAGTTTCATCCTACTTCAGCTTCTGTTTCAGATATTTTATTTCCTAAACAATTTGGTGAATGAACAGATTTCTATTTTTGATCTTATTGGCTTCTTCATTTCATTTCTGCACAAATTCTGATGAAGCTATTTCAGATGAAGTTATGGTTGATATTTTGACTGATATGTTAATTGCAGATGAACTTTTAGTTAAATATGGACGTACAGATCCTAATAATTATAGAGATAGTGTAAAAATGCAGATTTTAAAGCGATATGATCTAGATGCTGTTGAGTTTGATAGTATTTTAATCAATACTCAGAAGGATTTAAAAAATTATCATTTATTGCAATCGAAAGTGGGAGATAGACTAGATAGTTTAAAGCAAGTCCACAACCAGAAATAAGTTATGAGATCGAAGAAGATACTAATTATAGATGATGAAGAAGACATCCTCGAGTTTTTAAGTTATAATCTTTCAAAAGAAGAATATGTAATTGAAACTTCTACAAATGGACCTGATGCTATTTTAAAAGCACAGGATTTTGCACCAGACTTAATTATTTTGGATGTAATGATGCCTGGTATGGATGGCATAGAAGTCTGTAGTATCTTAAGAGAGAATGCTGATCTGAAGAACACTCTCATTGTATTCTTGACAGCCCGGAGTGAATCTTTTACAGAAATTTCTGCATTTGATAGTGGAGGTGATGATTTTATAAATAAGCCGATTAAACCTAATGTTCTTAAAAGTAGAATTAAAGCAATTCTAAGAAGACATTTTAATAACCAGATAGGAATTCAAAGTGAGAAACTAGAATTTGGGGATCTGGTTATTGATTTTGATAGAATGCAAGTTATCAAAAAGGAAAAGGTTATAAAATTAGCTAAAAAGGAATTCGAATTATTAGCCCTTTTAGCATCTAAGCCTGAAAAAGTATTCAAAAGAAAGAATATTATGAAGAAAGTTTGGGGCTCTGAAATCATCGTTGGGGACAGGACGATTGATGTACATATTAGAAAACTTAGAGAAAAAATTGGTAAAGAATATATTGATACCTACAAAGGCGTCGGATATAAATTTATAGGCTAAAATCATGTTTAATAGGCTGACGATTAATAATGTTTCATTTTTTATCTCACTATTGATTCTAGGTGTAACTAGCTTGTTTTATTGGGCATGTAGTTCGATTTCATTTGAGACCATTAATTGGTTCTTAAAAGCTGCAGTCGCTTTATTATTTGTACTATGTGTTTTTCTTGTTGTCAAGGCATTTTTGTCAAATCTCGTTTTTTCTAGATTAAAATTGATTTATAAAATAATCAATGACCCTTCCTCTAAAAAAATGGAGAGAGTAGGTCAGGAAATCGATGCCAATACAAATTTAAATATTGTAAATAAAGAAGTTCTAGAATGGGCGGCTAAGAGGAAGAATGAAATTGAAGATCTTAAAAAACTTGAGAAATATAGAAAGAATTTCCTTGGCAATATTTCACATGAGTTAAAAACTCCTCTTTTTTCTATTCAAGGCTATTTACATACTCTTCTTGATGGTGGACTTGAAGATGAAAGTATCAACCGAAGGTACATTGAAAAAGCAGTTTCAAATGCAGAACGGTTGCAATTTATAATCGATGATCTTGAAATAATCAATAAACTCGAAGAAGACTCCAAACTGGACAAAACAGAGTTTAATTTAAAGAGGCTAATAGAAGAAGTTATTGGTGATCTTGAAATTGTATCTAAAGAGAAATCGATAAAATTAGTCCTTCAGAAAACTCAAGAACAAGGGCTGTGGGTTGAAGCAGATAGGCCTAAAATTCGCCAGGTAATTGAAAATCTGCTGACTAATTCTATAAAATATGGAGTAGAAAATGGCAAAACAAAAATTTCACTCAGTGACCTTGGAAATGCCTTGAAAATTGAAATTTCGGATAATGGGATTGGGGTTGAAGAAAAGCACATCAAACACCTATTTGATAGATTTTATAGAGTAGACAAAAGTAGAGCAAGAAAATCTGGAGGATCAGGGTTAGGTTTGGCTATTGTTAAGCACATTTTAGAAGCTCATGAAGTAAAAATAGAAGTAAGAAGTGAAGAAAATAAAGGTACAGTGTTTTCATTTGCCTTACCAAAAATGAAGTATTCTATTGAGATAAATTCTTAAATACTAGTGCAGATAACCAAGATCTCTGCCATCAAAATTTCCTGTGATTTTTGTCAGGAAATTCGACATTTCTCCAAATTTCTCCAAATAATCAGGCATTTGCTTCTCAGGCATAGGGTCTAAAGGAGGAAAATTTTCTCTTCGATGATCCACTTGCCTACCATTTTTCCAAAATCGGAAGCAAACATGAGGGCCTGTAGCTTTGCCAGTGCTGCCAACATATCCTATCGTCTGACCTTGCTTAACATGCCTGCCTGATCTTACTCCCGATGCATAACCTTGCATATGCAAGTATTGAGTTTGATATGTTTTGTCGTGCCTTATCTTGACATATTTTCCATTGCCTTTTGTATATCCAGCAATTACAACTTTACCATCAGCAACGGCCCTTATAGGAGTGCCATAGGGAGCAGCATAATCAGTACCTAAGTGCGCCTTTACTCTTTTATCTATAGGATGGAATCTCCTGAGGTTGTAAACGGAAGATATTCGATAACTAGCTCTTATAGGAGCATTTAAAAAGGCTCTTTTTGTCGGCCTGCCTTTCTCATCATAAAACCCTTCATACTTTTCATTCTCAAAGTATACACCCATAAATGTATCAAGCCCAGTCTTATACCAGGCAGCATACAATTGACCTATTCCCATCGGGGTCTCATCTATGTATACTTCATCATAGACCAATTTGAACTGATCTCCTACTTGGGCTGTGGTGAAATCAAATGCTGCTAGAGCGTCCTCCATTTTGTCAATCAGAGAAATACTCATATTCTGTTCTACCATTGCGTCCCAGAGAGTAGTTTCTATAACTCCTGTTGCTGTTTCTTGACATGCAAAATGTGGTATTTCATTTTTTTGGGTATAGACGCTATCACCTAAGGCATATACTACATAATGATAATCATCTGGTTGATAAATGAAGTATTCTGGATTTTTGCATTCTCCGTTTTTTACACAGGTCATAATGTTTCCTGCTTTTATCTTTCTAAGACTTAGAGTTTCTTCTGCTAACTTTTCTAACTCTAGTATCTTTTGATACTCGACACCAAACTCCTGAAAGAAATCAGTCATAAACTGATTGTTTTTAATTTTTCTTCCTTCAAACCAATATTGATCATCGCTAAATCCAAAAATAGTATCTGGGACTATGACTATTTCTTCTCTAATCTTTTGCTTCTCAACAGGTGCACAACTATGGAAAGAAAAAAAGAGAGCACTAAGACCCAAAAAAGACGAAATAAGCTTCAGCATACTAATGTCAAGTGTAAAATGGAATGTAGTGTGAAATTAAATGTGTTATCCAATTATTCAAACTAATTTCATACTCAATTTATCAATATAACGGTTTGTTAACTCATGACAATTAATTGTGGAGGAAGGTTATTAGATTTAAATGTGCCAAAGGTTATGTCAATATGTAACCTTACTAGTGATTCCTTCTTTAAAGGGAGCAGAGTCAACGATGAAAAAGAGCTGATAAACATGGTTGAAATGCACCTTGAAGAAGGGGCTGATATAATTGATATTGGAGGGATGTCTTCAAGACCTGGAGCGAAGGAGATACCTATAGAGGAGGAAATTGATAAATTAGTTTGGGCTCTGAAAATATTAAGAAGAGAATATTCGGACTTAATAATATCAATAGACACTTATCGGTCAAAAGTCGTGGAACAAATTGTCCCTTTCGGTATAAATATGGTTAATGATATTAGTGGAGGAGAATTAGACAAGAATCTGATTCCTATTCTTGGAAAATTAAATTTACCTTATATCCTAATGCATATGAAAGGAGACCCGGAAACCATGCAGAATGATACTACATACGAAAAGAATGTTGTATTGTCTGAATTGGATTATTTCAAGCAAAAATTACGGGATTGTATTAAATCAGGAATCAATGATGTAATAATTGATCCTGGTTTTGGTTTTGGAAAATCGATAGACGATAACTTCAGATTATTATATGGGCTTAATTCATTTCACATTTTTGATTGTCCTATTATGGTTGGGATTTCACGAAAATCGATGATTTACAAAGTTTTAGGAACAGATTCTGATGATGCGCTGAATGGAACTACAGCACTGCATATGTTAGCATTAAATAATGGCGCAAAGTTGCTGAGAGTGCATGATACTAAAGCAGCATACCAATGTATTCAGCTCTTTTCTAAGTACAAGCTGACAAATCAATAAATTCTAGTTAAAATACTGAGGATAAGGGACTAACTTTGGGTACTATTTAGTTGTTTATATATCCAATCATAGTTTCTGATGTTGAAAAGATTTAAAATAGGGGCATTGGCGGTAATTATCGCTTTTCTTTTGCTTGCTGTTTTAATTCTCAAAAGTCATACTTTCCAATCTTTTATTATCAATAGATTTATTTCGCCCATTGAAAAAAAGTCTAATGTCGGAATTGAATTTGAAAAGTCTGGATTTGACATAGTTGACGGGTTCTTTCTTGAAAATCTTGAAATTTTTGATAATACAGGTAGTGCGCTCCTGAAATTAGAGTCATTTAAAATAAGTCCGAGATCTACTTTGCTTTCTTTGGTGAAAAATGATTTTGGCTTTAACAGTATTCAACTTAATGGGGCCACTGTATATATTAATAGAAAAGAAGATGATCCGTTGTCCAATTGGGATTCCTTTGTAACCTCATTTCAAGGAGATACTTCTCAGACTGCATCTAAACCAATAGACTTCTCCATAAAAGAGGTGGAATTTGAAGATTTAAAACTATATATAGATGATCAACATAATAAACTTCAAGGTGAAATAGAATTAGAAAGATTTGAGTTGAGTGCCAATCTAATTGACCTAAATGAATTGGAAATTGATTTAAATAACGTTCTTCTTGTGAAGCCAAGGATTGATCTTGTCTCTTGCCTAATTATGTCGGAAAGTGAGAAAGAAGAAGAAAAAGAGGATGAGAAAAATGTCAATATCACTAGCCCTTCTTTTCTCATTAAAAACTTGAATCTATTAGGTGCATCTGTTTCATACACTTCCCTAAATGATATTTTAGATGATGTTTTTTTTCAAATAGACAATGGGGACTTAGTTGTAGACGATATTCGATTTGCAGGAATTGATAATTTTAGTTTGAGACCACGAGATATCAGTTTTAAGTACAATAAAACCCTCTCATTAGATCATTTTTCTTCCGAGACCATATCTTCAATTGAGGGATATTTAAAAGTGGAAGACCTTATAATTAGATCGAACCTTGGACTGATGAAGGCCTCTGGTGTTGTAACCAATGAAGAAGGATCGTTGACAGGTAGATCGGAGGATTTAACTCTCGATGTTCATATAAATAACTCCTTTATTGATTTTCATCAGCTTGGCTCCGTTCTACCTGGTTTATCTAATCAAAAATGGTATGATAAATCTGATATTGGAAAGATATTTATAAATGGCCATCTGTCAGGCAACCTTGATGATCTGAGTCTACTAGAATCACAAATTGTTATTCCTAAATTAGTAACGTATGCAGGAGATATAGAAATATCCAATTTTGAAAAACCTGAATCTGCTCTAATTAATATAACAATGGATCAATCTAAGATTCATTTGGATAAAATAAATAAGAGAATTCCAAACATCAAGATTCCAGATGAAGTCCAGAGATTAGGTGAGGTAAACATTACCGGCCAATTTGATGGGTTCAAGGATAATTTTGTAGCTGAGGCAATTTTGAAAAGTGAACTAGGAGAACTTGTATTTGATCTCAATTTTGATATTTCTGAGGATAATCAATATAGTGGATTGTTAGACCTTAACTCGTTTGACCTTGGAGCACTTTTGAATGCAAAGGATGTGGGGAAAATTAGTTTGTCTGCGGATATTACAGAAGGTAGAGGATTAGAATTGGAAAATATAGAGGCAACATTTTTAGCTAATATTGACACTTTTGGGTTCAAAGGTTATACTTACACCAATGCAATTTTCAATGGACAAATGTCTAATAAATCTGTAGATGGTGCCTTCAAAGTTCATGATGGGACTATTGACTTTGATTTTGATGGAAGACTTGACTTTTCTACTGACATCCCCAATGCTAAATTTAAAATTGATATAAACCATATTGATCTTTGTCAAGCTAACCTTACCAATTTTCCATGTGAAGTTTCTTTGAATGCTTCAATAGATATGAATGGAAAGGAATTAAATGATATCCAAGGAACTGCAATTTTGGACTCTATTTTTATGAATAAGGATGAAGAAGAGCTCTACGTGGACTACTTGAATATTTCCTCAACCTCAGTAGATCAGGGAATGCTGTTAGACGTTGCCTCAGATGAGTTAGATGCAAAAATAAGAGGCAAGTTTGATATAAGAACCATGCACAAAGTGCTTTTGAGTCTATTGGTCTCAGACTATCCTGATATTGCAGAAAGACTTAACGTGAGCTCTCCTTCTGGGCTGAACGGTGATGAAGAGTTTGATTTTGCTATTGACGTTAAAGACATGAATAAAGTTTTGGATTTTGTCAATTCAAAACAATTGTTAGAGATAGATGGAGAGTTGCGAGGAAGATGGAGTGCTGACAAAGGACTTACATCCAATTCTTATAATTTGAGAAATATTGGATTGAATGGGTTGAAACTATCTAATGTCCTTTTCAACTTGGACTCTAAAGAGGGAGATGGATCATTCTCCTTATATATTGATGAATTATTGCAAGGCAATAGAATAATAGATGGGTTTGAAATTACGTCTACAATAAAAGAAAGTGAAATATTTTTTCAAGTTAAAAACCACGATGGTCAAAATGATAAAATCGATATTTCAGGAAGTGGAAATCCATGGGGCAATGGATTCAGATTTGTTTTTGATCACAACTTGTTGAGAATAGATTCTGTTGATTGGATATTAGACGAGTCCGCTCAGATTGGGTATAGAGATAGGGAAGTAAGCATTGATAATTTCGTGCTTCAAGGCGATAATCGTACTTTAATATTGGACGATATAATGGGTAAAGGAGTTTCTTTGATGATGAAAGGATTTGAGCTTTCATTAATCAATCCTATTGTGGACTATGATAAAATGTATTTTGACGGGACTACTTATATAGATATAAAAGCTAAGAACCTTTTTGACGAAAGAGAGGTGTCAGTGGATATTAGTGTTCCTGATTTTACGATTAACAATGATTCGTATGGTTCCATTGATATTCATGCTACTGAAGGGACAAATGATATGATAGACTTATCTGTAAGGATAGAAAAGGATACTCAATCACTTGATGTTTTGGCATATTACGATCTTAAAGAAAGTTTGCTGAATGCGGATATAAGCATTTTAGACTACCCAATGTCCATATTTGAATATATTATTGATGACGGTATTTCAGGAACTATTGGGACCACCGATGTTAATGCTAGAATTTATGGTCCAATTTCGGATCTCAAATTACAAGGTCAAGGAGTAATTAAGAATGGGGGAACAAGAATTGACTATATCGGCGAGTTTTATAAAATGGAAGATCAGGTTATTAAAATTGATGAGAAAAGAGTAGATTTATCTGGAGTGGAACTGGAGGACCACCAGGGAAACAGAGCTGTGATAACTGGAGGTCTAAATCATAATTTTCTGGCAGATTTCACAGCAGATCTAAGTATATATTCTCCAAAATTTATTGGTCTAAATACTACAAAAGAAGATAATGAAACCTATTATGGTGTTGGGTTAGGTGATATTGGAGTGTCTTTTTTTGGGCCTTTTGATGAAATTGATATAAAGGTAGATGCTACCACCGGAGGAGGTTCTTTACTCAATATCCCTTTAGAGAGCAGCGAATTTATATTGGATAAGGGGTTTGTCAATTTCGATTATAAGTCTGACAGAGACACTTCTTCCAGATCAAATGATCCATTTGAAGCTATTAGACTTTCAGGTGCAGATTTTGAGATGAATCTTTCATTCACACCTGAGGCAGATGTACGAGTGATATTTGATCAGAGTGTCGATGAGGTACTTGCTGCTAAGGGAAGTGGAGACTTAAGAGTAACAGTGAAGAGAGATGGTACTTTTGAAGTTTTTGGAAATTATTTGGTAGAATCAGGAGATTATCTCTATTCAGCCTATGGGATCACAGCCAAAAGGTTTCTTTTGAGGCGAGGAGGTGTAGTGAGGTGGACAGGTGATCCTTATAATGCTATTCTAGATGTTGAGGCCGATTACACAGGTATGAGGGCGCCTTTGGATATCTTCTTGTCTGAATTTATTGTTTCAGCTTCAGAATCGGTGAAGAATGAAGCTAAAAGTAGAACTGATGTTGCCTTGCAGCTGGATTTAGGAGGCACTTTATTTCAACCCGATGTCAATTTTGATATTTCATTTCCTAATGTAACTGGAGAACTCAAAACCTATACTGATAATAAAATGAGATCTCTTCGTACTACAGAGAATGGGATCAACAACCAAGTATTCGGATTGATGTTTTTTAATAATTTTCTTCCAAGTAATAATCCATTGGCTAATATCTCTGGGAGTACTCTAGGGCAAACGGGAAACAATACTATTACAGAATTCTTTAGTAGTCAATTGTCTGTATTGGTGTCAGATGCTTTATCCGATCTGATTAAGGATGGTACTTTTATAAATGATATCGATTTTGATATAGCATTATCACAGAATACTTCATTCCTAGAAGGCCAGGGAGACGGATTGATTGGAGGTTTTGTTGATTTTGTACCGGATCAGGTAGGTGTAAATGTGCGTCCATCCTTTAAAAATGACAATTGGGCACTCAATGTAGGGACTAATTATGTGAGAGCATCTGAGGCTAATAATGTAAATTATCTTACAGGAGATTTTGCTCTGGATTGGTTTATTACAACTGATAAAAAATTGAAACTTCGTTTCTATGGAGATTTTGATTATGACGAAGCATTTGCAAGTAGAAAGCAGCGATATGGTTTTGGTATCAACTACAGAAGAGAATTCGGTAAAATGTCAGATCTAAGTGAAACTTTGAAAAAAATAGCTGAAGATATAAGAGATCAATCAGGAGATAAATAAAATTTTTCTCTACAATAAATCCTCCAATTTGATGCTATTATTTAGCATTAAGAAATCTACTAATACTAATGCTGCCATGGCTTCTACTATTGGTACGGCTCTTGGTACTACACAAGGATCATGTCTACCCTTACCACTTATAGTAACTTTCTCTCCCCCTTCATTTATGCTTTTTTGATCCCTCATAATAGTTGCAACTGGTTTAAAAGCTACGTTAAAGTAAATTGGCATCCCATTGGAGATTCCTCCTTGAATGCCTCCAGAAAAGTTTGTTCCTGTAGTTATATCTTCTCCTTTCTTCTCGAATACATCATTATGCTCAGAACCAGTCATCTTGATACTATCAAATCCAGAACCATATTCAAATCCTTTCACTGCATTTATTCCCATCATTGCTGATCCCATTATTGCATGTAGTTTGTTAAATACAGGTTCTCCTAAACCAACAGGTACATTTTCAATAACACAGGATATTTTACCGCCGATTGTATTTCCTTCTTTTTTGATCTTTTTGATTAGGTTAGTCATTTGTTCAGCGATATGACTATCTGGGCACCGTACATCGTTAGTTTCTGTAAGAGACAAATCTACCTCATCATATCTTTTGGTGAGTTCGATAGTCCCTACTTGAGATACATACGCGTTGATGGAAATTCCCACTTGATAAAGAATTTGTTTGGCAATGGCACCAGAAGCTACTCTTGCTACAGTTTCTCTTGCTGACGACCTACCTCCACCTCTATAGTCTCGATTTCCATATTTTTTTTCATAAGTATAATCTGCATGAGACGGTCTCCACAAGTCTTTGATATGAGAATAGTCTTTTGATTTTTGATTGGTATTCCAAACCACAATACATAGTGGTGTGCCCGTGGTTACACCATTCATAATTCCAGATAATATTTCAAATTCATCGGGCTCTTTTCGCTGAGTAACGATAGAAGATTGACCCGGTTTTCGTCTATTGAGATCTTTTTGAATATGATCTGAATCTATTTTAAGGCCAGCAGGGCATCCATCAATTATTGCTCCGATTGCTCGACCATGAGATTCACCAAAAGTCGTAATCTTAAAAAGGTTTCCAAAACTATTACCCGCCATATTCGTTGATTTTTTCTGATCGAAGGCAATATTACATAAAGCCTTTTAATTTTACAGTCATAGATCATGAGAACAGTAAGTAAGGAAGTATTAAAGCAGTTGGAATATTATGATATTATTGAATTGGCTTCAAAGTCTATAAAAGGACCTGAAGGACGTTCATTTTTCAAAAATATTTCTTTCAACATTTCTATAGATGAATTAATTAGAGAATTAGATAGAGTAGGTGAAGTCAAAGAGATTTTGCAAAACCCTAGCCCTATATCAATCAACGAGTATGAAAATATAGAGCATGATCTTTTTTTATTAAGGAAAGAGAATTATGCATTAGATTCTGCGGCAGTTTTAAGAATTAATGGCATTCTTAAAAATTATCAATCTATTGAAATATTTTTTCAAGGAAAAAAGAGAAAGGACTTTAATGCCCTCTTTGAATATTTCAATTATGAAGATTTTTATTCATCACTAATTCAATCTATTGGAAAAATATTTGATGAGCAAGGGGACCTTAAAAAAGATGCTTCACCTGAATTAGCTAGAATATTTCGGATCATTTCTTCAAAGGAAAAAGAAATAGATAAAGTTTTTGATAGAATTCTTTCCGATTATAAGTCCAAAGGACTTTTATCGGATAATTCAGAATCTGTGAAATCTGGAAGAAGAGTTTTAGCATTACCTTCTGAAAATAAAAGAGTCGTAAAAGGAATCATTCACGATGAGTCATCTTCAGGAAAAACAGTATTTATTGAGCCCTCAGGTGTTATTTTGGTAAACAATGAGCTCATAGAATTAGAAAATGAAAAGCGAAAAGAAGTTTTTAGAATACTCAAAGAACTTAGTTCTAATCTGAGATTATATGTTGATGATATAGCGCAGTTATATAAACTTGTTGGATATTTTGATTACATCTCTTGCAAAGCCAAATTGGCGATTACCATAGGAGCTGGCAAACCCGAACTATCGAACAAGACTTGTTTAAACCTTAAAAATGCAGTACATCCACTATTAAAATATAAAGAGACTGAATCTAAGGGGTTCAAAGTTGTCCCATTCGACATTAATTTAAAAAAGCAAAATAGGATACTCTTGATTAGTGGGCCTAATGCTGGAGGGAAGACTGTTACTCTTAAGGCCATTGGGCTAATTCATTTAATGATCTATTCAGGATTTTTGGTTCCAATATCTGAAGAATCTGTCATTGGCGATTTTGATTCCATATTCACGAATATCGGGGACCTCCAAGATCTAGATGAAGGGCTTAGTACTTACAGTTCGCATTTAGAGAGCATGAATAGTATAGTCAATAATGTGAGTGAAAAAAGTTTAATTCTCATTGACGAATTTGGTAGCGGAACTGATCCTAAAGTAGGGGGGGCAATTGCAGAAAGTATATTGAGAAGATTTAATTACCTAAAGGCCTATGGAATCATTACGACTCATTATTCTGCTTTAAAAGTTTTCGCCTATAAAGAAAAAGGAATTATTAATGGAGCGATGCACTTCGATGAGAAAGCACTAAAACCTACCTATAAACTTCATGTTGGAGCTCCAGGAAGTAGTTATGCATTTGAAGTGGCGCATAAAATAGGACTGCATCCAGCATTAATTAAATATGCACGCAGAAAAGTGGGTAAAAAAGAGAATGCAATAGAGAAACTCTTAGTCTCTTTGCAAGTGGAAAAAGCAGAATATGATGAAATGCTACTCAAAGTTTATGATGAAAAGCATAGACTAGATCAGCTGATAAAATCATATGAGCATATGAATAAAGAATTGGTCGTAAAAAGAAAAAAGCATAAAATTCGAATAAGAGAAGAAAAAATCGCAAATATAGAAACAGATAGAATGAAGCTAGATGAGGTAATAAGAGAATTATCTCAAGAGAAAAAGTTAGAAGAAGCTAAAAAGGTAAGAGAACAACTACAGCATAAGAGAAAAAAAGAAGTTTCAGATGTCAAAAATCTTAAAAAAGATATAGTGGAACGGACTGCAGATGATTATGTCTTTAAAATTGGTGATCATGTTTCATTTGTAGATGGAGAAGCTACTGGGACAATACAAAGTATATCCAAGAAAAACGCAGAAATCCTTAGTGGTAATATGCTTATAAAAGTTGGCTTATCTTCTCTTAGGCCAATTAAGGAACAGATCGAAATTAATGGATCTAGAAAGATTAATATAGTTACCTCAAATAATCATCAAGTATATAGCTCAAAATTGGACATAAGAGGATACAAATATGAGGATGCATCAAAAAGTATCGAGGAATTTTTAGATAGCGCACTTCTGAATAATTCTAATCTTCTAGAAGTTGTGCATGGAAAGGGTAGTGGAGTGTTAAGAAAACTACTTCTTCAAAAATTAAAAGAGTACAAAGATGTAAGCAAAGTGTGGCATCCTAAAGAAGAAGCTGGAGGGCAAGGTATTACCATGATTAAATTTTAATTAACCTTAAGAAGAATCTTATTTTTCTTTCCATTCTCTATCATGATATATTTCGCGTGAAGAAGGTCGTTTGATTGTATTATATGTTCATGGTTATTGATTTTAACCTTATTGATTGCGATTGCGTTATTCTTGATCGCTCTACGTGCTTCTCCATTTGATGCCAGAATGGAAGTTTTTTCAGTTAACAAGTTCACTATATTAATTCCTGATGTAATTTCTGACTTGGAAATATTAAAGCATGGTATTTCATTTCCTATCGTTTCCAATTCATTTTCCGTGAGACTTGCCAACATAGATTTGTCCGCTTTCTTATTAAAAAGAAGAGAGGATACATTTTGAACAGATTTATATTCTTCTTTTGAATGGATCCTTACTGTGAGTTCTTCTGCTAAAGCTCGTTTTAATGTGTTAGGATCTTGGTTTGTAGAGGCTATTCTTTCCTCCATTTTATTCCTTGGTTCAAGTGAGAAAAACTTGTAAAATTTCACAACGTCGTCATCAGCGCAATTAAGCCAAAATTGATAAAATTTATATGGAGAGGTTAAATTTGGATCTAACCAAATATTTCCTGTTTCTGATTTGCCAAATTTTTTGCCATCTGCTTTCGTAAGCAAGGGGGTTGTTATAGCAAAAGCTTTTCCACCTTTTACGTTTCTCCGTATAAATTCAGTGCCTGATGTAATATTGCCCCATTGATCAGAGCCACCCATCTGGAACTTGCATCCTTGATTCTTATAGAGATGTAAAAAATCATTGGCTTGAAGTAATTGATATGAAAATTCTGTGAATGATAGTCCTGTGTCTAATCTATTCTTTACTGAATCTTTTGACATCATGTAGTTCACAGTCAAATTTTTCCCCACATCTCTGAGAAAATCTAATACATTCATTTCTTTATAGAAATCATAGTTGTTTACCATGATTGCTTTATTATCTCCTTCTGAGAAATTCAATAGTTTTTCTGCTTGAGACTGTTGAAATCTTAGGTTTCTTTCAAGCTCATCTTCTGTTTTTAACACTCTTTCTTTGTCCTTCCCACTCGGGTCTCCAATTCTTCCTGTTGCTCCTCCCATTAAGAATATCGGCTGATGTCCAGCTTTTTGAAACAATGTAAGAATCATAATCTGCACATAATTACCTATGGTAAAGGAGGGCGCAGTGGGATCGAACCCTATGTACCCAGAAGACATATTATTACTCAATTCTTCTTCTGCTCCAGGGGTGATGTCATGAAGCATCCCTCTCCATTTCAACTCTTCGACAAAGTTCATTATTTACATTTTTGCAAATGTAAATCTTTCATTGATTAATGATATGTGAACGTATCTTTATTCCATGATTGGAATCGAAAGATTTGTGGCATATAGGATGACTATTTTTGATAAAAGCTCTTTCACAGGCTATATACTTAAGTTTGCTATAGCTGCTATCGCATTGTCTGTGGCGGTTATGATTATTTCTACTTCCGTTATTTCAGGGTTCAAAAATGAAATTTCATATAAAATGTTTGATTTCTGGGGACACATTGTAATAAATGATGCCAGGGC
>Ga0055584_100000488_pt1 | contig 37638 bp, 27 predicted proteins | sample OSDHelmetaG_FD_58716 | JGI IMG/M metagenome (GOLD analysis project Ga0055584, IMG submission 58716) | Pelagic marine sediment microbial communities from the LTER site Helgoland, North Sea, for post-phytoplankton bloom and carbon turnover... | ecosystem: Environmental > Aquatic > Marine >...
TGGTTAGAGCGCTACGTTGACATCGTAGAGGTCGATAGTTCGAATCTATTCGGACCCACTCAAACCCCTTGTAAGTCGTTGGCTTGCATGGGGGTTTTTTTTGTACAACAATCTTAGTCATTTCTTGCCTCTTGGAGCCTGCTCAGTCAAGGGGCGCGGCGTACAGGGTGCGGGGCAATTCGTACGGCGATTGATCGCCACACATCGGATGCAATTATGGGAAGTAAGCAGGAAGCCGCATGACAGAATCAGAAATCAGCGACATAATTGAAAAAGCTTGGCAGGATGACGTCAGCTTCGACGCCATCGAAGCGACCACGGGCTTGTCAGAGCCCGAAGTTATCTCCTTGATGCGGCGTGAATTGAAGCATTCAAGCTTCAAAATGTGGCGCAAGCGCGTCAGTGGTCGAAAGACGAAGCACTTGAAGCGGGACTAGGTAACAATCTGGTAAATTTGTCCTAGCGGTTCGCTGTATGCCGGGGGCTGGATCTTCTTGCTCATATTAGCCAACGGAAAGGCCCAAAATGCTAAGGATATAGGCGGGGAATACGGTGGTGAGCTGCAACAATAGAGGTGACTTACGGGCGGGTAAGGGCGCTACAGGAGGGCCAAGGCTGGACAATATGACTGCCTTGGACTCTTGGCAATACAGTCAGAGGCGATTCAAAAAAGGAATGAACATCCTCTCAAAAGACTTACTTGCGGACGGTACTGCCTCTTCATTATGGCTGACGCTAAAGCCACACGACCATCGATCGCCGTCAAGAAATGAGGAGCTGAAGGGGATAAATAGTCGTCCAGAAAGTCGAAATGACCCCACTCTTTTCCGTGGGTGTTATTCCAGCACAACAAATCCTTAGAGGCAACTTGGGCCCACGTCCTGATTCACTCTTATTTTCTAAACGCACTGCTGTAGATGATGGCAAACATAAATAGCACTGTGACTGCCAGCGCCATTGCAGTGACTATAGTATTTTGGTCTGGCATTACTCTTCGCCTCTAAATTTTCTGTTTTCCTTGATCGCTGCAAAGTTCATCCAAGCCAAAATGCTTGGTACCCACAGACCTATGAAAATGGCAGCCAGTTCGAATCCCAAAAACCAGATTGCAATGGACGCCACAAGAGAAAGTATGGCAGCTAGGTTGAATAGTAATTCAGAGCGCGATAGGTTCATTTGATCTGTGAAGTGGGTGTGGAGTGACGACTTTAGACTTACGTGTCTCAAGACCATAAAATGATACACGTAGCGTAGTCAACGCCCGGATCAACAAGGCTTGTAGTGAAAAAGGCCGAGTCGTTTCTACTCTACCATGCGAGCAAATCTGACATCACGAGTACGTCCGTTCGACAGATAGAATGCGATGACCTGGCCGTTACGATCCCGTTCGAACTCGACAGGACCGTTGCCACTGGTAAACTTGTCTTCTTCACCAGACGTCAGCTCCAGGTCATTTAGACGGCGGTGCTGTAGTACCAAGGATTCAGCCTTGATGATTACAGTATAGAATGCCTCAGCTTCTTCACTGAAGTACCGGCCGGTGAAGTCTGATAGGTTTGGCTCCCACCCTTCCTCCTGGCTAGAAGCTTCATCGCCTTCTCTCTCCATTCCTAGGCGCGTTGCAGGATGCAATCCGTTCTGATTTAGGACAAGCCGGTCCACAACCCCATCTGCGTTGCGCTGAAACGTGACCGAAGCTTCCACGACGGTTAAGGCAAAGGTCGAATCGGACGTCGGGTATAGCTCGATTTTCTGCTGCCCGGTCGCCTGCGTGTAGAAGGTTGAGTCTTCCCTAGAGAAGGTCAAAATAAATGCTGGTGCCTCATTGAGTGAGTAGTCACCCACGAACTCGTCAAAATCAGCTGGATTATACGTGGAAGGGTCAAAATCTCCTTTGGGTTCAGCATCCGGCGCGTTTTCGGGGTTCAATTCCTCGAAAAAGAACCCGGCAATGGCGAATGCCTGATTTGAATTGAATCCCGCGTAATTACTCTGTAAAGTGATGCCGGCGTTTAGGGATGGGTAATACACCAGTTGGGATCGATGCGCTGCATCCGCACCCCCATGATGTATCCGAGGTAGGCCGTTTTGCTTGTCGAGGAAGAGGCCAAACCCGTATCCAGTCTCTTCGCCATTATTGAGCACGAAAGAGGTGGTCATCTGATCGAACGTATCCGGCGATCCGAGTGTGGGATTCGCCATGTTCTCAACCCATTTTTGAAGGTCTCCCAACGTGGAGTAGATCCCGCCTGCACCTATGGCTCCACCCAAATCACGAAGTTCGATATATCCTCCAGTGCCATCGGGACCGTATCCCGCCGAGCGTCCTGGGATGATGGCGTTTGGACTGCGTCGAACCTGCGTGTGATTCATCCCGAGGGGAGCGAAAAGATGTTCCTGCATGAAATCGGGGAAGTCCTGCCCCGAGAGTCTCTCAACAAGTACGGCAGCCAAGCCAAATGCCGTGTTGTTGTAATTAAACTCGTCTCCAGGGGTATTCTGAAGAGCTGGCTGGCGTTGAACGATCTCTATCAACTCGGATCGGTCAATGAAATCTCCTTCGTCTAACCGCCGCCCTGTTAGAATGAGCATGTTTAGAAACTCGCGATATCCTGTCGTGTGCGTAAGCAGATTTCGGACAGTGATGGTCTGCCCAAAATCCGGAAGCTCAGGAATGTATGTGCGCACGTCATCTTCCAGCGTAAGCTTGCCTTCTTCCACCAACAACATGATGGCAAAGGCAGTGAACTGTTTGGACGTGGAGCCGATGTTCGTAGGCGTGTCCATCTCAAATGGCGCACCGTACGTAAGGCTGGCCATTCCCCACGTGTCTGAAAAAACAATCTCCCTGTCGCGCCAAATCGATATGCCGACTCCAGGAGACGTCTCTGAGTCGAAGCGGGCCATGAGCTGAGCTACTCGTCCCTCTGGATCTGAGACTTCGGCCTCCAACATGAACAAGTGAAAGACATAGTCCCCTTCTGCTCCTTCGAATCCGCTTACCTCGATGCGATACTGACCTGCCTTTTCCGCCGCAAACTGGAATTCTTCTGGCCCCAGCGCAGGGCCATCAAACTGCGCCAGCTGCTCCCCATCGGAATTAAATACCGTCACAACCACATCGACTGACAGCTGATTTACATGACCACGAACCAAGAAATCATCCCCTGCCTCGATTAGATAGCGGTTAATTTCATCTCCAACAATTGTGCCCGTAACCTCCTCGCCCACAACGGGTCGCACGTCCTGAGCGAAAATTGGAAGGGTCAAAAAAGTGAGCAGAATGACTGAGAGTATCGTTCGCATTTGACCGGACGCTGTTTGCGTGTTTTTGGAGTATGACGCGAGAGGTATGGTGTCATTATACGGTACGATTCTGCTCTGGATACAGCAATCTATGCCATTTAAAGAAATGACCACCAACACTTTTCGTACCCGTTGACAACCACCTAGACGTACGGGCTGTCCACCTGAGAACCGATGCTTCCAGACTCCCTCTTTGTAGAGGTACCCTCACGTCATGATTCGTAATTTCGTAACAACCGCCCTTCGTAGCAGACATGGGCGGGATCTGATTTTTTGCAGGCCTCCTCCTTTCCCCTCCTTGTAGGCGATCCGACCCTGGCCCTGGATGCTCTCGAATCCGTGACATTGTCAGAAGATCTGGCGCAGCTCTTTTTTGGAGCTGACTGGCAAAACAGGAGTGACCTGATTGGCTCGCCGAATTTGCCTATCACACTGAGTTTGGTGTCGGCATCTTGGCTGTAGTAGGCATAACGACTCTAGCAAACGCGTGGATAACCGTCAGCTATCAATCAGTTCGAATTGCGGAGCAGCAACGTTATGGCCAGTGCTATGCCAGATATGCTTCGTATTTGGTACGAAAGAAATGGTCCAGCAGGGTTAACTCTTCAACGTGTGAACGACGCTTTCGGTCGCTAACTGATGACTGCCCGATACCCAGGATGCGAGATAGCCCCTCCTGATTGGCTTCTGGATAGTCCCAACGCGCATGTAGGTACTCGGCGGAGGCTTGGCTCCAGTCATCCACGACAACTAATGCAAGCGCAAGGCACACATCCATCAGCTCATCAAACGCTGGCCATGGGGTCGAGAGCGCGAGCAAGCATCTTTGTTTCACTATCTGGTCGAACAGATACTCGGACCTTTGAAATGCATCACCATTAGATTCTGCCACAGCCTCCGACCTAAAATCTACCGTTCCAATACCGATCGCTAGTTGAAGGTCTTGACCCATTGCAACTTTGAACGCTGCGCGAATCCTGAGGGCGGTTAAAAGGGCATTTTGAGGCTCGTCAATTACAAGCTGAAAGCTATCTCCTCTAAATAATTGCCAGTCTAGTGGTTCGCTACCAAACCCATTCAAAACAGATTTGAGGGCCTGCACCCACTCTTGAGGGGTTCTGAGGCTTTTGTCGACGATATGTCCGGTGATCACGGCATGCATATTACCATAATCGTCTATTGGATCGATAATGTCAATTATCGTCTTAAATACCGATAAATATACTTATCGTCCGTTATGCCGATGTGCACAAAGCGATCTTAATCGCTCACGACGCAGGGTATTCAAGTCCTAAATGAGCCATCGCATCATGGCTGCATCCCTCCCAATACGCTTGTGGAGTGTTGCCCGCATAGCCGAGGTCATCTACTCCGATCTTGCTTGACCAAAATCCTGACGCTGTCAAGTCACGTATTAGGGTAAAAAACTCAGCTCCCTCCTCAAGACCCGGCTCCACATCGTCTGGCCATGCAATACGATCCAGAAATGCCGTCTGCTGAGAATCATCCAGTGTAATGAATGAACTGGAATGATCAGACGTTGTCTGCTGGTCTAACCATGCCAGTCCTTCCTTCAGAGGCTCTTCTATCCCATCCGTTTCTTCCAGAATGAAATCGATGAAAGCGGGTACCCCAGCATCTGTAGCGCTGCCACTTTGATCGTCGGCAGGAATAATCAGGTCTACCAATACCTTGACCGTTTCGTATTCGTGCCGGCTTAGAACAGTTGGTTCTCGGTCTGCTAATGGAAGCTGACCAGCCGACTTCACAACGCGATCGGTAGCTCGCTCAACATCAGATGGACCACATCCAGGGATTGTGGTGGCCAAGGCCGCCATCGCCATCAGTTTCAATGATTCTCTTCGTGTGAGTGTCATTAAATGTTCCTCTTCTTCATTTCGTCCAGCAGGTACTCAGAGGTGCGCATTGATAGCGCGAGAATTGACCACGTTGGATTCTTGTGAGCTTGCGAGACGAATGGTCCAGCATCTGCAACAAACAGATTCTTGACCTCATGCGACTGGCAGTTTGAATTCAGTACGCTTGTTTTTGCATCAGCCCCCATTCGGGTTGTGCCCACTTCATGTATGATCTGTCCAGGCCGTGTAATGCCATAATTATCCTCTTTCGTAGGCATGTCCCAGACGGAGGTCCCTCCTGAAGCATGGATAATTTCGCGAGCAGTCTCGTGGAAATGCTTCATCTGAAGCAATTCCTCGTCGCTCCATGACACATCGAATTTCAAGACGGGGATACCGTATTTATCGACCATATCCGGATCGATAGAGCAGTTGTTCTCATAGCGCGCGATCATCTCGCCGCGACCAGACATTCCTACGTATGTCCCCCAAAGCCTGCGATAGTCATTTTTGAGTTGAGCCCCGAAGCCTCCTCCCCCTCGGCTACGGTCTCCATCATCGAGTTTACCGTTGATACGGTGTATGCCGCCCCCAAATCCATAACCAGGCATGCCGCGGCCGCCCCATACTTCAATGTGATAGCCGCGAGAGAATGGAAGACTACGATCTTTTTCAAGCCACCACGGAATGTAGATGTGCATGCCACCTACCCCATCATCATTGTGCGCAGGCATATCTATTAGCTGGGGAAAGAACCCCATGGCATCTGCGCCGGTCGAATCAGTTAGGTAACGCCCTACAACGTCGCTAGAGTTTCCAATACCGTTAGGATGCTGACGTGACTTCGAATTGAGCATCAATCGGGCAGACTCACAGGCACTGGCGGCAAGTACGACTGCTTTGGCCCTGACCTCGTAATCCTGCATGGTCTGTGTGTCGACATAGGAGACGCCTGTTGCCAATCCTTCATCGTCGGTCAAGACTTCACGAGCCATTGCATGGGTGATTACGGTCAAGTTGCCCGTATCAAGTGCCGGTGGTAACAGAACGGACTGGGAGGAGAAGTTCGATCTCGTGGAACAGCCCCGATTGCATTGTCCGCAGTAATGACAGGCTGGGCGATTGCCGAGCGGTTGAGTCAAGATGGAGAGTCTTGAAGGAATGACTGGAACGCCCGCCCGTTGAGCGCCGCCCTTAATCATCATCTCATAGCAGCGCGGCTTCGGGGGCGGCAGGAAGATGCCATCGGGCTCATTGTAGAAATTCTCGGCGCTTCCGAAGATGCCGACCATTCGATCAACCCGATCGTAATACGGTTTTAGGTCGTCATATCCGATGGGCCAATCATCTCCCTTCCCGTCAATGGTTTTACGCTTGAAGTCATCTGGACCAAATCGTAAAGAAATACGCCCCCAGTGGTGAGTGCGCCCCCCAACCATACGGGCGCGCCACCAATCCCAAGTGGTGCCGTCAGCAGTCGTGTAGGGCTCGCCGTCAATCTGCCATCCGCCGATGCACGCATCGAACTCACCAAATGGCCGGTCCTTTGTCGACTTCCCACGCCTCGGGGATTGGTAATTGTACTTGAGCATGGCGCCATCGCGCACAGCATCCCAGTCCCCTCCGGCCTCGAGAAGCACCACTTTGGCTCCAGCTTCTGTGAGCGTTTTGGCGGCCATTCCGCCGCCCGCTCCCGATCCTACTATGCAAACATCGTAGACTTCCTGTGACATGTGTTCGATTCCGAGATTCTTAAGGCAATTCTTGAGACTCTTCGAGTTGTAAACATGAATCCTCGAAAAATAACTCTAAGAATGTAACGGCTAGAGGTACGATTTGCGACGGGTATTGAGCAAGAAGCGCAAAACCCCACGCCTAGAGAAAATTGATCCTCTTCATCAATTTCTCCTTATAGGAGGCACCAAGAGGAATAACCTTGTTTCCCAAAACAATACTTGAGTCTTGGATGTCATCATTCACCATCAGGCGTGAGCTTGAATGGGGCAAGTTCCTTTTTGAGCTGTTGCACCAACGCCAACATTTGCTGACCTGACCTGAAGACACCTTCGTCAAATCCATCATCTGCGAAAGTACCAATTTGTTCACACAGGACTTCGATGTCATGCGCGCCCACCATTCTCACAGATGACAGTAATTTGTGGGCAGCGAACCGCAGTCCCTTTAGATCCTGCTTCTCCAATGCTTCCTCAATGGAGACAATCTGCCCCGGTAGCTGACCAACCAAGATCCCGATAATGCGGCTTTTCAGCTCTTGGTTTGTGCCATAGTTCTCCTCGAAAAACGTCCAATCTGTAAGAGAATATGCCTCTTGAGTAGACGCTGGATCCTTAAAACTGCTGTCTGTTGAAACGAGTTTTCGGATGGCCCGATGAAGATGTCCAGGATCGAATGGTTTCATCACGAAATCATTCATTCCAGAGCTGAACGAGCGATCACGTTGTTCTCTAAGTGCTGACGCTGTCAATGCAATTATGGGGAGTTTCTCGGCCGATATGCCCAGATCATTTCTGATTCGTTCCGTGGTTTCAAAACCGTCCATATCCGGCATTTGAATGTCCATTAGTACTACATCGAACGCTTTCCCGGACAGCTCTTCTAGTGCCTCCTCTCCACCTGACGCAATAAAGACCTCTGCGTTCCAGCTTTCTAAAATCTCCTGAGCAACAAATTGATTTACCGGATTATCCTCCACGACGAGAACCTTTACCCCCTCTAGGGTAAGATTTTGTCCCTCTGCATGATCCTCTCTTGCTTGACCTTCTGAGGCCACCTCTATTGGTAGTCGCACCGTGAATTTCGAGCCTTGATCTTCTTCTGACTCCAGTTCAATTTGTCCACCGAATAATTTTACCAACTGCCGAACAATTGGTAAACCCAGTCCACTTCCACCATACCTCCGTGTCGTCGATGACGAGGCTTGAGCAAAGGCATCGAAAATTCGGGCATGAGCGTCTTCTGGTATCCCAATCCCCGTATCCTCTACCTCGAAGCGGATACCTTCCACTGATTTGTCCCTACCATAGCAATCTACCCTCAAAACCACTTTCCCTTTGGGGGTAAATTTGATGGCATTGTTGAGCAAGTTGCTGAGGACTTGAGTCAATCGCACGGGGTCGCTCTTTATCCATTCAGGTACGGATTTAATTACTTCGAGGCTAATTTGTAGAGGCCGTACGTCGGCGACATAGCGCGTGCGCTCGATTACTTCGTCGAGTACGTCGTGCAGGTCGAAAACCACGTGCTCTAATTGAAGAAAGCCTCTTTCGATTTTCTGAAAGTCAAGAATATTGTTGATCAAACCTAAAAGAACATTTCCTGCCTTTTGAATATCATCGACATACTTCTGCTGTTTCCGAGACAGGTCAGTTTTGTTGATCAAATGTGAGATTCCAATAACCGCGTTCATCGGCGTCCTAATCTCATGGCTCATACTCGAAAGAAAACGAGTTTGAGCCTCGGCGTATTCTTCAGCCCGATTCGTTGCCTCCTGAAGCGCCTCTTCATTGCGTTTCTGCTCCGTAATATCCCTACAAAACGCGGTGAATCGAGACCCGTTTTCTATCTGGATCTGTGTCAATGTCAACTCGAGGGGAAACGTATGCCCCTCCTTATGAAGAGCGGGTACTTCAATACGCTTATCGATTATCCTAGACTCACCAGTTTCAAGGAGTCGCTTCATTCCGGAAATATGAGCTTCTCGCAACTCCTGAGGAATGATCAAATCGGAAAGCCGCTCTCCAAATGCCTCTTCAAATGTGTATCCAAAAATTGATTCAGCTGCTGGATTGAATTCGATTATACCACCACCATCATCAATAGATATTATCGCATCGAGAGATGCATTGACCATGGTGCGCTGGATCGCCTCGCTTCGACTAACCGCACTTTGGGCCATTCTAAGAGAGGTTATATCCCTTGCAATGGCCTGAAACTCGATAACCTTTCCCGCCTCCTTGATCAACTGCAAATTCTGTCCGATCCAGCGAACATTCCCCGAACGCGTCCTCATCTGAAATTCGAAATAGGTTGTGCTTCGTCCGCTTCGAAATTGATCACGGTAAAAATTCTTGACCCGATCGAGGTGCTTGTCCTCCACAAGGTCGAGAAATTTCATCTCAAGTAGCTCAGCCTCTTCGTACTCAGTGAGTTGAAGAGCAATCGGATTGACATACGTGAACCTCCCACGCAAATCAGATCTAAAAACGGTGTCTGAGGCAGATTCAACGAGTTGCTGAAAAGCGCTGCGACTCGACTCCAGTTCTTTCATAGCACGGATATGGACAATTCTTGCGGCAGCGAGAGCAGCTACGGTGGAAAGAATCGATTCATGATCGTCTGTGAAAAAACCAGCGACCGAGTGCTCTGAGTCGACGACCCCAAGACATTCCCCTTGATGAACAAGCGGAACGGATAACCCTGCACGTCTCAGCTTATCATCGATGATGTATCGAGGATCCTTGCTGACATCTCGGATGCGCTGCACTGTTCGCGTGGCGGCTGCATCACCCACTATCCCCTTCCCGAATGGAATGAGAATGGGGTTGAGAATTTCAAAGCCCTTTGGATTCTTGGGACCGAAGGCTGCTGCCTGAAAAAGCACGTCCTGCTTAGGATCCTTTAGTTAGACTACGCAATCTTCAAATTCTAAATGGGCGATCGCCTGCTTAGCGATCGACCATGCGACCGCTTCCTCCTGGTCAGCCTCTAGGAGTAACTTTGCAAATTCATTTAGGAGCTCGAGTCTGCTCCGTTCATTTGGGACGTCTAGCGGCATGGAGTCGGGATTCTGTAGAACGTAGTCGCGATGAAGTTGTCTTAACCGCGCTCCTTGGCTCCAAGCTGTAGAAACGATGTTGGAGCTGTGAGAGCCGCCTTTGTTACACGACTCGGCCCGCCCGGATCCAAACAGACATCGAATTCGCGAAATAATGCCTCCTCAGGCTGACCCTAGAGGCAACGTCTTCCTTAAGGGTGTGGTCGAGTCATCATTTGTTCGGCAGTACTTCAGAAACAGACAATCAGGCTGCATGAGAAAGGGTCGGGCGCGCCTTGCGCGCCCGACCCTTTCTACTAAGTCGATTATGCTGAGTGCCGTCCCACTGGGACTCTATCGAGTCAGTCCATATGAATCATCATGCCTTTCGGTCCGGAGTCGCGACCCGACCCCGAGAGGCGATAAATGAACTTTAACATAACGTAGCGGCCAAGTGAGTTCACTCTCTGCTCACTGATGAAGTTACCCGAATTGGAGAAACTGATCCCTTCATTGCGATCCAGCAGGTCCAGCCCGAGAAGCTGAAGGTCGGCACGCTGATTGATCATGCTCTTGGTAATAGAAGCTTGCCATAGAGGCACATTCCGGGCTTCGCCGAATACGTCTTGCGAGTACATCTTGAGGTCTAAAGATGTCGAAAACTCCAAGGACTCACCCAGATAATAGGCAGCCCGAACTTCGTATGAGCTGTTGATATAATTCTGATTGAACCGCTCGTTGAGTGTGTACTTGACGTCATTGAACGTGTACGATGCTGACACTGCCAGATCAAACAGATCTTTATCCCGGTTTTCGAGAGTCGTTTTGATCGTATTCCTACGTGTCGTCGTCTTGTTTTCTTCGGCATTGATGAACTCGATTCCCTTGTTGTACATCGAGTTGACCGACACATTGAACTTCATACCCACAGGCCGAATAGGAGACCCGAAGTTCACATTTCCGCTAAGCGTCCAATCGCCGTCCGTGTTTATAGATGTAATTTCCTGCTTTAAACCGTCCAATACCGTTCTAGACCTAGCAATCTTGTTTTCCGTGTAGGAGGCTCGCAGATTGGCGAACAAATTGACAAACGTAAACTGATCGAAATAATGGTAATTCGTAGAGATGTCATGACGGTATTCCGGCTCCAGGGACGGATTTCCCACGTAGATATTGAGAGGGTCTGAGTTGTCAGTAAATGGCTGCAACTCACTCATGGACGGCTCCCGGGTTGACGCTGCGTAGCGCACGAACAGGTTTTGCCCATCACCCACAGCCCACCGCACGTTCATGTTTGGCAGAACATGCGTGTAACCGTTTGAAACAGAAACATCATTCTCAATGATCTTTCCTTCAAGCGTGGATTCCTGGATGACGGCACCAATTCCGAAACTGAAATCCTCCCAGTTTTTCCTCAGATTCAGCCCACCTTTGAAATAGGTATAGGTGCGATCCAGCCCGTTGGTGAGCAGATCATTCACCACCTGCTGGCCAGATACCAGGTCATACACTGTCTGGTCCTTGTCTTCGTTGATTACCTGCCGTTCCCCCCTCACATCGATAAGCATATTGCCTGGGAAAGACTTCGAAAGGGACAGGCGCTGAGTCTGATTAAGCGTATTACCCAACGAATTCTGTATCTGGGCAATTTCTTCGTAAGTCAGAACATTGCCGCCTCCAGCGATACCCGTCAGAGAGTTCAACTCTCCCCGATTATCTGAATCGTTCAAATTCATCCTGGTATTAGCCACAAGACTGAGACCGTTTTCAGTGATGCGCTTACGCCAGGTCAGCGATGCATCTCCCGATGTCTGATCACCGTCCGTCACATAGTTCGTGGTGGCATTATTCTGGGTGAAACCTTCAAATGAGGTCGTCTCGCGGGCACCCAGGTTGTCCAAAGAAGAAGTGCTCAGAGAAAAATTACTGCGCAATTGCAGCTCGTTTCCCTTCTGGAATTCATGCTTTGCAGTCAGGCTCATTCTGTGGGCAAGGTTATCGCTATTCTGCGTCGTGTTTTGCAGAGTCAATGCCGACAAGGCAGATCCCAATACTTGCTGCTGCTGAGTCGATCGAACCTGGTTATTTTCAATATTGGATATGAAGTAAGAGCTTCTGATTTCTGTCTTCGACCCAAAGTCATGTCCAACATTCAGACCCAAGGCCAAGGTCTCGGAAAATCCATCACTCAGATCACTACTAATCGGGATACCACCCGTAGAAAAACTCCCTCTATCCCCCATTACAGCACTCATTCCGCCCATAAAGCTCAAATAGTCTCCAAAGGAGAAGCCCTGTCGGTTAATGTTATTCAGGTTACCGATGAATGCTAATTGAGTATTGGAACTGAACCGGTTGATGGATGCCTGACCGTCGTAACGACCTTCTGCAGCATATCCCCCACTCATATTGCCGAAATAACCCTTTTTAGCTTCTTCCTTCAGTTCAAGATTGATGGTCTTCGTTTCCTCGCCGTCGTCAACCCCTGTGAACTCGGCCATGTCACTTTTCTTGTCATAGACCTGAACCTTATCGATTGCATTCGCCGGCAAGTTCTTCGTGGCCATTTTAGGGTCGTTGCCAAAGAACTCTTTGCCGTCAACCAGAACTTGCTGAACGTCCTCTCCTTGCGCCTTAATGTTGCCGTCCGCGTCTACTTCCACACCTGGCAACCGGCGAAGTAGGTCCTCGACGACTGCGTTCGGGCGGGTGGCAAAAGCCGCGGCGTTGTATTCCAATGTGTCTTTTTTGATCACAATCGGAATGTGCTCAGCGCTAACTACCAGTTCATCAAGTTCTGCTACAGATATGTCCAGCGTCGCCGTTCCAGCGTCAAAATCTTGCTCGGAAACCGTGATGTCTTTCCTCCATGTCTGGAATCCCACAAAGGTGATCTGGAGGATGTAGTCACCTTCAGGCACGCGGCGAAGCGTGAACGACCCATCCGATGATGACGTCGCGAATTTGGTCAAGACGGAATCAGCCCGTGTCAGAGCGACTACGGTAGCGCCCTGCAGGCCAACACCCGCGGAGTCCGTGACTACTCCAGATACATCAAATCGGCCATTCTGCGCAACCACATCCAATGGGTTCGAATAAAAGACTAGGAAGAGGAATAGAAAAGTGGCGGCGGATGACTTCCGCTGCGATAACAATGTTGACATGGAGTCGGTCTATAGTGATGAAGAATGATGCAGGAGCGGCTTCCGATGCCTTCTGCGTCAATTGCGTCTCATGATCACCCGGGCACCGTTGCCCCTTCTCCCAAATTGCGCTTCCATTTCTTTGCGCTTCTCTTCCATGATTTCGTCAAACTGTTCTTGCGTCACTTTGCGGCCTTCTTTTGGCGCCACTATCGCACCTTCCGCCACAGATTCCAAGCTTATTTCAGTTGCTGAAAAGCTCAATTGACCTTCATTAACAGATAGAACTAGGATTGCACCTGGTAACCCACTGAACCGCTCCGGGCCAATGGCAACCGGAATCTGAGGAGAAAACCAGGCCTCGATAGTGGAACTGTCTCGAACAGCCGTTGCTTTTTGAACAGCATATCCTATGTACTCACTTTGCTCTCCGGTAAGCTTCCAAGCAAGCAAAGGCTGAGCGTCCTCAATCAGAAACGTACGCCCCATGAAATCCCGCTTCTCGGTGATGAGGCCTTCGTCGTGATTGACATAGGTAATGTTCTCGCCCTGTTGACCACCCATGCGAAACATGAAGCCATTGCCCCGCACCTCGCGATCATCGCTCTCTTCTTTTGGAGCTGCTTGCATCACAGATTCAAATTCATTGAAGTGAAGCAGCATCGCAGTCTTGTTTTCGGTAGGAATCTGGTCCCTCATAGATTCCATTTCTGGCGGCAGATCTATGTCAATCTTGACGACCCGATCATACCGGATCGTTCCTTCTTGCGCTGAAGCGCTAAATGAAACAAAAAGGAGTAAAAGTGGAAGCAGACGTTTCATAGTTGGTTGTCTGATGAAGTCGGATGCATGATTCGAAACCGCTTGGGAGGCTGTAAATAAGAGCCCTATGCGACCAGAACGAAAACGCTGGGTTAGTTATTGCCTTTGCACTACCAACCGGCCCTGTTTGACGAGTTGGAGTAGTCGGCCATTCCGTTCATAGACCCCAACATGACGGAGGAGTAACCATGTTGTTACTGTAAAGAAGGTAAAAACACCGAATACCTAGTATTTTCGAGATCTGTAGGCTCGTTCAGGTTATATATTCGGGGTCCCGCGTGTGTACTACGTATCCACCGCTCCTTTTTTGCCGGTCCCTCCGGCGCAACATTGCAACGATTGCAAATTATGGCCAGCCAGATCACCCTTTCGTTTCCCGATGGATCCACCCGACAGTTCGACAGCGGTGTGACTGGATACGAAGTAGCCTCCAGTATTTCCGAAGGACTCGCCCGAATGGCCGTTTCTATCGGCGTAGACAGCGAAACCCGTGATCTGTCCCGTCCCATCACGACCGATGCCTCCATTCAAATTTTCACGTTGCGTAATGAGGAAGGCTGGGGCACGTACTGGCACTCATCAGCCCACCTGATGGCGGAGGCGCTTGAATCCCTATTTCCAGGTGTGAAGTTTGGCATCGGACCGGCCATCGAAAAAGGTTTCTACTACGATGTCGACCTCGGTGACCGTCAGCTCACGGCAGAGGACCTGACCGCGATTGAGAAAAAAATGGCAGAATTGGCCAAGCGAAATGTGGCCTACGAGCGGCGTGAAGTACCAAAAGAAGAGGCTATCGCTTTTTTCAAAGAGAAAGGAGACGAGTACAAGCTAGAATTGCTCGAAGACCTCGAGGACGGAACGATTACGTTCTACACCCAGGGAGACTTTACCGACCTGTGTCGCGGACCGCATGTCCCTTCGACGGGCAATCTTAAACACACTAAGCTTCTCAATATTGCCGGAGCCTACTGGCGCGGTGATCAGGAGCGTAAGCAGCTGACTAGGCTCTACGGAATCACGTTTCCTAAGAAAAAGGAGCTCGACGAATTCCTAGAAATGCTTGAACTGGCGCGTCAGCGTGATCACCGCAAGCTTGGTAAGGAGCTAGAGTTGTTCACATTCTCTCAAAAAGTAGGCTCAGGCCTTCCCTTGTGGCTTCCAAAAGGAACCATCTTGCGGGAAACACTTGTCAACTTCTTGAAGGCCGAGCAGCTTAAACGCGGGTATGATCCGGTTATTACCCCGCATATTGGGCGGCTGGAGCTGTATAAAACGAGCGGTCACTACCCCTATTATTCGGACAGTCAGTTCCCACCGATGATGGACGATGAGGAGGAAGGATACCTTCTCAAGCCCATGAACTGCCCGCATCACACTCAGATTTATGATGCACGGCCTCGTTCTTATCGGGAATTGCCAGTGCGCTTGGCTGAATTTGGAACGGTGTATCGTTACGAGCAATCCGGTGAGCTTTCTGGCCTTACGCGTGTTCGTGGATTTACGGTCGATGATGCTCACATTTTCTGCCGTCCTGATCAGGTCAAGCAAGAATTCAAAGATGTTATCGACCTGACGCTTCTGGTATTCAGCTCACTTGGGTTCGATACCTTCAAGGCTCAGGTATCCTTACGTGACAAGACCAATAAAGAGAAGTATGTCGGTGAGGATGCGCAATGGGATGCCGCAGAGGAAGCAATCCGAGAAGCAGCCACTGAAAAAGGACTGGAGACCATCGAAATAGAAGGCGAAGCTGCCTTTTACGGACCAAAGCTGGACTTCATGGTCAAGGACGCACTTGGACGTGAGTGGCAGCTGGGTACCATCCAGATTGATTACAACTTGCCGCAGCGCTTCGATCTTTGGTTTACGGGAGAAGACAACCAGAAGCATCGTCCAGTCATGATCCACCGGGCTCCGTTCGGGTCACTCGAGCGTTTTATTGGTGTGCTCATCGAACATTGCGGTGGAAACTTCCCGACGTGGTTGGCTCCGGTTCAAGTCCAGGTACTTCCGGTCGGGCAGACGTTCAACGAGTACGCTGAAAGCGTAACAAAGCAGCTTAAAGAAGCTGGCTATCGAGCTGAAGCGGATCTGAGACACGAAAAAGTTGGATACAAAATCAGGTCAGCAGAAATGTCCAAGGTCCCCTACATGCTTATTGTTGGTCAGCGCGAAATGGAAACGTCTTCTGTTTCAGTCCGCCGTCATGGAGATGGGGATCAGGGAAGCGAGACGATTGAAGCCTTCTTGCAACTGCTCAAAACTGAGGTAGATGGCGCCTTCAATGCCTCATAACCGAACGCTGCTATCGTGCCTTCAATCCCCTGTTAGGTTTCGAATGACGATTTAATTGAATCAAAAGCCTACATTCAGGGTATCAATATTTTGGACCCCCTCGAGTATTTACAGTAACTAAAAAACAAACTGTCATCGCTAAACAGACTATCAGGGTAAACGACCGAATTCGTGCTTCAGAGGTGCGGGTTGTAGACCCCAAGGGAAATCACGGTATTTACCCAACGGAAGTGGCCATCAAAATGGCCGAAGAACAGGAATTGGACCTGGTTGAAATCTCGCCGGATGCTGAGCCACCGGTTTGCAAAATCATGGATTTTGGCAAGTTTCGGTACGAACAGCAGAAGAAAGAGAAGGAAGCCCGTAAGAAGCAGCATACTATTGAACTGAAGGAAATCCGCTTTCGTCCACATACAGACACGCATGATTTCAATTTCAAGACCAAGCATGCTAAAGGATTCTTGGAGGCCGGCCATAAAGTTAAAGCCTATGTCCAGTTCCGCGGTCGGGATATCATCTATAAGGACCACGGCATGGAAGTGCTTGCGCGCTTTATCCAAGAGCTGGTTGACCTTGCAAAGATCGATCAGGAGCCAAAGATGGAAGGTCGTCGCATGACAACCATCCTCAGTCCAGCCAAAAAGAAAACGCCTTAGTTCTTTCGCCTCGACTCCCATATCTGCCCCCGAGAAGGAAAGTCAGATAATCTGTCAATTCGAGAGTTCTTGACCAAATTCCCGGTTGCGGAATGCAGCCCGGATTCGTAGTTTTTAAGGCTCAGCAGTTCCCGCATTTGGCTCGTCCAAAAGCGGAGACCCACGCAACTAGCCCGTTTGCATTATCAAACGAGCTCATCAAGGCAGTCAACATGCCCAAAATGAAGTCCAATAGCGGTGCCAAGAAGCGCTTTACTACGACCGGAACTGGTCGTATTAGGCGCAAAAAGGCATTTGCAAGCCACATCCTGACCAAGAAATCTCCTAAGCGCAAGCGCAATTTGCGCGGTGTGACGTTGGTTGATCCGGTTGATGAGCCGCGCATGCGCAAGCTCATGAATGGCTGATATTCGCCACCTCCGCCGCCGTTCTCGGTAGGCAAAGGGTTTTTTAAGTGCATTCAATCGTAAAACAAAATGCCTCGCGCAACTAACAGAGTAGCCTCCCGTCGTCGCCGTAAAGCGATTATGAGTATGGCTAAAGGCTATTGGGGACGACGTAAAAACGTTTACACCGTCGCCAAAAATGCCGTCGAAAAGGCCCTCACTTACCAGTATCGTGACCGCCGTACACGTAAGCGTCAATTCCGTCGCCTCTGGATCACCCGCATTAATGCAGGTGCCCGTCTCAACGGAACCACGTACTCTCAGCTGATGGGATCACTTCGTAAAGCGGACGTCCAGCTTAACCGTAAGGTTCTTGCTGATCTGGCCATGCACGATCCAGCAGCATTCTCCGCAGTTGTTAAACAGGGTTCTTGACCCTGATGAATCGATTGCCGGAAAATAGCGGACGATTTACCAGCAGCACTGCCCTCTGACGTGTAGCAGGCGGTGCGACCGGAATCTTCTGGACCGCACTCTTTCAAGAATCCCGCCTCCTTCTACAGGTCAGGCGGGATTTCTTTTATCCACCATTCATACTTGCCAACCCGATCGCCATGGGAGAGCAGACATCATCCGTAGCAGAAGCGGCCCTTGCAGCCCTAGTACACCTCAAGGAAGACATCGAAGGTGCTCTTCTTGATACCGCTGAAGGCATCAACGAATACCGGATTCGGCATCTGAGCCGAAAGCAAGGGCAAATTACCGCCTTGCTGAAACGAATTCCGGACGTTGCGCCTGAAGACCGCAAACGTTTCGGTCTGGAAATCAACGCTGCCAAGGATCGCGTTGAAGCGCGCATCGAGGAAGCAACCGCCGCTATTACTGGTGCAGGCACAGCTTCAGCTGCCTCTGTAGACCTGACGCTTCCCGGCAGAACACAGGCCCAAGGAAGCCTACATCCGATTACCCAGGCTCGTCGTCTCATCACCCGAGTTTTTGAGAACTACGGATTCGATGTGGCTGAAGGCCCAGAAATCGAGGACGACTGGCACAACTTTTCTGCCCTCAATTTCCCTCCAGACCATCCCGCGCGGGATATGCAGGATACGTTCTTCATCGAAGAGCCTGGAACGGAACACGACGGCATCCTGCTGCGCACGCATACATCGCCCGTGCAGATCCGGATTATGGAGGAGGCAATGAAAGAAGGTGAGCCTCCGATTCGAGTGATCGTGCCTGGCCGCGTGTATCGCAACGAAGCAATTTCCTATAAGTCGTACTGCCTTTTTCACCAAGTCGAAGGGCTTTATGTGGACGAAGGCGTGACGATGGCTGATCTTAAGCAGATCCTGCATGCCTTTGCGCGAACGATGTTTGGCGAAGACGTTCGCATGCGATTCCGCCCTAGCTTTTTCCCTTTCACTGAACCCAGCGCGGAGGTAGACATCTGGTGGAAGGATGAAGACCTGCCTGGCGGTGGCCGTTGGATGGAAATCCTAGGATGTGGAATGGTCGACCCCAACGTCTTAGAAGGTGTTGGAATCGATTCGGAAAAATACACGGGCTATGCCTTTGGCATGGGGATCGAGCGAATTGCCATGCTTCGGTACGGCATTGAAGACATCCGTACCCTCTACGAAAACGACGTTCGTTTCCTCGAACAGTTCAGCTGAGCACCTGAGTCATGATTATCAGTACAAATTGGCTGGCCGACTATGTGGCCCACGGCCTGTCCGCAGATGACCTTTCCGAACGCCTCACCATGTGCGGCTTAGAAGTAGAGTCCGTTGACCAGATTGGAAACGATCTGGAAGGCGTAGTTGTGGGCGAGGTCCTTACTGCAGAAAAACACCCAGACGCGGATCGTCTTTCCGTCTGCACAGTGAATGTGGGCGCTTCCGAGCCGCTCAACATTGTCTGTGGTGCTCCAAATGTAGCAGCCGGTCAAAAAGTTGCCATCGCTACTATCGGGACAGTACTTCATCTTCCCTCACGAGACAATCCGGACGAACGTGTACCCGTCCAGATGAAAAAGGCGAAGATCCGGGGTCAGGAATCTCATGGTATGATCTGTGCGGAAGATGAGCTCGGACTGGGCGATGACCATGACGGCATCATGGTCCTTGACGCTGACACAGAAATTGGATTAAGCTTTTCGGATTACCTAACTCGTCAAGGAATACCAACTACCGACAATGCGATTGATATAGCCATCACGCCTAACCGCCCGGACGCTATCAGCCATCTGGGAATCGCCCGTGACATTGCGGCTCTGACCGGAGCTCCAGTGACACCTCCTCAGGTCTTGATACCTGAGAGTGGAGGAGCCGTAGCGCAGCGCATGTCAGTTGCAATCGAAGCAGATGACGCTTGTCACCGCTTTGTGGGAATCATGGTCGAGGGCGTGACGATTGGCGAATCGCCAAGTTGGATGAAGAGCAGACTGCAGGCTATCGGACTTAGGCCACGCAATAATGTCGTAGACATAACCAATTACGTGATGTACGAGTGCGGGCAACCGCTGCACGGATACGATGCCGATACCCTTGCGGGTGGGCGCATTATCGTTCGGAAAACAAAAGGCGAATCGACCTTTGTGACGCTTGATTCGAAAGAACGCACGCTGCCCGACGCAACGCTCATGATCTGTGATGGAGATCGTGAAGTCGGTATCGCAGGTATTATGGGAGGGGAAAACACGGAAGTCTCCGAAAAAACGACCAACGTCTTCATCGAAGCGGCCTGGTTCGACCCGTCTACCATTCGCAGAACGGCTAAGGCACTTTCTCTTCAAACAGATGCTTCCTATCGATTCGAACGCGGCGTAGATGCTGAAGGCCAAGCGTGGGCGGCAAAACGCGCAGCAGATCTGATGGTTGAACTGGCAGGAGGAACCATTGTGGATGGCATGATTGACATCCATCCGGTCCCGTATGTCGCGCCGGTAATTTCATTGCGTGCCAAACGGGTGACGGACATCGTGGGCGCTCACATCGAGCCCAGCGAAATGGCTCGGCTACTTGAGGCGATTGGCTTCGGTGTTTCTCAAACTGGAGAATCGCCGGTTACTTGGGATATTACCGTTCCTTCTTTCCGACCTGATGTCGAACGCGAAATCGATGTCGTCGAAGAAGTGGCTCGTTTATTCGGATTCGACAATATTCTCGAACCGACTCATTCTCGTGTTCCCAATTTCACTCCGGGGATAAAAGGAGATCGGCAACTTCGTGAACGACTGCGCGATCTTCTGCAGGGAAGCGGTTTCCGAGAGACCTGCACCAACTCCATGTTACCTATCGCTACGGCCGATGCGTTCAATGCGCCCGCATTGCCAGGTGGCCGATTTGGTGGGGAAAGTGTTCAAACACTTAATCCCATTACCACAGAAATGGCCGCCCTACGGCCGTCCCTCCTACCTGGACTGTTGAAGGTGATGGGGCACAACCAGAATCACGGGCAGGCGGCATTACGTCTGTTTGAGTTTGGACGAGTCCACACCAAGCGAAAAACAAACCTGTCTCTTGTAGGTGATTACACAGAAGTTGAATCTCTTATCCTTGCTGCCTCCGGTGAATGGATGGCTCAAGGATGGTACGGTGAGGCGCGACCAACAGATTTACATGACGTAAAAGGAGTGGTTGATCTTGTGCTTTCAGGCTGCGGTCTTTCTGACATCCGATATAGCGAATCGAGTGCGGATGGACCAGGTGCTTGGGGCTTAGATGTCATGATTGGTAAGCGTTGGATAGGCAGTATTCTGCGGATCGACGACGAAGTATCAAAGGCCTACGACCTGCGAGATGCAGCCTTCATTGCTGAATTGGACTTTACCGCCCTTTGTGATCTTGCTACCGCAGGACTGCGCGTTCGCTTCACACCAGTGAGCCGATTCCCAGTTGTCCAACGGGATATTGCCGTAGTTGTAGATGCGTCCCAAGCGGCAGGCCCGATGATTAGTACCATTCGCCAGTCTGGCCAACCCTTACTTCAGGATGTGCAGGTATTCGACCTCTACGAGGGAGAACACGTTGGCGCGGGCAACAAAAGTATAGCTTTCGGTCTTCGGCTTGGAGCAGACCGGACGTTGCGAGACAAGGACGTGGATAAAGTCGTTTCGAGAATACTTTCAGCTCTCGACGCTGAATTTGGTGCCAAACTTAGGGGATGACACTATATTCTTTGAGCGGATGCGCTGCATCCCATACAAGAATCGTCTGACATAGCCCCCCGACAACATGGATTCAGAGGACTTAGGACCCGAAAAGGAGGAACTGCCAGGGCAGCAGAACATGTTCTCCAAAGGCGATCCTGCTTCCAAAAAGGGAGCCCGCAAACGGCATGGACCGGCTCACCTCAAAGGTACACGTTCGCTTGAGCGGCTTCGAGATCGAATTGATCTTGCCGTCAAGGAGTTGAACCGACTGAGGGACGAGAACCAGCAATTACACAAAGAGGTCGAAGCTCTCAAGAAAGGAGCCACCTCATCTGCTGACGGTTCAGAAGTCGTCTTCAGCGAGTCAGGACCTGAATTACGCAAGACATTAGAGTCTTACATCGGAGTTCTTGACCGGTATATAGAAGAAGAAGCATCGCGCACATCATCGGCTGAGTGAACACCCCATGGCAAACCTGACGCCCATCAAAATCCGATTGCTCGGCAAGGACTACACCCTCAGAGTGGCCGAGGAAGACGAACTCGCCACATTGGAGATGGCCGAGTATCTGGACAAGAAACTGACCACCTTCAAGAAAGCTCATCCAGAGCAATCTGATCTGACCGCCGCTGTTATTACCGGACTGGCCATCACTGAAGAACTCTTCATTGAACGCGCCTCTAGCCTAGACCCGGGTGAACATGTAAATGGCGTCTTGACCGATCTGGAGAAGAAACTGTCAAAAGCTCTTCTCTCCTGAAAGCCTATCCCCCGTTCTAGTAGACTGAAACCTTGGGGCAAAGCCGGCATATTGGCTTTTTTGACGCCTCTAGCGGGGTTTTTGTGATCGCCCCGACACAAGAATAGGGATTGCCCTTAGGCCTAGTCGCGTCTGCCGTCCATCGATTTTGACTTGTCTAGGCACGCTTCCCGTCGTATCTAGTGTTCAGGCACGACCTGCTTCAACTCGATAAGAATCTAACACTTTCTTGTAGGGAGCCCTCCTTCAGGCTTGGACGACAGGCCCCACCGCGCTCTGGTTCATTCCGGACCGGTCTAGCCGTTCTGCGGTTAACAGGGGAAGTCGAAAAAGACTGAGCGGTACCCATTTATGTGGGATATTGGAGATTCTTCTACCACTTGAGGCGGGACCGTGCCTTTTTTATGTCTTGTCGTCATTTTCAAGCTCGCACATTCGTTCCTGTAAGAGTGAATTCGGCCAATAGGCGTATCTCGATGCCATCGGCTCCAAATTGATATGAATTTGGAGAAAGTATCCGATCCTAGACCAACTCAGTGGGTTAGGGGTCTATCTTGACGCCCCACCCGGGATTAACACCGACCAGCACGTTTTTGTCATGATTGGTATTATCGGTAAGCTTCTCATACTGATTTCAATGGTCGCCGGCATTTTGTCTGGCCTAACCTTTCTGCGTTCATCCGTTCTGGATGATCGCGTTCGGGAGTGGAGACGTATTGGTCGATATGCGTGGTGGACGCTTACAGCCTGTATTCTAGGTGCTTTTGGCATCTTGATCTATTTGAATCTCACGCATGCGTTCGAGTACGCGTATGTATACGAGAACACGGCGATGTCCCTGCGATCTGACTATCTGGTCGCAGCCGCTTGGGCAGGGCAAGAAGGGAGTTTCCTTCTCTGGATTGTGATGAACAGCCTGGTTGGACTGGCTGTCATACTGTTTGCCAAGGAATACGAAAGCCCAGTAATGGCCATCATTTGTCTGTGTCAGGTCTTTCTAATTTCTATGATTGTGGGCCTTCAAATCGGCCCCTTGCCTATTGGATCTTCCCCATTTGCCACGCTGGCTGAGAAGTTTCCAACGGCGCCGATGATCCTAGCTGGGATTATTCCGTCAGACGGTCAGGGACTCAATGATCTGCTACGCAACTACTGGATGGTGATCCACCCACCCGTTCTGTTTTCAGGATTTGCCTCGATGATCGTGCCATTCGCGTTTGCCATTACAGCGCTCTGGAAACGACGCTATACTGAGTGGGTGCGGCCTGCGCTTCCTTGGACATTGTTTGCTGTACTTGCACTTGGCATCGGCATTGCAATGGGCGGCTACTGGGCCTATATCACGTTAAACTTTGGCGGTTATTGGGCCTGGGATCCGGTCGAAAACTCCTCCCTAGTGCCTTGGTTGATCGGCATCGCTGCAGTCCACACCATGATCGTCCAGAAACGATCGGGACACAGCCACAAGGCCTCTCTGTTTTTAGCCATCTTGGCCTATATCCTTGTTGTCTATTCAACGTTCTTAACTCGAAGCGGCATTCTCGGCGACATCTCCGTCCATTCGTTTGTAGACCTCGGTCTGTACAATCAGCTTCTCGTTTGGATTTTATCCATGGCCTTGCTCGGTTTCGGTCTGTTTTTCATTCGAATGAATGATTTACCGAAGCCAGCCAAGGAGCCAAACATGCTCTCTCGCGAGTTCATGATTTTTGCTGGAGCCATGATTATAACCGGCGTTGCCATGGTTGTCCTTCTTGGCACGAGTGCGCCCATCATAGGGCAAATTTTCAGAGACAGTCCATCTACCGTTCCGATCGCGTTCTACAACAAATGGACTCTACCGCTAACTATTATGATCCTGTTTTTGGCAGGTCTTGGACAGCTCTTTTGGTGGAATAAGATGAATATCGAAACAGTAAACAAAGTACTGTTTCGGCCTATCCTGTTGTCTTCCATCTCGACGATTGCGGTGTTCTTTATCACACCATTCCGTATCCGGGCTGCTGAAGCGACGGTATTTACACAGAATGGCGCTGGGGAAGTCATGTCATCTGCAGGCGTATTTGGGTCCCTGATGGCGTCCTGGGCCCAGCACGGACCGTACCTTCTGCTTCTGCTTCTGGTTTTCGTTGCCTTCTTTACGCTCTATGGAAATGCAGAAGTCATGTGGCGCATTGCGCGAGGCAACCTAAAACTGGCTGGCGGCGCAGCAACGCACATCGGGTTTGCCATCATGATCTTGGGCATTGTAGCCTCAAGCGGATTGAATAACCCTATTGGCCGTAACGGAGCCCAGCTTGGTGAAAGCCGAGACAACTTCATTATCACATTGGGTGAGACGCGAAATGTTCAGGGGTATGCAGTGACGTATGCTGGCCATAGTCTCAATGAAGACGGGCACACGACGTACAATCTGGATTTTGTAGACCCTGCCGGTCGTGAATACCAGATGCAGCCTGTGGCGTACGAAAGTAACCGCGGACAGTGGATTCAGAATCCCGACGTCAAAACGTTCATCGAAAAAGATATTTTCGTTGCCGTATCTCCGAGCATAATGTTCGGAGAAGCAAAGGAGGGCGGAGAAATAACGCTCGCACGAGGCGAATCAGCCCAACTAGGAAATGACGAGTACACGCTAGAATTTGTTCAGTTTGATCTAAATGTCGATCACGAAATGGTAGGCGATTCTGCCGAAGTAGCCGTAGGAGCTAATCTGCTTTTGACCAAGAACGATACGGGCGAAAGTCGGGAGATGAGTCCTATTTACATTATCAAGAATGATCGTTCCATTGAGTTTGTACAGAACACGATCACAGATTGGGAAGTCACGGTGGCCTTTACAGGAATGAATGTTGATTCCGGTTCGATCAATTTGGCGATTGATGGCGTGGAAGTGGCTCCCGAAGATTGGCTGGTGGTTCAGGCCTACGAAAAACCATTCATCAGCCTAGTCTGGTTTGGTTTTTCGCTACTCTCGCTGGGGTTTGCTATTTCAGTCTGGAGAAGGATCTCTGATCAGCGGTTGGCAGCTGCAAGAGCGAAGGATGCACTGGTTTCGTGAGCCATGCGCTCGGTCAGTGGGGTAATCGCCACTTCTTGACGACGCAGTCTGACGGCGGTGTTCATTTGAGGAGTCGAAGTGTTTCTAGAGGGATAGGGTTAATTGAACGTCCTAGTTGGTCGATAATCCAGATGAAGGCTTCTCTAGAAATGGAAAATCCTGACATCATTCCTCTACCAATGGTCTGAAATGGGCTTATCCCCCCGACATATCCTCATAGCTGAGGACAATCCTGTCAATCAGAAGGTGTTCCATCACATGCTTGCGCGCATGGGACACAAGGTGGACATGGTCGAAAACGGAGAGATGGCGGTACGTTCCGCCCTCAAGACTCCATACGACCTGATTTTCATGGATATGATGATGCCGGTCATGGAGAGCGATCCGGTCATGACCTGAGCGTCGCCGTAAATACCGTAGGAGAAGTTCGAAACTCCTGAGGCCGCAGCATAACGCGTGTCGTTAATACCGCTAATTATATTGTTTTGGATAGTCCAACGGTCCCAACCGCCTGGAAGAATCCGAATCCCGGCCCATGTGTCTTCCGTAGCGGAAGCATCAATTTCAATTCCTGAAATCGTCACGTTGTGAGCGGCAATACCAAAAATGTATTCGTAACCGGCACCATCAAATACCGCCTCAGCTACGCGAGCTCCATCCGTGACTCCGTCAGCATGGATTAGTGCATTCGGCCCCTCAATGGTCAGGAAGTCCTTCGTGATATCGAATTCCCCATTGGAAAGGGCACCGGTATAACTACCCGCAATAAGAATGATCGTGTCGCCAGGGCTTGCCGCCGCCAACGCTTGCGCGATATCGCATGCGGAGCCGGGTGCCAAGCAATCCGCTCCACCGACATCGGCGGGGGCTGCGTACAGAATTGCGGCAGACGCACTCGAGGCGCCAAAGACCGCAAGCAGTAAGGCTAGAAGTAGAAACTTTATTTTCATGCGAGTATCGCTCGTAAGGGGGTAGCGCGAAAAGTGTACTTGGAAATCAATTACAGAATGCCACTGAACTCCTTTCAATCTGGAATTCAGTGCATAAAGTGTACTTCCTCTAAACCAACTACGAACAAGAATCAGTTTTTTGCGCTGTGAGATGATTTTTTAATCAGGACTCATCGCGAGGACACACAAATACGCCTTAAAAAAGCAATTTCGCAAGATCCATAACCGCATTACCGGCCGGCAACAGAACTAGCTCAACTACCTCCCTGGCATGCACTTTCAAAGCGACATTCGAATAAATGACTCAAAGCTCAACAAGTGCCTCTCTAGCGTGATCACGACCTGCCGAGGTAAGAACCAGCAGTTCTCCCTCGCGCCGAATCCACCCTTGTGATTTGCAGGACCGGACGGCGCGGCTGGCAAAGGCATGCTCCCAGCGTAAATGGTCTTCTAGATGGTCCAAACGGCATTCTTTTTCGGCTTCAGGCAGGCCTTCGTGATGGTAGAGATGAATGACCAGCATCTTGCTGCCAAATTCGACCCGCTGTCCGCGCTGCCTGCGCGCCATCGAAATAAGACCTCGTTCGGGCGCAAGTAATACGGCGGTTAGGAACAATAGACCGCTTACTGTGGCCATGGACCCTGCGATCGAAGCATCAAGCCACCGGGCCATCCAATACCCACCAATGGCAGACTGCCCTCCGATAGCGCACGAGAGCAGAATCATAGGCTTTAGTCGTCGGGTCAGCATGAAAGCTGCCGCAGGTGGCGCCACCATGAGGGCCACCACGAGAATCGACCCCACGGCATCGAAGGCCCCAACAGCTGTCACAGAAACGAGGCCCATCAATACATAGTGCATCAAGACGGGGGCAAACCCCAGCGTACCGGCGAGCGCCGCATCGAACGTCGTCAGCTTCAGCTCTTTGAAAAAAACCGTGATGAACACCACGTTTACCACCAGAATCGCTGACATCACGACCAAAGCACGAGGGCCGATATCTAGCCCCCCGACCGTGAACCGGTCAAACGGCGCAAAGGCAAGTTCTCCCAATAGAACAGCGTCTACATCGAGATGCACATCGCCAGCGTACTTGGCAATTAATATGACACCAACGCTGAAGAGCGCTGGGAATACGATCCCAATGGCCGCGTCTTCTTTCAAGAGACCCGTTTTACGCAGGGCTTCTACGAGCGCGACCGTTAACACACCGGCGGCCGCAGCCCCCACGATCATAAAGGGCGAACTCAGATCCTGGGTAATGAAAAAGGCAATCACAATGCCGGGCAGGATAGCATGGCTGATGGCATCGCTCATCATGGCCATTCGCTGCAGGACAAGAAAGACGCCCGGCAAGGCGCAGGTCACCGCAACGACGATGGCAATAAGCTGGATTTCAAAAGAAGGACTCATAATGTGCCCTCCGTTCCGAATCGTTCTTTGATGACGCGCTCTGCCCGTTCGACACCTGTTGGGGTTAGGGCCCACTGGTTCTGGTCGATTTGACGAGCTAATTCAAGGGTCGAAAGCAGGTTGAGCGTCCTTCGGGCCGTACCGCTCATGCTTGACATGACGTTTAGAACACGTTCCGAGTGAGGGTATTCTTGCGATGTGTGCTGAGAGGCTAGGGTGTAGAGGTCAACCAGTACGGCATCAACTCTCAGGTTCTTGCCGGCCTTCCACTCTCTGATCCGCCGGAATACCAGCCCCCGGTTGGGCGCAAGCATGAGAGAGGCAAATACAATCAAGCTCACGAAGAGCACAATCGTGGGCCCCGTCGGCAGATTGGCGTTGCGACTACTTATAACAGCTCCTCCCACACCTGACACAGCGCCAAACAAGGCAGCAATTCCGATCATCGACCCTAGTTTGTCCGTCCATTGACGTGCAGCAGCAGCCGGCGCGATGATCATGGCGCTCATCAGCACTACGCCCACGGTCTGTAGTCCGATTACAATGGCGACGACAAAAAGGCCAGTCAGTAGGTGGTCAACCCATCGTACGGGCATTCCTATTGTTGCCGCAAAGTCTGGATCAAAGGAAACTAGCTTGAATTCTTTCCAGAACACCAGGGTTAGGAGCATAACAAGCAGCCCTATCCCCAGAATAACGAATACATCTTGCTGAACGAGGGCGGCCGCTTGACCAAATAGGTAGGATTCCAGGCCCGCTTGATTGGCATCTGGCCTTTTCTGGATATACGTCAGCAGAACGAGGCCGAATCCGAAAAACACAGATAGCATGATGCCTAGAGCGCTGTCATATTTGATCCGGGTCATCCGCGTGAGCGACGAAATAAGCGTCGCGCCAAGCCATCCTGCCAAAGCAGCACCTGTCACTAAAACGAGAGGGGCTTTCGAGCCGGTCAGCAGAAATGCGAGCGCGATGCCCGGCAGTGCAGCGTGCGAAATAGCATCGCCCAGGAGGCTTTGACGCCGTAACAGTGCAAATCCACCAAGGGAGCCTGCTGTGATACCCAGCAGAGCCGCCCCCATCGCAACTGTGCGCAGGGTGTAGTCGGTGAACATGTCCTGAAGTAGCTCCATCAGGATTCTTTTCTCGCGGCCACAGCTGATACAAACGCTACGCGGCCACCATACGTGGTACGGAGGTTTTCTTCGGTGAACACCTCTTCGACCAGACCGGATGCGATGCGCCGAACATTGAGCAACATCACCTGATCGAAGTACTCAGGCACCGTTTGAAGGTCGTGATGGACAACGACCACGGTCTTGCCATCCTCTCTGAGATTGCGCAGCAAATCCACGATGGCTTTCTCCGTCGTGGCGTCTACCCCTTGAAAGGGCTCGTCCATGAAATAGACCTCTGCTTGCTGAACGAGGGCTCTAGCGAGAAATACCCGCTGTTGCTGACCACCTGAAAGCTGCGAAATCTGGCGATCGGCTAGCTCTTCCATTCCAACTTCGGCCAATGCACGAAGGGCCTTTTCCTTTTCTGTCTTACCTGGGCGACGTAACCACCCTAATTGACCATAGAGGCCCATCATCACCACATCAAGGACACTGGTTGGGAAATCCCAATCAACGCTACCTCGTTGTGGCACATAGGCTACTCGCTTTCTTTTGGCCGAATAAGCCTCGCCATGAATTAAGACGGAGCCTGCTGCTGCATGGACTAGGCCCAGCACGGCTTTGATAAACGTTGTCTTACCGGCGCCGTTTGGACCGACAATGGCTAGAAGGACACCAGAGGGCACTTGCAAGTCTACGTCCCAGAGGACGGGCTTTTCTCGATACGCGACCGTGAGGTCACGCACATCAATGGCAGGATGCTCCTGTTTCATTGCCCACCTCCCAAACCAGCGACAATCATCGTCACATTCTCCCTAAACATACCGAGGTAGGTCCCTGCCTCCGTTCCTGGCGAGCCAAGAGCATCTCCGAAGAGTGTCCCTCCGATCGCAACTTCGAATCCGCGAGCACGCACCGCTTCGCGGACAGCCTCGATGCCTCGTGGAGATATAGATGATTCAACAAACATAGATGGAATTTCGTTTTCCGCGACAAACGATGCTAGATCTCGAACATCGCCCGTTCCAGCTTCTGAGGCTGTGCTGATCCCTTGCAAACCTTTCACATCGATGCCGTACGCACGACCGAAATACCCGAAGGCGTCATGCGATGTAATAAGCACGCGTGTCTCGACAGGGATCGAAGCAATTTGAAGGCGGGTCCATGTATCTAGGCTATCGAGCTCAGAAATATAGGATTCAGTCCGTTCATTGAAGAGGGAGGCACTGTTGGGCACCGCCTGACTGAGTACATCACGAATTCGCTGAGCAGCCTTCTTCCAAAGAGAGATATCGAACCAGATGTGTGGGTCCTGACTACCTACAAAGTACTCGGAAGTCAGCAGGTCAGAGTCATCTAACCCGTCAGTTATGGCATATACTGGTAAGCCTCGCTGCTGCATCTGAGAAAAAATGTCGACCATCTTGCCTTCGAGATGGAGACCGTTGTAGAGGATCATTTCGGCATTTGTCATAGCCGCCACATCTCCCTCACTCGCTTTATAGAGGTGGGGGTCGATGCCGGGCCCCATTAACCCTTGCACACTGACGAGGTCGCCACCAATTTGAGTCGACAGATCAGCGATCATACTGGTGGTTGCAACTACATTCAGCGGCTCTTCGACCGATATGTCCCGCACTTCTGCAGGGCCCCTGTCCTGTGCGCAGCCGATGGGCAGCAACAGGGCAATGAGTGCCAGGAAGGTGACATTGCGGGCTTTCGAAGTTGGCTTGATTGGGAGGACGTTGGCTGAGAACATTCTTTTACTCGCGCGGATTTGTGTGACGACCTGAACGAAACCGTCTTCACGTTTTAGCCTTGGCTAAAAATAAGTTCCAATCTGTATCATTTTCATGCCTGAGATGGCGTATTCATCGATAGTGCTTACTAACGATCCAGCTGCATGACAGCAATCCTGCGGAATGATTAGAGCTTATCGTAATAGCCACCCATATTTTTGCGCGAAAACAGAAAGGGCGGCCGGGATTTATCCCGGCCGCCCTTTAAAGCGGAATTTTTTTAACCATTCAAGCAAATCTATTTGATCTAATCGACCCAGTCGGCAACAAAGACGTTGGTATCTCTTGATTCCACACGCTCCATATTCCGGTTGCTGGCAAAGACCAACTTGCTACCATCAAACGAGAACATCGGGAAGGCATCAAAGGTGCCCGAAAAGGTTACCTGCTCGAGGCCTGATCCATCCAGATTAACGAGGAAGATGTCGAAAAGACGTCCGCCTTCTTCCATGGAGTGATTATTGGACGTGAAGAGGAGCTTGTCGCCGGAAGGATGGAAAAATGGTGCCCAGTTGGCTCCTGGCAGGTCCGTAACCTGCTGAACATTGCTGCCATCGATGTCGGCGATAAACAGATTGAGCGCTGCCGGCTCAACAAATCCTTCGACCAAGAGGCTTTTGTAGACTTCCGCATCTTCTCCAGTCGGTCGAGAAGCGCGCCAGATGATCTTGCTGGAGTCTCTGGAGAAGAACGCTCCCCCATCGTAGCCGAGTTCATCAGTCAATTGCAAAGTCTCTCCCGTCTCGATTTCGTAGCGGTAAAGCTCCAAATCGCCCGAACGAGTGGACGTAAAAATGATGTATCGACCATCAGGCGAAACAGTAGCCTCAGCATCATAGCCCTCGCCACCAATCATTAATTCGATGTTTGATCCGTCTCTGTCGGCTACATATATATCGTACGAATCGTAGATAGGCCAGACATACCGTCCCTGCTCAAACATGGCTGTAGGCGGGCATTCTTTTGACGCGGAATGTGTGGAGCCAAACACGATGCGCCCGTCTGGCAGAAAGTAGCTACACGTGGTGCGGCCCATGCCCGTAGAGACCAGTTTGTACGGGTCTGCCTCTCCTGCCGCAGCGGCTTTGGGATCCATTACGTAAATCTGATCACATCCTTGGTCGTTGATTTTACTCCAGTCACTTTGAAACACAAGATGGGTATCATCAAAACTCCAGTACGCTTCGGCGTTGTTACCACCGAAGGTGAGCTGGCGAATGTTGCGAAGATGTGATTCTCCCTCGAATCGTAGGGAATCTGTTGATGCGTCATAAGAGGCATCAGCCATGTTGGTCATAGACCCATTAGAACTGTCTGATGAACCGCATGCGGCAAGCAGTCCTGAAGAAATCAGAATGAAGGCGAATCCAGCTATTCCGGAAAGTGTTCTCATATGCGTATCGATATCGTTTATGAGTGAGCCGCTAGCGTTTGCAACGCGATTGACTCCTAAAAACGATCAGGTATGTATAGTTTTGCTGAGGTTTGAGAACAAAAAGTACGCACGATATGGCTTTCGACGTTCAAAACTTTGAAGAAGATATTCTAACGGCTAGCCACACGAAGCCCGTCGTGGTGGATTTCTGGGCTCCCTGGTGCGGGCCTTGCCGAGTGTTGGGACCGATCATTGAGAAAATCGCTTCAGAAGAGTCTGAAAAGTGGACTCTAGTGAAGGTCAACTCGGACGAATATCAAGCTGAAGCTGCCCAATTCGGTGTCCGTGGTATTCCGTCGGTCAAGATGTTTTACAAAGGAGCAGTAATTGACGAGTTCACAGGTGCTCTTCCCGAGAATGCAGTAAGACAGTGGCTAGAAAAGGCGCTGCCAGGTGAAAGCAAAGACCTGCTGCGTGAAGCGCAGAACCTGCTTGATGAGGGAGATTCTGCTTCGGCGCGCCCGCTTTTAGAGTCTGTGCTTGCTTTGGAACCGACCAACCCCTCAGCAGCTGGCCATTTAGCGTCATTAGTCGTCCTTGAAGACCCTGACAAAGCTCTCGCATTGGCTGATATGGCTATGACAGGCGAACCAAGGTTCGTACATGTCGCGGAATCGGTTCGACAAATCGCCGGGGCACTTGGACAGTCTTGGAGCGCTACCGATGAGGGCGGCTCGTCTAATTTTGCCGAAGCAGTCAATGCTCTTAGAGCCGGAAACCCTGAGGAGTGCATTCAGCAACTGATAGAGGTGCTGAAAGTGAATCGGTATTATGCCGATGATGCCGCCAGAAAGTTGGGCGTAGCTTTGTTTACACTACTGGGCCCGGCCCACGAAGTGAGCCGGGCCCATAGGCGCACGTTTGATATGTGGCTCTATTGAGTAGTCAGAATTGAACTCACGCCTTGTGACCGGTCACTGTCAGGCTAATAATGGCTGCTCCGGAGTCGCGGAACTGTTTGATCTCCTCTTTCGAGGCAAATTCTCCTAGCAATTCATTGCTTAGGTTTATCTGACGCTCGCGCTGAACCGTGACATTGGTAAACCCGACTTCTCGGACTACATCGAGATAGTTTTCACGGGTAACTGCTCCTGCAACACAGCCTGCTATCATCTCTGCCGACGCTTTTACCGTAGGAGGCAAAACGCCCTCGAGAACAACGTCCGACACGGTGAATGACCCCTCGTGCCGTAGAACTCTGAACATGCCCTCGAATGCCTTTTTCTTGTCCGGCACAAGATTGATCACGCAATTGGACACGATCCGGTCAAACGAGCCATTGGGAAGCGGCATTTCTTCAATGTCCCCCTCAACGAATTGCACATTCTGATAGCCTCCGTTCGCTGCATTTTTCCTTGCCAGTTCGATCATCTGCGGTGTGAAATCGAGCCCTGTCACGCTTCCTTCTGAACCGACGATTTTCGATACGATGAAGGCGTCAATTCCGGCTCCTGAACCGAGATCTAGGACATCCTGCCCTTCTCTCAGATCAGCTAGGTCTGTGGGAATACCGCAGCCTAATGCGAGGTCAGCATCGGACTCATATCCTTCCCTTCCTTCGTACGACTCGGCCATGAACGTGCCATCCGTTTCGCTCGAGCACCCGCACCCTGATTTGCGTTCCGCATTTTTCCCGTAGGCCTGCCGGATCTGCTCCTTGACTTCGCTGCCTTTAGTAGCAGCCGTTGCTGAGCCCAACGGCCCTTCAACTTTGATTTCGGTGCAGCAACCTGACTCTGATATAGTAATTTCCATGATCTTCTCTCTGTTCAGCAGCACTCTTGGTGCTCGGTTAGTGTTTCGAGCCATGCGTCAAGATCCTGCCGGATCTGCGTCAGACTCGTCCAGTTGATGCAATAGCACACCCGAGGACCATCCGTTTCTCCGGAAATGATATCCGCTTCTTTAAGCACTTTAAGATGCTGAGAAACGGTTGCCTGAGACAATGGCAGTTCGGCAACCAGGTCACCGCACACGCACGCATTTTGGCTCGCTAATTCACTAACGAGCGCAATACGGGCTGGGTGGGAAAGTGCCTTAGCTATGGCCGCTATCCGTTGCTGATGGGCTGGAAAATGATCTTTCTTAGTTATAGCCATGATCTGTCGATCTTCCGCTTGGTGTTGTTATCGGTTATCGTAGATATACGATCAATGCAGAGAAAGTTACACACTGAACCAATATTTTTCGACTGGACTACACAGCTAACTCCTGATCCTTGTACTGGAGTTCGTACAACTTGCGGTAAAGTCCTTCTGCCGCAATGAGTTGCTGATGGCTGCCTCTCTCCCGGACCTGTCCGCGATGCATCACTAAAATCTGATCTGCATGCTGCACGGTAGACAAACGATGTGCTATGGCAATGCTCGTGCGTCCCTTCATCAGTGTCTCGAGCGCTTTCTGAATGATTTCCTCCGTCTCCGTGTCAACGCTTGAGGTTGCCTCATCCAAAACCAAGATTCGCGGATCATAGACGAGCGCGCGCAGGAATGAGAGTAATTGACGCTGCCCATGAGAAAGACTCATGCCGCGTTCTTTTACCTCTTGGTCAAAGCCATCGGACAGCTTATCGATAAACCCTGATGCCCCAATCGCTTCGGCCGCAGCGCGGATACGTTCATCGCCCAGATCTTCATTACGAAGTATGACATTCTCCCGAACAGAGCCCGAGAAAAGAAAAACATCCTGAAGGACTAGGCCAATGTGATCTCGTAGGTTGTCAAGATCTAGCTTCCGGATATTCACGCCGTCCACTACGATTTCGCCCTTCTGAATCTCGTAGAACCGCAAAAGCAGGTTGATAATGGTGGTTTTGCCTGCCCCAGTGGCTCCAACGATGGCCAAAGATTCACCAGGATTGACAACGAAACTCACATCCTGAAGCACCCAGTCTGCTTCTAGGTCATCCGGCTTAGCAGTTGGATCATAGGAAAACCAGACGTTGCGGAATTCGATGCGCCCATCAACCTTTTCCCAGGCCGTCACTTCATCAGGGGCCGGAATGGACTCATCCGTGTCCAATAGTCCGAAAATCCTTTCCGCTCCAGCCATGGCGCTCTGCAGCAGGTTAAACTGATCAGACAGATTGCGAATTGGCTCGAAAAACCGGCGCGCATACTGAATAAAGGCTATCAATACACCAATAGTAACACCACCAGTCATCGCGGAAAGGCCACCATACCAGATGACCAGCCCTAGCGCCGCAGACGCAACCAAATCGACCATCGGCCAGAACAGGGCGAAATAGAAAATAGTCCGAATGTGTGCCTGCCGATGATCATTATTAATGTCATCAAATCGATTCATTTCCTCTTCTTCACGTCCGAAGAGCTGAACAATCCGCATACCACTGACATGCTCTTGCATGAAAGAATTGAGGCGCGCGACCTGCTTTCGGGTGTCCCGATACGCATCCCTGACTTTTCGCTTGAACCAGAACGTGGCATAGATCATGATCGGCATGACGGCAATCGTTACGAGCGCCAGGCGCCAGTCGAGACTGAACATGAACCATGCGATGAAGATCAACTTGAAGAGATCTCCGAGTATCGTAACCACTCCTGCCGAGAGGACCTGCGAAAGAGATTCCACATCGCTCGTAACCCTAGTAATGAGCTGACCGATTGGGCGCGTATCAAAAAACCGAAGAGACTGTCGCTGAATATGACGATAGAGCTTCGTTCTGAGATCGAAGATTGCTTGCTGCCCGATCCACTGTGTCAGATAAGCATTCACGAAGGAGAGGATGCCCTCGCCAGCCAAAACGATAAAAAGGATCCCGATCATGCGCCGTAATCCTTCCATGTCCCCAGAGACGATATCACGGTCTATGGTGACTTGAACGAGCTTAGGACTCAAAGGGCCTAGAAATGCCGCAATCATCACGGTCAAGAACGCCAACGTCACCCAGCCTTTATACGGCATGAGGTAGGACACAATGCGTCCGAGAAGGCGTGAGTCGATTCCTTTTTTGGTCGATTCCTTACTCATTCGAAGGCCTCGACTTCTTGTTCCAATTGCTGTTTGGCATGCAACTCGGCATAGAAGCCAGCCTTTTTCAAGAGTTCATCGTGCGTACCTCTCTCGACAACCTTGCCCTCATCCAACACGATGATCTGGTCTGCCTCTTGGACCGCTGACACTCTATGGCTGACGATTACGATCGTACGTTTTCCGAAATGGCTCCTCAAGTGGTTGAGAATGGTGCGCTCGGTATTCACGTCAACGGCAGAGAGAGCGTCATCTAGGATCAGGATTTTAGGATCTCGCACGAGAGCCCTAGCTATAGAGGTTCGCTGCTTCTGCCCACCAGAAAGAGTAATCCCCCGCTCCCCTACAAACGTTTCAAAACCTTTCCGAAACTCCTTCACGTTGTCGAGTAGATCAGCTTCAAGGGCTGCTCGCTCAATGTCCAATTCGTGGGCATCCATTTGCCCGAAGGAAATGTTGTTTGCCACGGTATCAGAGAACAGGAAGACATCTTGAGGAACATATCCTATGGCGTTTCGGACCGTTGATAGAGGCAGATTTTTAACATCCTCTCCGTCTATGACCACCTGACCTTCCTCCGCATCCAGCAGCCGAGGAATCATTTCTGCAAATGTGGTTTTCCCTGAACCTGTGCGCCCGACTATGGCCAACGTAGTTCCTGCGGGAATGTCTACCGAAACGTTTTTCAGCGCCATAACGCCGTTGTTGGGATGTCTAAACGAAACATTTCGAAAGGAAATGTGCCCGTCAACTTCGAAAGAAGCGCTGCCTTCCGTCCCTGATTTGATACTGGGCTGTGCATCCAGGATATCATTCAATCGAATCATGGATGCCGATGCTCGTTGCACCATAGTGATGACGAACCCCATAGAGGCCACCGGCCAGGTCATGAGCGCCACATAGATAATGTATTCGGCGATGTTACCAATGGTGATGTCACCCGTCATGGCAAGCTTGCCCCCTACCCAGACAACAATTATGGTTGACGCGCCGGTCAGGGTCACAAAGACAGGCCGCCAAGCCGCTTCTACGAGTGCAAGCTTTAGGCTTCTGTCTCGATAGGCTGAGCTTTCCTGATCAAATGCCTCTGCCTCCGATTCTTCCCGAACATAGGCCTTCAATACGCGGATGCCAGAGAGCGCCTCCTGAACCCTCGATGTCAGACGCGAATACTGCTTTTGCAATTCGTCTGAGCGTGTGTGGACCAATCGTGCTACCCAGAAAACCGATACAGCCAATAAGGGCATGGGTATCAAGGTATACCACGTCAGGACTGGCGAAATCCAGAACATCACGGTGAGTGCTGTAATGATGATTACCAGTGCTCGGGTAGTATACATGATGGCCGGGCCGATATAGCGCCGAACCTGCTCAATGTCACTTGTACTCCGGGTTATTATATCGCCCGTAGCGTGCCCGAGATAGAAATCATGAGATAGAGACTGCAGCTTGTCGAATAACTGATGACGCAGATCGTACTCAATATGGCGGGATGCTACGACGATAGTCTGACGCATCAAAAAAGAGAAAAGACCACTTCCGATACTCAGAAATAAAATTATTACGCCAAAGGTAAGCAGGGACACGAACGCGTCGGCATAGACGAACGATTCTAACGGCGTTCCCTGGAAGCCTCTGTACGTGGCGACCAATCGAGGAATACTGTCAATTGCCTGACGGACTACGATCGGCACAATGATCGCAAAGGTCGAAGAG
>Ga0055584_100000489_pt1 | contig 37551 bp, 30 predicted proteins | sample OSDHelmetaG_FD_58716 | JGI IMG/M metagenome (GOLD analysis project Ga0055584, IMG submission 58716) | Pelagic marine sediment microbial communities from the LTER site Helgoland, North Sea, for post-phytoplankton bloom and carbon turnover... | ecosystem: Environmental > Aquatic > Marine >...
CGCCCCACGCTCCGCCTGGCTTCGGACCTCGCCGAGCGGCCCGACGAGGAGCTGATGACGGCCTACCGCAACGGCGACGTGGCGGCCTTTGACGTCCTCGTGCACCGCCACCGCAATCGCGTCTTCGGTTTCTTGCGGCGGATGGGGTGGACCGGCGCCCGGGCTGAAGAGCTCGTCGCCGACGTGTTCTTGAAGATCCACCGGGCGGCCCCCCGCTACGAGCCCACCGCCCGATTCACGACCTGGCTGTACACGGTCACCTACCGGGCGAGCCTCAACGCCCGGGACAAGGCGGCCCACCAGCTCGACCGCAGCGTCGGCGGCGACGCCGAACTGGATCTGCACGGCCGCTCCCACGCCCCCTCGCCGGAGCGGCGCCTCGCGGCGTCCCAGGCCCTCGCCGTCATCGACCGCGAGCTGGCCACGTTGCCCGAGACCCACCGCGCCGCCTTCGTTCTCTACTACCGCGAAGGGCTCAGCTGTTCGGAGCTGGCCGCCGCGCTCGACATCACCCCGGCCGAGGCGAAGGGTCGCCTCGCCTACGCCCGCAAGTTGCTGCGCTCCCGCCTGGAGCCCCTGCTCGCGGAGCGCCGCTCATGACCAAGGACGAGCCCATGCAGGCACTCCCGCACGATCCCGCCGACGCCCTCGACCGGCTGCTGGCGCTGCGCCCCGACGATCTCGACGGCTGGGAAGGGGCGGCGGCCGCCGATCTCGACCCCGCCACCCGGGCGGCCACCGAAGCCCTCGACGCCGAGTTCGCCGACGTGCTGGCGTTGTGGGGCGACGCCCCCGAGCCCACGATCGCGCTGACCGCCGCCGACGTGCTCGCATTGGATCGGGCGGTTGCGTCGCCGGGTCCCCGGCGGCCCGTCTGGTTGCCCGTGGCCCTCGCCGCGAGCCTCGCGCTGATGGGCGTCGCCGGCGTGCTCAGCCAGCGCCCGGCGCAACCCGACGGCATCAAGGGCCTGGTGAGCGCTGCGGCGGAGACCCGGATCGAGCTGCAGGTCTCCATCGAGCACCGCGGCGTCGAGACCGTGCTGTCGGCCGCCCAGGACGGCGCCGAGTACGGGCCCGACGACTGGATGGCCATGCGCTTCGACCTGCGCGGCGAGCCGTCGTGGGTCTACCTCTTCGAGAGCGACGGGGCGGGCGCGAGCCTCCTGGTTCCGTCGGCTGGCGCCGAGCTTCACCTGGAGCCGGGGGTCCACCCGCTGCGGGGCGGCGACGGCGCCGAGCTCGTCTACCAGCCCGAGGAGTCGGGCCACCACCGGTACCTGGTGGTCGCCACCGACGCCCCCATCGACGCCGACGCGATCATTCAGGGGGTGATGGAGGCGGGGCGGTCGCGGCCGGATCTGTGGCCCCGGCACGTCCTGGCGGTCGACTCCTTCGAAGCCACCTGGCGAGAGTGAACGGCAACGAGCCCTAAGATGACTTCATGAGCCTCCCCCGGACGCTGCTGGTTTGCGTCGTGGCTGCCCTCCTGGGCGGCTGCGCGACCGGCCGCGCCCTGGGGGATCCGCTCCCCGACGGCCAGCGCACCAAGGGCTTCGCCGAGGCCCGCAGCACCCGCGACGCCCTCGACAGCTCGTTCGCGCCCCGCAAAATCGCCGTGGTCTGGGGCGTCGACGCCTTCGACGACAAGGCGTTCCCGCCCCTGAAGTGGGCCACCAACGACGCCGCTGAGGTCGCGCGCATCCTGGGCGACGCCAACTACGGCGGGTTCGACCGGGTCATCCTCCTCAACGAGCCGGGGCAGGTGAGCCGGGACCGCGTGCTGGCCGAACTCGCCGCACTCAAGGCGGACCTTCGCCGCCAGGACACTCTGGTCGTATACGCCTCGACCCACGGCACCATGTCCCTGGACCAGCTGGGCGAACCCCACCTCTACCTCGTCGCCCGCGACACCCGCCCCAGCGACCTGCGCCACACCGCCATCGAGCTGGCCGAGCTGCAGCGCTTCTTCAGCACGGTCAAGGCCGAGCGGAAGGCCCTGATCCTGGACGCTTGCTACAACGGCGACGCCAAGTCCGCCCTGCAGCCCACCGTCCGGCAGCGCATCGAACGCCTGGACGAACAGCCGACCCTGTCCCGCAAGGTGCGCCTCGGCGAGGCCGAGGCCCACCTCTTCGCGAGCACGTTTGGCCGCCCCGCCCGCGAGGACGACGAGCTCAAGCACGGCGTCTACACGTTCCACCTGCTCGACGCCCTGACCTGGAACCAGCTCGAAGCCGACGCCAACGGCGACGGGCTCGTCACGGTCTACGAGGCCCACGACCACGCCCGCAGCCGAACCGTCGCCTGGACCACGGGCGCCCAGGTCCCCGAGGCCTACTTCCGCGTCGTCGGTCAGAACGACCTCGTGCTCGTCGGCGCCGCCGAGGCCCGCGCGGCCAAGGAGCTGGGCGCCATCTTCTTCTACGGCCCCGAGGGCGATGCCTACGACGGCGCTGCGCTGCTGGTCGATGGCCGGGAGAAGGGCACGTTCCCCGGCACCTACTCGCTGCCCGCCGGGCGCCACCGGGTCCGCATCGTCGGCGCCGACGGCAGCGTCCTGCAGGACCGGACCGTGCTGATCACTGCGACGGAGCCCCTCTCCGCCGAAGGCCTGATGCGCCAGCGGGCTGTCCACAACGGGTTCCTGTCGGTGGCACCCCAGGTGCGCTTCGGCCTCACCGCGCCCATGCAGCCCCTGATGGGTCGGGCCCACGGCGGGCTCGAGGTCGCCGGCGGCTACCGCTTCTTGCGCGGCGTGCCCGGGCTCACGATGTCGGCGGGGGCGGGCTACTCGCCCCACCAGGCCCGGTTCGTGGACGGCGACGTCGTGGCGTTCCGGCCGCGGCACATCGGCTGGGGGTTCGCCGGGGTCGGGTACCGCGCGGTGCTGCCTCACGGCGGCCTCGGGGGCGGCTACCGGCTTCGCGTGACGGGGCTGACGCCCCTGGATGGAGATGGCTGCGTGGGCGTGCCCGCCTGCCACGAGTGGGTCTTCTTGTCCCACGCGGTCGTGCTGGAGCAGGCCGTCGCGCTGGGCGACCGGTGGCGGCTCCTGATCCAGGAAGAGGCCGGGGTGACCGGTCTGGACGTGCTGGGCGATGGCTTCGTGAAGCCGGGGATCGACTTCGGGGTGCGGATCGGCGTCGAGATCGGGATCTGAGCCGGACTACTCCTCGGCCGGGGCCACGCGCCCCGGGATCTCACCGGTCGTGGGCCACTCCCAGTTGTTGAAGTCGCGGTCCGGTCCCTCGCCGCCCGGCTTGCCGTCGTGCCCCAGGGACTCGATGACGAACGGGTGAATGCCGTCCTCGGCCGGTGCGCGGTAGTGCAGGTAGCGCATCCACTGGTCCCGCTGGGGGATGTCCATGCCCAGGTAGGGGCCGAGTTCGGCGTCCTTGGGCTCCGTCTTGCGCACCAGGTTCAGCCCCTCGAACTCCGTCGGGTAGCGACCGTGGTCCCGGTAGAACCGGATCACGCCGCGTTCGGTCTTCTTCATGATCGACGCGGTGATCAACACCTGCCGCTCGGAGAAGCCCTCCTTCATGGGGACCGCCGCCCACTGCAGGATGCGCGGCATCACGATCACCAGGAGCAGGAACATCGCCAGCAGGCCGACGCCGATGATGAGCGGCGGGTCGGTGCGCTCGCCGAGGTCTTCGTTGGTCAGATGGGTCATCGCACCGCCAGGGGGTCGCGGTCCACGGAGGACGCGAGGAAGTCGACGGGCACGGCGTCGCTGAGGCGGCGCGCGTACGCGGGCAGGAAGCCGCGCTCGGTGTTCGTGTGATCGGTCAAGACCACGTGGGTCCCGGCGGCCGCGCAGGCGAGCACGTCGTGGTGCTTCATCTCGCCGGTCAGGAGCAGATCGACGCCGGTGAGCCCCTCGAAGAGGCTGCCGCCGGCGCCGGGGCAGACGGCGATGCGCTGGATGGGGCCGGTGCCCTCGGCCACGCGGACGTGCTGCAGCCCCAGGTGCGCCTTGATCCGCGGCAGCAGCGCGTCGAGCGACGTCGGCGCGCAGGTCCCAACGCGGCCGGCCCCCACGGTGGGGTCGTGCAGCGCAGGCTCCAGGGGGGCGCGGTCGGTGGTCGGACCGACGGCGTCGAGCAACCAGTCGCTCATGCCGCCGCGGGCTGCGTCCAGGGCGGTGTGGGGCGAGTAGATGGCGATGCCCCGGCGGACGGCCTGCAGGACCGTGGCTTGCTGGGGGTCGTCCCGCCGCAGGCGCTGCCAGCCCCCGAACACGATGGGGTGGTACGCGACGATGAGCTGCACGTCTTCGGCCAGCGCCTCGGCGAACACCGCGGGCGTCAGGTCGATGCAGACGAGGGCTCGAGCGACCGCGTGATCGGGCGGGCCATCGACGAGCATGCCGACGTTGTCCCAGCCCTGCGCAAGGTGCAGGGGGGCCACGGATTCCAGCGCGCTTGCTACCTCGTCGATCGAAATCACGGCGGGACCCTACAATCCAAGTGCATGCGCGTCGCCGCCTTCGTCTGGATCCTGCTGCTGGCCTCCCCAGCGGCCGCCGGCGTGGACGGCGACGGCTTCACGGAGCAGGACGGCGACTGCGACGACGGCGATCCCGCCATCCACCCCGGCGCGCCCGAGGCCTGCAACGGGCTCGACGACGACTGCGACGGCGTCCTCGGAGCGGGCGAGGCGGACGCCGACGGGGACGGGTTCCGGCTCTGCAGCGGCTTCGAGTGCGACGACCTGCGGGCCTCGGTGCACGCGGGCGCGGCGGAGCTCTGCGACGGCCTGGACACGGACTGCGACGGCGAGGTGCCCGCCGACGAGCTCGACGCCGACGGCGATGGCTGGCGGCGGTGCGCGGGCGACTGCGATGACGAGGCGGCGGCGGTGCACCCGGGTGCCGACGAGGGGTGCGACGGGATCGACACCGACTGCAGCGGGGCGCCGACCCCCGCCGAGCTCGACGGCGACGGCGACGGCTTGCCGCCCTGCGGCGGGGACTGCGACGACACGACGGCGGCGGTCCACCCGGAGCAGTTCGAGCAGTGCGATGGCCGCGACAACGACTGCGACGGCCTCGCCGACGACGGCTGCGAGGTGGGCGACGACGACGACAGCGCCGGGGTGGACCCCGGGTGTCGGCTCCGCGGCTGCGGCTGGTCGAAGCCGGGAGCGGCCTGGCTGTTGCTGTTGCCTCTGTGGGGTCGCCGCCGGCGGTGACGCTCTGTCAGACTCCGCGGCCATGAAGATCCAGGTCTCCGAGTCCGTTCCGCTGCCCGCCGACGAAGTGTTCCACCTGTTGCGCGACGACATGCCGGCCCTCGTGCCGTTCATGCGCGAGATCGAGTCGATCACCGTGACGTCCCGGCGCGACGAGGACGGGCTCGTGCACCTCGTGAATCTCTGGAAGGGCGACACGAGCAAGATCCCGCGGCCGCTGCGCAAGGTCGCCCGGCCCGAGCTGTTCAGCTGGAACGACCACGCGTCGTGGACGACGGCGACGCGGCAGGCGACCTGGCGGCTGGAGCCTCGGGTGGGCGGCAACGTCTTCGAGTGCTGGGGCACGACCCAGGTCCTGCCCGACGGCGAGACGAGCCGGTTGGAGATGGACATCGACCTGGAGATCCACGCCGACAACGTGCCCGGGGTGCCGAAGATCCTGGCGCGGCGGCTGCGGCCGCAGGTCGAGGCGGCCATCGAGCGGCAGATCACGCCCAACATGCGGCGGCTGGCGGACTCCATTCGGGCGTACGCACGCTCGAAGTGATCCAATTTGGATCGCACACGTTCCAAATTGGAACAAGCGCCGAGTCGCCTCTGCCAGCAAGGCCTGCCCTGGCTGCGTTTCGCGGGTTGGCACGCCCCGTGCTCTTCCCTTGGGTTGCGCCCCAAGGAGGAGACCATGTCGGACCCCGATAGAGACCCCGCCGTACGCATGCTGCTGGCCATCCGCTACTCGCGGACGGGCGACATCGAAGGCGTCGAAGCCATCACCTTTCCCGGCTGGCGGGACGGTGCCGTTCGCTGGAGTAATCCCGACGCGACGCAAGCGATGCCATCGCTCGGAGCCGAGGAGGAGGTGACGCTGCTGCACATGCCCAACGCCCGGCTGGTCATCCGCTACGGCTAGGAGCCCTTCGGGTCCTCGACCAGGATGTCGGCCAGCGACTTCCGGCCGATGTCGGGGACCTCGCAGCCCTCGGCCGGGTACCCCACGGGGATGAGCAGGAACGCCTTCTCCGTGCGCGGCCGGCCCAGGATGCGAGCCAGGAACCCCATGGGCGACGGCGTGTGGGTCAACGTCGCCAACCCCGCCCGGTGCAACGCCGCGAGCAGCATCCCGCACGCCAGGCCCACCGACGTCGACACGTAGTAGTGGTTGTCGCCCTCGTCGCCGGCCTTCTGGGCGAACGCGACGAGCAGCGCCGGCGCGTCGACCAGAAACGGCTTGTCTGCGTCCGTGCCCAGGGGCTCCAGATCGGCCAGCCAGCTGTCCGGGGCGCGGTCCTCGTAGAAGGCCCGCTCCTCTTCTTCGGCGGCCTCGCGGATGCTCGCCTTGAGCGCCGGGTCGGTCACCAGGACGAACGTCCACGGCTGCTTGTTGGCCCCCGACGGAGCAGAGCCCGCCGCGCGAACGCAGGCGCGGACAACGTCCAAGGGAATCGGGTCCGTGGAGAAGTGCCGCACCGAGCGGCGGCGGTGGAGCTCGTCGGCGAACGCCTCGGCCTCTCGGCGCATGGCGTCCTCGGGCTGGCGTTCGAAGCGAAGGGGGACGGTGTCCATGGACGCTCGCCTCAGCCTTGGGCGTCGGCCTGCCGGACGAGGAACGGGCCCAGCACGAGGTAGTCGAGGCCCGACTGCACGAACGCGCGCACGGCGTCGCGGGGCGACCGGACGATGGGCTCCTCGTGCATGTTGAAGCTGGTGTTCACGACGCTGGCGATGCCGGTGCGGCGGTGGAACGCCGCGACGATGTCGTAGTAGTCGGGGTTGTCTTCGCGGCGGATGAGCTGCGGCCGGGCGGTGCCATCGCAGTGCACGACGCCGGGGGCCTGGCGCTTCATCTCGTCGGTGCAGTCGAAGCAGACGGTCATGAAGCGGGCCGCGTGCTCGGCCCCGGCCAGGTTCAGGTAGCAGGTCTCGCGCTCTTCCCACAGCGTTACGGGGGCGAACGGCATGAACTCCGTGCGGTTCAGCTTGGCGTTGAGCCAGTCGTTCACCGCCGGGTCGTCGGGGCGGTACATGACGGTGCGGTTGCCCAGCGCGCGGGGGCCCCACTCCATGCGGCCGGCGCAGCGGGCGACGACCTTGCGGTCTTCGAGGGCTTCGGCGACGCGGTCGGCGAGGTCGTCGGGGCGCTCGAACGGCAGGCCGGCTTCCTGCAGGACGCGCTCGCACGACTCGTCGTCGTAGTCGCGGCCCAGGTAGACGTTGGACAGGACGTGGGGCTCCACGGCCGACAGCGCCAGGGCGGCGCCCGCGGCCAGCCCGCCGTCGCCCATGTTCGGGTAGACGAACAGGCTGTCGACCTCGGGCAGCTCGTGGATGCGCTGGTTGAGCTTCACGTTGGCGCAGATGCCGCCGGCCAGGGCGATGTCCCCGCGGCCCGTCTTGCGGCACCAGTGGGCGACGAACGCACAGATGGCCGTCTCCAGGTTGCGCTGCAAGGCCGCGGCGATCTGCTCGCGGGTGTAGCGCTCCAGGAAGCGGTGGAAGCGGTCGGTCTTGCTCTGCTTGATCAGGTAGTTCTGGACGCTGAAGGCGCCGCGCTTCTCGACGAAGTGCAGCTGCTCGGCGAAGTGGGCCAGCAGCTCCGGGGGGGCTTCGGCGTAGGCCGCGAGGCCCGTGATCTTCCCCTCGTGGCGGTTGGGCTTGAACCCCAGCCACTCGGTGATGCGGCTGTAGTAGGTGTTGATGGCCGAGAAGCCGCTCTGGCGGTGAATGAGCTTGAGGTCGCCGCCTTCGCCCAGGCTCACCGTGACCGAGGTGCCGTCGCCCATGGCGTCGAGCGTGAACACGAGCGCGTCCAGGCAGGGCTGGCTGCGATACGCCGAGTAGGCGTGCGCCATGTGGTGGTCGAGGGTCGTGACCGGCGCCGACAGGCCCCGGTTGCGCAGCCGGGCGTGGAGGATCCGCCGGCTCAGGTCGGCCTCCAGGGGCCACAGGCCCGACTCTTTGATGCCCACCTGGTACGTGATGTACGCGTTGAGCAACGGCGAGAACTGGCTGCTGGCGGCCTTGGTGCTGTGGTGCAGCGAGGGCAGCCGGCGCAGGGCCGAGGCGGGGGTGAAGTGGCTGCCGACGGCGACGCGGTCAACGTCGGCGTGGCGGACTCCGGCGATGTGCAGGACTTCGTCGATCGCGTCCCAGGGGAAGGCCCCGGAGTTCTTGTTGCGGTCGATTCGTTCCTGGCCCACCGCCGCGATGAGCTCCCCACCGATGGTGATGGCGGCGCCCGAGTCGTGGTTGTCGTTGATTCCGAGGACGATCACGGCGGGAGTGTAGCCCGCGTCCTGCGGCGGCGCTCGATGCCGCAGGACCGCCCTTGACGAGCCAGGATCGACGGCCCGATAGTTGGGTTCGGTGCAAGCTCCTGAACCCCAGGGGGTGGCGGCCGACGGGGAGGACCAACAACCTCCAGTCGCGGCAGACGCCCCCGACCCGAAACCCCCGTCGCCTCGCGATGCGGTCCTGCACGCCCACCGCGTGCGCCGCCCGGTGGCCGATCGGGAGGGGTACCTGAGGCTCGACCTGGGCGAGAGCAACAAGCCCGCATCGCCGGCGGTGCTCGATGCAATGCGGGCGCTCACCGGCGCCGACGTCGCGGCGTACCCGGACCCCTGGCGGTTGCGGGAGGCCCTGGGGAGGCTCCACGGCATCGACCCTGCGTGCATTTCGATCACCGCGGGCACCGACGAAGGCTTGCGGCTGCTGTTCTTCACGTTCGTCGAAGAAGGCTCGCGGGTCTTGCTGCCTCGGCCCTCGTTCGGTGCGTACATCGCCGCCGCCGACGCCGCCGGCGCCTTCGTCGAGCGGGTGGACTACGCCGACGATCTGACGCTCCCCATCGAGCAGGTCCGGGCGGCGCTGAGCCCCCGCACGCCCCGCCTGGTCGCGCTGTCGAACCCCAACGCCCCGACGGGGACGGCCAACGATCCGGCCGACTTCATCGACCTGGCGAAGCAGTCGCCGGGCAGCCTCGTGGTGGTGAACGAGTCGTTCGGGGCCTGGCACGGCGCGTCGTTGCTCGACGAGCCCGGCGCTCTGCCGCCCAACGTCGCGGTCCTGCGCAGCTTCAGCAAGGACTTCGGACTTGCCGGCCTCCGCATCGGCTACGTGGTCGCGCACCCCGAAGTCATCGACGCCATCGAGGTGGTCCGCCCCTCGTACACGGTGTCGTCGCCTTCGTTGGCGTGTGCTCTGGCCGCGCTGGAGGACCCCGATGCCATGGCGCGGCACATTGCCCTTGTGCGGGCCGTCATGGACCGCCTCGTCGAGGCTCTGGCCAGGCGGTCGATCGACGCCCATGCGACCCGCGCAAACTTCGTCCTGATCAAGCTCGCCTCGCCGACCCAGCCCTGGGCAGCGGCGTTTGCGGCCCGGAAGATCCTGGTCGGGACCTCGGGCCACGGGGGCCCGATGGCGCCCTACATCCGCGTCACCGTGAACTCCGACGCCGAGTCCGAGCTCTTCCTGGACGCGCTCGATCTGCTGCTCGCCCAGGGCGTGCAGGGGGCGTCGCAGGTGTTGGGGGTCGAGGGCGACTGGGACGACGTGGGGTCCGAGGGGATGGCGTAGCCGGCGACGGCCTCTTCGGCCGCGACTGGAGCCTCAGTCCCCCATGCGCCCCGCGCGCCGCCAGCCTTCGAGCAGCGCCTCGAGCTTCCCCTTCTTCACGTCGCGGAACTTCGCCACCTGGGCCCCCGTGCGGGGGTCGTGGGCGCCGATGCCGTCGCGACCGTAGACCCGCACCACCGGCGGGCTCGTGGGTTCCTCGCCCTTCCAGGCCACCGCCAGGTCCGAGGCCAGACGGCCCAGGGTCACCCGGTCCGACGCGCACAGCGACACCCGGATCCCCCGCGTCGTCACCTGCACGTCGGCCCGGAAGTCGGGTTTCACGCCGAACCGCGCCGCGCCGCGTCGCGCCGACTCGACCTGAGCGGGCGGAGCGTCCCCGAGGGGCAATGCCTCGATCTTCACCCGCAGGTCGGGCCCGTCGGCGCGGTGGAGCCGATGCACCCCGGCTTCGAGCGGCATGTAGAGGCCGGCGCCGGGGCCCTCGACCTCCAAGGCGACCAGACGCAGGCCTCCGTGGTCGGACTGGATGGCCACGGGCTCCGCCTGCAAGCCCAGGCGCCGAGCCCAGCCCAGCTCCATCTCCACCAGGGTGCCCAGCCACTCCTCGCCTCCGGCGAGGGCGTCGCCCGCCGACAGCACGACCCACATCGCTGCGGGGCAGTCGTCGGCGAGGCGTTCTTCCCACCGCGCCAGGGCCTCGGCGGCCTGGCCCAGGAGTCCGGCAAGGTCGGCGTTGGGCGGAGCGGCATCCTCGTCCCCCTGGAGCAAGGATCCCAGGCGGCGCAGGGGCCCGGCCAGGCGCCGCTGCCCGGCGACGGCGACGTCCAGTTCGCGGAAGCGTTCCAACACGGGCCGCCCGCCGCTCTCCGGCGACAGGCCGGCGTCGCCGATCCGCTCCAGGAGCCGCGCGCGCTCGGTCCGATTGGTCTCCAGGCGTTCCAGCAGCGGCCGGGCCGCCGCCACCAGGGCCTCGGCTTCGGACAACAGCCCGGCGCGGTCCAGCTTGCGCGTCCGTCCACCGAGCACCAGGGGCTGTCGGGCGGGGACCTCGTCCCGTCGGGGCAGGTCCGCGGAGATGACGCCGCGGTGGACGGATAGCTCGATCACGGCGCCGGCGGCCGGTCCCTGCTGCACCACGGCCCGGGCGACGGCGGTGGTCACGTGCCGCTCCAGAATGCGTCGCAGGAAGCGCGCGCCGTGCTTCGGGTCGTAGCCGTGGGCCGTGAGCCAGTCGACCACGCCTTCGTCGATCTGCAGCTGCAGTCCCCGCTGCTTCATCCCCGCCCGCTGGCCCAGGGCGGCGAGCTCGCGGCGGGCGATGGCGCGGATGTGTTCGCGCGTCAGCGGGCGGAAGTGGACGATGCGGTCGAAGCGGTTGAGGAACTCGAGTCGGAAGGTCGCTTCGAGCCGGCGGTGGACTTCCTTTTCGACGTCGGCGCCCTTGGTGCGGGCATCGAAGCCCAGCAACCGCCCCCGCCAGGCTTCGGCGCCGGCGTTGGAGGTGGCGATGATGATCGTGCTGCGGCAGGAGATCTGCTCGCCGTGGCCGTTGATGAAGCAGCCTTCGTCGATTAGCTGCAGCAGCTGGTCGTGGACCTTCTCGTGGGCCTTCTCCAGCTCGTCGAGCAGCAGCACCGCGAACGGGTGACCCATGATCCGGTTGGTCAGCACGCCGCGGCGCTGCGGGAGCATGTGGGCGTCGGGGCGGCCGAAGAGGACGCCGTGGTCCCCCTCGGAGGTGAAGTCCGCCATGTTCACGCGAATCATCCGCTCGGGGCTGCCGAACAGGTACTCGGCCAACAGCTGAGCCAGGTGCGTCTTGCCGACGCCGGTGGGGCCCACGAACAGGAAGACGCCGAACGGCCGGCGCAGGTCCGACAAGCCCGCTTTGACCAGGCCGATCATCTGGACTACGGAGTTCACGGCGTCGGGCTGGCCCAGCACGCGGTCGCCGAACTCCTGCTCGAGCGTGTCGAGGTCGAGCCGCACGGTGGGGTCGACGAGGCTGGGCGGGACCCGGTGGCTGCGGCAGAAGCGGGCGATCACGTCGTCGGCGTGCACGGCTGCGCCGCCGCGGGTCGCCGCCGACTGACGCAGCAGATCGATGGCCTTGCGGGGGAACCGGCCTCGGGCCAGAAAGCGATGGGACAAGGCGATGGCCTGGTCGAGGGCCGGCGGCTCGTAGTGCTCGCCGTGCTGCTCCTCGCGGACGGCCGCCCAGCCTTCGAGGATGCGGCGCGTTCGGTCCAGGCTCGGCTCGTCCACCTGCAGCAGGGTGAAGTGCTGCTCCAGCTCGGGGCTGTACTCGAAGAAGCGGCGCATCACGTCGCGCTCGCCCTCGCCCAAGATGGGCCCGCCGAGCCGGAACGCGAGGGCCTGCAGCTGGGTCTCCAGGTCGAACTGCCACGCCACCTGGAGGTCCCGGAAGTAGGGGAGGACCGGCGGATCGGCGGTGGCGAGCACCTCGATGAGCTCGGGGAACTCGGCCCCCAGCTCCTCGGGCTTCTTCAGGGAGCTGGCGCGGCGGCGCAGCGAGAGCTGCAGGACCTGCCGCCCCTCCAGGGCCCGGGGGCCATCGCCGGCGACGGAGCGGCGAACCAGCTCTTCGACCAGCGCGGTCTTGCCGACGCCGGCTTCGCCGCCGACGACGGGACTTCGCCCGGCGTCGAGCACGGCACGGACCTGATCCAGGGCGCTGTCCACCTCGAACGCCGGCGCCAGGTCGCCGGCCCGGGCGGCGGCCGTCAGATCCCGCTCGACCCAGAGCCTGAGCACTTCTGCGGGCGATCGTTTCGGCCGATCCTCGTCTTCTTCGTCGTCGAGCATGACACCACGCTACCAATCGCCGGGGGGACCGGGCTCAGGCGAAGACGGCGTCTTCGGTCCCGGTCAGCGCGCGCCGGTACAGCAGGTAGTTGCCGACGCAGATCAGCGGCAGCATGACGGCACCGAGCAGCGGGATCGGCTGGAGCAGCAGCAACGCGGCGGTCAGGGCTCGGCCCGCCCAGCGGGCGGGGAAGGAGCGGGTTGCTGGGGTCCAGCGGGCGAGTCCCGACACCAGGGTGAGTCGGTAGTACAGGACGCCGGGAACGATGCCGAACAGAGGGATGAGGCCAAACAGCAGGCAGATCCCCGCCGTCATCGGCAGCTTTCGGTCGAGGTGGCCGACGTACCGGTCCAGATCCGCTCGGCTGGCGAAGGTCACCGTGTCGCATGCCCCGCACGGCTGCTTCAGGGCGCGGTAGGCCAGGCGCTCGGCGCAGTGGGGGCACCGCCGCGACGAGACGAGGTCGATGCTGTGGGCCTCGGGGTCCGACACGGAACGGCTGAGGGCCTGGCCGAGCACGCCGACCCGAAGCGGGGACAGCGAGCGGTGGCAGTGCGCGCAGTGGGGCGCTGATGGGTGGTTGTCGTGGCCGCAGTCGGGGCAGGGGAGGTCCTTGCGGGCGTCGAGCCACCGCACGGCCTTCTGGACGACCGCGAGGCCGCCCAGCGTCGCGACGAACAGCACGAGGGCCAGGATTGGTGCGAAGGCCGCAAACGAGAGGCCAAAGACCACCCAGCCATCTTCGGCCCAGGCGAGCAGGGACTGCACCTTCAGGTCGTCGTCGGGGTCGAGGTCGGCCAGCGCGCCGAAGAACCGGGACCGCATGGACGCCATCCCCACGACCATCCCCGTCGGGACGAGCACCCACAAGGAGCCGAGCATTCCGGCCTGGGCCACGCCCGGCACCAACGCCGCGTCGGCCGCGGGCAGAATCGCCAGAGCGACCAGCGCTTGCACGATCGCCTTGACCGCGATGTCGGCGCGGTTCAGCAGATCGCGGGCCTCGGGGCTCTTGGTTGCGGCCATCTCCAGGGCGGCCAAGGAGCCGAGCGCGACGAGCATCCCGTTGTGGGTGAACCACCCCGGGGCACTGGCGAGCGCCTGCAGCGTGGTCGAGTCCCCCACGAAGGGAATCCCGGCGCCCCAGCGGGCCAGCGCAGCGGTAAGGAACGCCGCGAGGAACGCCCGGGACGCGAAGAACGGCGTCGCCACCAAGGTCGACAGGATGTAGGCGGTGTTCACCGGCGCCTCCTCTGCCACGCTACGCGATGGGCGGGATCTTCTTGCAAACCGGGCACCTCAGCGACCGAGCTTGTCGGCCGCCTCCTCGAACTCCTCGGCGACTTTGCGGACGCTGGCGCTCGCTGCGCGGGACCGTAGGGTGTCCACCACGCTGGCGTCGCCCAGCTTCACGAGGGCGCGCGCGGCGTGGCGAGCCACGTGGGAGTACGGATCGTCGAGGGCGCCGAGCAACACCTCGCGGTCGGCCGCGATCGGCGCGGCCCCGAGCGCCTTGATGAGGCTCAGGCGCTCCTTGTCGTCGGTGGCGTTGGCGAGGGCTTCGTGCAGCACGACTCGGGCGGCGGGGTCGCCGATCCGAGCGATGGCCTCCAGGCACTTCCGCCGGACGCCGTCGTCGTCGTCGCCCTTGGCGGCGGCGGCCAGGGCCGGGCCCCCGTCAGCCCACTTGCGCTTGCCCAGAATGGCGGCGGCTTTCCCCCGCACGCCGGGCTCGGGGTCCCCGGCCAGGGCGGCCGCCACGATGAGGGCCGAGCGTGCATCCCCGGCCCGCTCGATCGTCGCCAGGGCGTCCTTCCGGTTGCCGGCTTCGGGGTCGTCGAGGACCTGGGCTTCGGCGACCAGCACCGCATTGGCGGACCCCATCTTCTCCAACGCGGCGCGGGCTCCTCTGCGAACCCGGGCTTCCCCATCGACGTTCTCCAGCTGCGCCAGCTGCTCCTCGCCGGCCAGCCGCTTGCGCTTGCCCAGCTCCACCGCGGCGTCGTAGCGGAAGCGCCAATCGGCGTGGTCCAGGTACGCGACGAGCTCTTCGGTGGACGCCTCGTCCACCTCGAAGGCCTTTCCGGCCCACGCGGGGGCGGTGCACAGCAAAGACAACGTAATCAACCAGATGCGCATGGGCTCCTCCAAGCCACCTCGATGGTCGCAGGCCGCTGGGGGCCCGCCAAGGGAATCACCGGTCCTCGCTGCCCCCGGGCTTGCCCGCGGACTCCGCTCCCCCGCCCGACAGCACCAGCCGGACGGGCCCCGCCTCGGGCAGGGAGCCCGGCGCCGCCACGAGGCTGGCGTCCTGGAGCCGCACCCGCCGCACGCCCCCTTCGTCGACGGTCGCCACGGCCGTGCCCTCGATGGTCACCGAATACGCCGCCAACGCTTGCTCCGGCGGACCGGCTGGCACGCCGTGGCCGCCGGCGAACACGACCACCTGGTCCCCCAGTTCAAATGCCTCGCGGGGGTCGTGAGTCACCAGGACCGCCGGGACCCGGTGGCGGTCCAACGTCTGCCGGACCCGCTGGCGCAGCGCATGCCGCCCGCCGACGTCGATGCTGGCGAACGGCTCGTCCAGGAGCAGCAGCCGGGGCTCCACGGCCAGCGCGCGGGCCAACGCCACCCGCTGCCGCTCCCCGCCGCTGAGGTCGGCCACGCGATCCGCCAGCCCGTCGAGCCCGAACTCGGCCAGTAGGCCGGCCACCACGGGATCCGCCGCCGTGCGCCGCGCCCGCGGTAGCCCGAACGCCACGTTTCCCACCACGTCCCGGAACGGGAAGAGGCCGTGGTGTTGGGGGACGTAGCCCACCCGACGGCGCCGCGAGGGCACCCAGGTGTTGGTCTGCGAGTCGAAGAGCGTCACCCCGTCCAGCCGAATGAATCCCGAGGCCGGCCGCACGAGGCCCGCCAGCGCCGCCAACGTCAGGCTCTTGCCCGCGCCCGACGGCCCGAAGAGCACCAGCACCCCGTCGTCGAGCCCCAGCTCGACGTCGACGGCGAACCGTCCCCCCCCGACCTCGACGCGGAAGCGTGCTTCGAGCCGGCTCACGATCGGAACCCGCGAGGCGCCAGCTGACCGGCCAGCAGCACCACCCCGCACGACAACGCTGTCAGCACAAGGACGTAGGCCAGCGCCCGTCCGTCGTCGCCGGCCTGGTACGCGGCGAAGATCTCCAACGGCATCGTGTTGGTGCGGCCGGGGATGTTGCCGGCGAACATCAGCGTCGCGCCGAACTCGCCCACGGCGCGCGCAAACGCCATCACCACCCCGGCGGCGATGCCCCGCCAGGCGCCCGGCAACGTGACCCGGGCGAAGACCCGCGGCTCGCTGAGGCCCAGGGACCGAGCCACGTCCTCCATCTCCCGCGGGACCGCTTCCAGCGCCGGCTGGGCCGTCTTGACCAGCAGCGGCAGGGCCACCACGCACGATGCGATGACCGCCGCCGCGGGACTGAACACCAGGCGCAGCCCCAGGACCGACTCCAGCGCACCGCCCAGCAGCCCCTGCCGGCCGAGCAGCACGATCAGGAAGTAGCCCAGCACCGAGGGCGGAAGGACCAGCGGCAACAGGATCAGCGCGTCGACGAGCGCTCGGCCCCGGTACCGGCGCTTCGCCTGCAGCCACGCCAGCGCGACGCCCGCGGGGGTGACCAGCACGATGGCGACGGCGGCCACGCGCAGCGACAGTGCCACCGGGAAGAGATCGACGTTCATGGCGCGCCGAACCCGTGGCGACGCAGGATGGCCTGGGCGGGCTCGGTGCCGAGGAACGCCACCCAGTCGCTGGCCCGCGCCGACCCTGCCGCGACGGCGGCCGCGACCACCTGGGGCCGGGGCGCGCCGGGCCAGCCCGCGCGGTCCGTGATCGTCAGCCCCTTCAGACCGACCAGCTCCGTGGCGTAGACGATGGCGGCGCCAGCCTCGCCCCGGCGCGCGTGGGTGACGACCGCGGTGACGTCGCTGCCAAACACCAGCCGGGGCTGCAGGGCATCCCACACCCCGAGGCTCTGCAAGGCCTCCTTTGCGTACTGCCCCGCCGGAACCCCGCGGGGGTCCCCGACGGCGATGCGAGTGGACGGAGGCAGGTCAACGAGCGTCGCAAACGTCGGAGCCTCGGGCCCGGGTTGGGCGGCCAGGACCAGCTCGTTGGTGGCCACCACCCGGCGGGTCCCCGCCCGCAGCAGCCCCCGCTGTTCGAGCCGATTGACGGGCGCTGCGGCGGCGAACACGACCGCGTCGATGGGGGCGCCGGCTTCGACCTGCTGCCGCAGCGTCCCCGAGCCGCCGTAGGCCGGCGTGATGACGAGGCCCAGCGCCGAGCCCGCCTCGATCAACTCGGGCATCGCCCGTCGCAGGGAGGCGGCGGCGGCGACGGTGAGGTGTTCGGCCTGCGGCGTTGCGCACCCTAGGCCCGCCACCAGCGTCGCGACGCCGAGGGCAACCCGGAGGGCGAAGGCGACGGATCGGGGGCGGAGGGTGGCCAAGGCGGGCGGGAGCATATCGACTCGGAGTCCGGTGCCGGCGACGGGTCTGTCGTCCAGGCGGACCGGAGGCTCGGCGGGGCCCGGGCCGGATCTCGTCCCTCCCTGGATCCCGGCGCCCGCCACAACCCGTAGAGTGGCCGCCTCATGGGTCGAGACTTCAAGAACGAATTCAGCTGGTCCACCAGTCGGGACCGCCTCTTCCAGCGGTGCCGTCGCGCCTACTACTGGCGGTACTACGCCCACTGGGGAGGCTGGGGGCGCGACGCCACGCCGGAACAGCGCATCGCCTACCGGCTCGGCAAACAGGACAGCTTCGCGACCTGGGGCGGGACGATCGTCCACGACGTCATCGAAGACTCCATCAAGGCCTTGATCGCGCGGGGCCGACCCATCGATCTCGACGCCATGAAAGCCGACGCCCGGGGGCGCCTGCGCACGGGCTGGGTGCAGAGTCGTGACGGGCTGTGGGCCCGGGACCCCAAGCGCAACGTCTCGCTCTGGGAGCACTACTACGGCGACGAGGATTCCCGCCGGCCGGAGCGCACCAAGCGGGTCTCCGACATCGTCTACACCGCCCTCGAAGGCTTCGTGGCGGGGCCTTTCCCCGAGCTGATCGCGCGCACGCCCTCGGACGCCTTCCTGAACATCGAGATCCTCGACACGATCGAAATCGACGGCGCGAAGGTCTACGTGAAGCCCGACCTCGCTTTCCGCCACCCCGACGACGGCACCGTCTGGCTGGTGGACTGGAAGACGGGGACGCCGAAGGAACTCGACGACTTCCAGGTGCGCACCTACGCCTTGTGGGCGCAGACCAAGCACGGGGTTCCGCCGGAGCAGGTCCACGGCGTGCTCGTCTACCTCGCCCGGGGCGAGCAGAAGAAGCTGACCGTCGACCAGGCGGGGCTCACGGCGGCGGAGCAGCGGATCCGGGAGTCCCTCAATGGGATGAGGGCGGGGCTGCGAGACCCCGACAACAACGTCGCCGACGTCGCTGACTTCCCCATGCCCGAGGACGACGACGTCTGCCGTTGGTGCAACTTCCGGCAGCTCTGCTACGGCCGCTCTGGCGTCCCCGGCGCCGAGGTGGCGGGCGACGACTGGCCATGACCGCCCTGTGAGCCGAGTCCTCCTGGTCGCGGGTCGTACCCGCGAGGATCGCCGGCGGCTGGCCGCCCAACTCGAAGGCCTGGACGCGTTCTCGCGGCCGACGTTCTTGTACCTGACGGCGAGCCAACTCAAGGCCGACTCGCTGCGCCGGGCCTGGTGGGACCAGCCGGGCAAGCCGCCGACGTGGCTGCCCACGGTGATGACCAAGGGCGCCTGGCTCGAAGACCTCGCGGCGCGCTTCGGCGAGGGGCGGTCGCTCCTCGGCGGGGTCGCCCGCACCCAGCTGGCGGGGGGGCTCTGGCGGCGCCTGCGGCCCAACCTGCGGGCCTGGTCTCGACTGCCGGACACGCCGTCCACCCGTTCGGCCCTGGCCGACTTCGCCGAGGCCTGGGGGCACTCGTGGCCCGGCGATCGTCGCCCCCGGTTGCCGGCCCAGCCCGAGGCCTTGCGCTTCCCGGCGGAGAACCCGGCGGCCCTCGACCCTCACCTCACCCTGGAGCAGCGCCACGATGCCTGGGAGCTGGTGCAGGCCTGGCACGAGGCCCTGGACCGCTCCGATGGCTGGACGGATCGCAGCGAGGCCCTGCGCGCGGTCCTGCGGTCGCTGCGCTCGCCGGCCCCGCCCGTGGTGCGCCACTTGCGCCGCCACCGCGCCTTGATCGTCGACGACCTCCTGGGTCTGCTCCCCCTGGAGCAGGCGGTGCTCGATGCCTGGGTGGACGCGTTCGCCTCCGCCGTGCCCGACGGCCGGGTGTTGCTGTGCACCGAAGTCGGGGCGCTGCCCGAGCAGCTGGCGGACTTCTTCGCCGGGGCCGCCGAGCAGGACCCGTCCTTGCGGGCGGCCCGAAGCCTCCGTCGGGCATGGTCCGCCCGTCTGGACCACCACGACACCGAAGCCTTGGTCGCGGATGCCGACGTCGACGGCCGCGATCTCGCCGACCACCTCGCCGCCGACGCCGTCGTCGACGCCGAAGAGGCCAACGCGACGGGCCTTCGGGTGCGGCGCTACTCCTCCGACGCCGACGAGGTTCGGGCGCTCGCGCGGTCCTTGCGCGCGGAGCTTCTGGCGGGCCGCGACCCCGAGGACTGCTTCGTCGCGTTCCCGTCCCTGGACCGGTACCTGCCTCTGGTCCGGGACGCGTTCTCGGCCTGGGACATCCCCTGGGTCGTCGAGCGGGGCGAAGAACTGGCGACCTCACCGCCGGTGGCCGCCGCCCGTCGCGTGCTGCTGGCGGCGACCCGGGGCGTCGACCGAGATGGCCTGCGCGCCTTGCTGGCGTCGGGCTGGGTCCGGTTGCGCTGCACTCCAACGGACGAACAGGTGCAGGGGTTGGCCGACGAGGCGTTCTCGCCGGGGCCGGACCGGGACCGACTCCTTTCAACGATGGCCCCCCGGATCGGCAAGCCGCGGTGGGCGACCCTGGCGCGACTTCACCCCGCGGCGGTCGAGGCCGGCGCCGATGGCCCGCGCCCCCGCAGCTGGATCCCGGCGCTCGCGGCGGTGGCGCGGGCGGGGCTGCGCGGCGATGGGACCCCGGCTCAGTGGGCTCGGCTGGCTGAGCTTGTCCTGGACTCCTGGGCCTTGAACGAGGTGGCAGAGATCATCGCCGCCGTCGCCGAACCCGAAACCGTGCGGGGCGTGTTCGACGCGTTGCGCTCCGCCCTGGAGCAGCTCGGGGTGCGGGAGACCGCGCGCCTCAGCCCCCAGCAGGATCCGGCGTTGTCGGCTGCCCTGCTGGCCAACGCCGCGGCGTTGAGTCGATTCGACGAAGTGGCCGAGGGCCTCGTGGCGTCTCTGGAAGCCGTCGCCTCGACCCTGGACCGGCTGCCCCGGGTCCCCGGGGAGCAGGACCTCGTCGCGCCCGCGCCCGCCCTGCTGCGGGAGGCCTTGGACGAGACGCTTCGCGACGCGTCGTTCCGCGCCGGGGAGCGCCCCGTCGGGGTTCGCCTGGTGGGGTTTCGGGACCTGCACGGACTCGATGTGCCCTGGCTGTGGGTCGGCGGCCTGGTCGAGGCGGATTTCCCCCGCGCCGCGCCGCCGTCGTTCCTGCTCCCTGCGGGGTCCTCGCTGCTGATCGAGCTGGACCGGGCCGAGGAGGACCGCGCGATCTTCGGCTCGCTGCTGCGCAACGCGGGCCACGGGGAGCGGCGCGCCGACGCATTCGTCTGCCTCTCGGTGCCCGCGACCATCGGCGGGGCTGACTCGCTGCCGTCGGCGCCGCTGCAGGACCTGCTCGACCTGAGGCTCCTGGATCCCGCCGACGCGACCCTCGCCGACGCCTTTGCGGCCAGGCAGCGCGAGGAGGAGGACTCCCTTCCGCCGATCTCGAGCCTCGACGAGCTGCTGTCGTCGCCGGCGTTGGCGGCCGCGGCCCGGGACCTCCTGCCCGAACCGGTCACGGACCGGATGGCGTTGCACCGGGAACTCCACGACGCCCGCACCCAGGCGTCGTTCGGGGCCTTCGACGGCGTGCTCGCGGCCGGTCGGCCCTGGCGGCGGGGTGTCCTGAACTGGTTGGCCGAGGCCCTGCGCATCGAGCACGGCGACTTGCGCCTGCCCACCACCGCGCTGGAGGGCTGGGCGGCCTGTCCGCAGCGGTACCTGTTCCAGAAGGTGCTTCAGGTCGCGGAGCCCCGCGTCTGGCAGGCCGACTTGCACCCGGGTGAGCAAGGCGACCTCATCCACGAGGCGCTGCGGCGGTTCTTCCAGCAGCGTCGTGACGCCGGGCACGCGTCGCTGGAGGGCTCGACCCCCACGGAACTGGCGGCGGCCCGGGACCTCTTGGCGCGCTGCGTCGAGGAAGCGCTGGAGGCGCGGCTGGCCCACCGCGATGGCCCCTCCCTGCGTCGCTACGCGGCGGATCTGCTGGCCGGGCTCCGCCCCGACGACCCGAACGACCGCGGCTGGGTCGGTCGGCTGGCTCGCTTCGTGGACCACGAGGCCGTGGCCCTGTGGGATCTGGAGCCGACGGCCATGGAGTGGTCGTTCGAGGACTTCGATCCCGCCGCCGCGGCCCACTTGCTCGACGCCGCCGGGCCGGTGGGGGCAGGGGACGTGCGGGTCCTGCTGCGGGGGCAGGTCGATCGGGTCGACACCGGGCACGGCCGGCTGGCGGTGTGGGACTACAAGACCGGCGACGCCCCCACCCTGAGCAAGGTCGACCGGGGCCTCGCGTTGCAGCCGCCGGTCTACCTCGCCGCGGCGCGGCTCCACCTGCAAGACGCGGTCGAACTCGACCCCGCCGAGTCCCTGGTCGGCTACCGCGAGCTCCCGGCCCTGGCCCGCGCGTTTCCGCGCCGCCGCACGCTGGCCTCGCCCGCCGTGCTCCATGAGCTTCGGGATCGTGGGGTGGTCGCCCACAGCGTGTTCAGCCGCAAAGGCACGGGCACGTCGGCCCCCCTCGAGGCGCCTCGGTGGGCCGCGTGGCTGCGTCGCGTCGACTGGTACGGGCAGCTCGTGGCGGCCGGCGTCTTCCCGACCACCCTGGCGGGCCGCAAGGAAGCCCACTGCGGCCGGTGCGCCTACCGCCACACCTGCCGCCTCGATGAGGTCCGCAACGCGACCGCCGATCGCGCGGGCGGCCCACTGCCGGCGCCGCACCCGGTCGCCGAGCACCTGGAGGAGCCCTCGTGACGCCGCTGTTCGAGTGGGATGGCCGACGGCTGCTGCCCGGCGGCCGGGGGCTGAGCGACGAGCAGGTCGCGGCGCTGTCGTTGGATCGCAACGTCGTCGTGCGGGCGGGCGCGGGCTCCGGAAAGACGCGCACGCTGGCCCGGCGCTGCGTGCGGATCCTCGGGCTGTTCGCCTGGGAAGCGGCCGAAGGCGCCGCGAGCCCCAGCGGGCCCGAGTCGCTGCTCGTGAGCACCTTCACCGAGAAGGCCGCGGCGGAGATGCGCAGCCGCATCCGGGCCGAGCTGAAGTCCGCCGTCCGGGACCTGGACACCTGGCGCGACCAGTACGAGGAGCTCGTGGGCCCCGCCCGCTTCGACGGGCTTCGCCGCGCCCTGCGTCGATCGCTGGAGCGCTTCGACCGCGCGCGCATCAGCACCTTCCACGGCTTCTGCGCCGCGACCCTGCGCGAAGCGGCCTCGTCGGCGGGCCTCGACCCGGGCTTCGTCATCGTCCAGGGTGCCGCCGCCCGAACCCTGCGGGCCGACGCTGTGTCGGCGGCGCTGCACGACGCCGACACGGCGCCAGATCCGGACATTCAGGCGTTGCTCTCGGCCCTCGGCACCCGCCGCGCAACGGAAGCGGTGGAGAGCTGGGTCGACCGCCGCGTGGAGCTGGCGGGGTTCCCCGGCGAGCTGGCCCGGTCCGACGACGAGCTGCTGGCGGAGTTTGCCGAGCGGTTCGGCCGCTGGGACCGGGACGCGGACCTCGCGGCGCTGCGGGGCGGGGTCTCCTCGGCGCTGCACGCGCTGCAGGCCTTCTACGCCGAACTCCAGGCCGATCCTCCGGCCCGCGCGGACGTGGCGCAGACCCTGGCCGTGCTCGCCACCCCCTGCCCCGCCGGGCTCATCGAGGCCGCGGAGTGGGCCCGTGCCGCGCTCGCTCCGCTGCGGGTGAAGGGCGTGTTCCGCAAGGCCGCCTGGGCGTGGATCGGCACCAAGGCCGAGCTGGGCAAGGGCAACCCGGGCAAGGCCAAGACGGCGTGGACAGCGGCGCGCGACGAGCTCGTGGCCGCATTCGGGGAGGATGCCGCCGCCCTGGACACCCTGCCGGGGCTCGTGGACCGGGCGGCGCTGCCCCTGCTGCGCGGGCTCTGCCAGGTTGGCGTCGACGCCGTGTCCCGCTACCAGCGAGCCAAGGCCGCGGACCACCTGCTGGACTTCGACGACCTCCCGGTCCGCCTCTCCGTCCTGCTCGATCGGGACGCCCGCTTCGCCGCGCGACTGAGGCGTCGCATCCGCCACGTGCTCGTCGACGAGTTCCAGGACACCAACGACCTGCAGTGGGAGCTCGTCAAACAGCTCCGCGGCGACCCCCTGCCCGAGTCGGGGTTGTTCCTGGTCGGGGACCTGAAGCAGGCCATCTACCGGTTCCGCGGCGGCGACGTCACGGTCTTCGATGGCGCCCTGGAGCACTTGCAGCCGCTGGATCCCGTCGTGCAGCCCTTCGCCGACAACTGGCGCAGCCGCCCCGCCTTGATCGACGCCCTCAACGACCTGTTCGGCTGGCTGCTGGCGCCCGACACCGCCCAGCGCCCCGCGTGGGAAGCGCCGTTCGAGGCCCTCAATCCCCGCCGCCCCGCCGCCGCCGTCCCCGCCGTCGAGGTCGTCGAACTGGCCGAAGGGGACCCATCGGAAGACGCCCTCTTCGAGCTGCTCCCCCTCGCCCGGGAAGCCGCCGTCGTCGCCCGATTGCTGCACGAACGCCTGCCGGACCTGCCGCGACACGAGGGGCTCCAGGCCGCGATTCTCCTGCGCCGGCGCACCTGGCTGCCCGTCTTCGCCCGCGCGCTGCGCGAAGCCGGGGTCGACCACGTCGTCGCGTCGGGCCGGGGCTTCTTCGGCCGCCAGGAGGTCCTGGACGTCGCGAACCTCCTCGCCGCGCTCGCCCACGAGGACGACGTCATCGCCCTGCTCGGCGCGCTGCGTGGGCCGTTGCTGGGCCTGGAGGACGCCTGGCTGCTGTGGCTGGCCCGCTCGGGGCGCCGGGCCGGCCCCCGAGCCCTTCGGGCCGGCTGGCGGGGGGTGCTGCAGGGGCTCGACCAGCCCGAAGGCGCCGACCCCGACTGGTTCGAGCTCCCGCCCGAAGGCCGTCGGCGGATCCGCGAGGCCGCGACCCGCTACCGCCGCTGGGACCGGCTCGCCCGGCGCATTCCCCTGTCTCAGTTCCTCCGGACCATCCTCGACGAGTCCGCGGCGGCGCACCTCCTGGCGCTCGAAGACCCGACGGGCCAGGCGGCCGCGAACCTCGACAAGCTGGTCTCCCTGGCGGTGGCGTTCGACCGCGAGGGCGGCGAGGGGCTCGCGGGCTTCGCGTTGCACCTGCAGCAGCAGGCCGACGCCGGGGCCGACGAAGGGGACGCGGCCCTCGACGCCACGGCGCCGGTCGTGTTGATGACGATCCACCAGAGCAAGGGCCTCGAGTTTCCGGCCGTGTTCTTGCCCGACCTGGGCGCCCGCATCCGCCACGGCGGCGGCGGGACCCTCCTGGTCGGCCGTCCCCCCGGCGAAGAGGTCTGGCTGCCCGGCCTCAAGGCCCCGGTGGTGACCGAGGGGGAGCGGACGGAGGAGGCGAGCCTGCTGCGCTCGCTCGTCGCCACCCGAGACCGCGCCGAGGAGTACGCCGAGTCGCGCCGCGTCCTCTACGTCGCGGCGACCCGCGCCCGGGAGCAGCTGACCTTCGTCTTGCAGCCCCCAGCCAACGACAAGGAGCCCCGCGGCCGCGAGGACAGCACGTCCTGGGCCGAGTGGCTCAGGTCGTGGTGGGCCGAGGCGGGCCCCGTCGACGGCGTCACCTGGCGCGACGGCGAACCCACGGGCGCCGTCGGCGTGGACCCAGGCCCGGGCGCGGTGGCGCTCCCCCCCAACCTCGGGGCGCTGCTCGCTCCGCTGCCCCGGCGGACGGACCGCTCGCTCTCCCCCCACGCGCTGGTGGACGAGGACCTCATCCCCCCCGGCGCCGCGGAACACCCCGCCCCCAGCGACCCCCGCGAGCTCGCGCGGCTGCGCGGCGTCGTCCTGCACGGCTGCCTCGAGGACGGCCTGCACCAACCGTCGCTGACGACCGACCGTCGGGCCCGCCGCGCCCTCGCCGAAGTCGGCCGCCTGGACGGCGACCACTTCGAGTGGATGCGCCGCGAGCTGGCCGAGCACCTCGCCGGCTTCCGCCGCGCCGCCCCGCCGGAGTTGCTCGCGGAGTCCTCGGCCGACGCCGTCTTCCACGAGATCCCCTTTCGGCTCCGGTTGCCCGACGGCCGCTGGCTCGACGGCATCATCGACGCCCTGGTGCGCGACGCCGAACACCGGTGCTGGCGGGTCATCGACTACAAGACGAATCGCGGGGACCCAGGCCCCCTGGCGGTCCACTACCGCCCCCAGCTCATCGCCTACGCGTGGGCGGCCGCCCGCATCCTTCCCGACGTTCGGGACGACGGGTGGACCCTGACCGCCGAGCTGGTGTTCACGGCGTCGGGACAGCGGATCGAGGTCTTCGCCGACGCGACGGGCCGATCCCTCGACGCGTCCCTGGCGGCCGTCGTGGCGACCCAGGACGGCTGAGCCCCGGACTCGCCCGCCCGGGCCCGCCAAAGCGACGATTTCGACGCCAATCCGAGCAACCATCCGCCCAGAACGACCGTTCATGCTTTGGTTCTTTACTTGCCCCCGGCGCCCCGGTAGCTAAGGAACTTCCGACGCTTGCGCGTGTTGAGGGGCATTGCGCGATCGTCGGAGGCCCCTGCGGGGGCTCAGGTTGACGCCGTTCAACCGGGACCTGGCTGCCCCCTCCGCCGATGTCGGTGCCCGACCGGAGCGAGATGTTCTTCAAGCCGGAGAATCCACTGATCGTTCAGGGCGACGGATCGCTCCTGCTCGAGGTGGACAACGAGCGCTACGCCGAAGTCCGGGACTTCCTGGCGCGCTTCGCGGACCTGGAGAAGTCGCCCGAGCACATCCACACCTACCGGATCACCTCGCTGTCGCTCTGGAATGCCGCCGGAGCCGGGCTGACGGCCGAAGAGTTGTCCCAGGGCCTCGCCGAATACAGCAAGTACGAGGTCCCCAAGAAGGTGCTCTCGGACATCGCCGAGAAGATCGGTCGGTTCGGCACCGTCGTCCTGCTGCCCGGGGAGCCCGGCGACTCCGACGAGCCAACCCTGCGCTTGAAGGTCAACGACAAGCGGGTCGCCCGGAAGATCGCGCTGAACAAGACGGTCGTGGGCCAGACGTCGGGCGCCATCGAAGAGGGTCTATTCCGCGTTCCCCTCGGGTACCGGGGCACCATCAAGCAAGCGCTGCTCAAGCTCGGGTACCCGGTCGAAGACCGCGCCGGCTTCGTCGAAGGCACGTCCATGCCCATCGGCCTGGAGCTGACCACGAAGTCCGGGGAGACCTGGGTTCCGCGGACGTACCAGCGCGAGTCCGTGACGGCCTGGGACCGCACCGGCCGTGGCGACGGTGGCCATGGCGTGGTGGTCCTGCCGTGTGGCGCGGGCAAGACGATCGTCGGCCTCGCGACGATGGCCCACTGCCAGGCCCAGACGCTCATCCTGGCGACGGGCGTGTCGTCGGTCCGTCAGTGGATCGACGAGATCATCGAACGCACCACCCTGACCGAGGACCAGGTCGGCGAGTACAGCGGGCACTGCAAGAACATCCGCCCGGTGACGGTGACGACCTATCAGATCCTCACCCACCGCAAGTCGGCGTCGGACCCCTTCACGCACCTGGGCTTGTTCTCGGCCAACGACTGGGGGTTGATCATCTACGACGAGGTGCACCTGCTGCCCGCGCCCGTCTTCCGCATCACGGCCGACATCCAGGCTCGGCGTCGGCTGGGCCTGACGGCGACGCTCGTCCGGGAGGATGGCCGGGAGGCCGACGTGTTCTCGCTGATCGGGCCCAAGCGCTTCGATGTGCCGTGGAAGGTGCTGGAGCGCCGCGGCTTCGTCGCCGAGGCCCACTGCCATGAGGTTCGGGTGCCGCTGAGCGGGCCCCTGCTGCAGCAGTACGAGCTGGCCGAGACCCGCCAGAAGATCCGCATCGCCGCCGAGAACCCCCTGAAGATGGGCGTCGTGGGCGAGCTGCTGGAGAAGCACAAGGACGACAAGGTCCTGGTCATCGGGATGTACCTCGACCAGCTGGCCATCGCGGCGAAGCTGTTCGGCGCCCCGCTGATCACCGGGAAGACGAGCAACGAGGACCGCGACATCCTCTACGGGAAGTTCCGCTCGGGAGAGCTCCGCGTGCTGACCGTCAGCAAGGTCGCCAACTTCTCGATCAACCTGCCCGACGCCAACGTCGCGATTCAGATTTCGGGGACCTTCGGCAGCCGGCAGGAGGAAGCCCAGAGGCTCGGCCGAATCCTCCGTCCAGCGGGCGGCAAGGCTTGTTTCTACTCGGTCGTGACGCGCAACAGCCGGGAGCAGGATTTCGCTCACAACCGGCAACTGTTCTTGACGGAACAGGGGTACAGTTATCACATCGAGGAGTGGCATCTGAAGGAAGGCTTCGCCTGATTCCCCGATCCGGCAGGGCAGCCAAGTGGCTGGAAACAAGCCGGAAACCACCGACGAGAAACCCGGGTCCCCGCTCGATGTCCGACGACCTCAAGGGCTTCTTCCGAAGCCTCCCGCACGCCGTACTCGCCCAGTTTCGGGAGCAGTATGTGTTGGATGAGGCGAGCCTCGACGAAGACAGCCTGCGGCGAGCTTCGGTGCTCGGGCTCGAAGCTGAGGAAGCGGCAACCGCCGCCGACCAGCTCGCGGAGATCTTCGGCGACCCCCAGTGGGTCCGCGAGCGGCTCAAAGGCATGCCGCGCAGCCACCACGTGGCCATCATCGCGCTGCTGCAATGCGACGGCGTCGCCGGCGGGACCTGGCTGCTGCAGGAGCTGACCCAGGCCCACGGCATGTCCGAGGACCTGTGGGCGGAGGTGCTGCACTCCCTCGGCGAAGACCTGCTGGTGTTCGGCAACTCCCGCCAGAGTCCGCCCCTCTTCTACATCCTGCCCGAAGCCCTCCGCGCCGAACTGGAGCGCCAGTTCCGCAAGCGCCTGGGCCTGCGGGCGGCCAAGGACAACGCCGAAATCCGGCTGAGCAAGGACACCAACTACCGGCACCCCCTGGCGTTCTCGCTGCTGTCGTTCCTCGCCTACATCCGGCAGCACGAGGTCAAGGTCACGCGGGCCGACGAGGTGTTCAAGAAGCACTTCGACGAGATGGCGGCGTTCTTCGAGAGCCTCTGGGGCAGCGGCTCCGGTTCGACGGTGCTGGAGTGGCACCTGGACCTCGTGCGCGACCTGGGGCTGGTGCGGCAGCGCGCCGGCCACCTCGCCGTGGACGAGCTCGCCCTGCGCGAGTACCTGGACATGGAGCCCGACGGCCGGCGCGACTTGTTGCTGGCCTACTTCCGGCGCAAGGAGTCGCTGCTCATCTGGGTGCTTCGGCTCCTCGCGGAGGTCGAGCCCGAGGCCTGGGTTCCCCAGAAGAAGCTCCGGCAGCTCTACCGCCGCCGCTACATGGGCACCGTGTTCCACCGGCGGTTCGTGCAGAAGAGCTACTACCTGCCGCCCTCGGGCTACTACGACCCCACGCCCCCCCTGGAGACCCTCTCGGTGGCCGGGCTGCTGGAAGGGGGGCTCGACGAAGACGGCGCTCACATCCGCCTGAGCGAGGACGGCCGCCGCTTCATGGCCGGCGACGACCTCGGGGGACTGGAGGCCAACGAGGCGGTCAAGTTCCTGCTCCAGCCGACGTTCGAGATCCTCGCGCCCGCGGGACTCCCTCTGGGGACGCTGTGGAAGCTGGGGGAGATCGCGGAGCTCCGCACCGCCGACCGGGCGAACACGTTCGCGCTGACCCGCGAGTCCGTGCGGGGCGCCTTGGACGAAGGCTGGCGCGGCGAGGACCTCATCCACTTCCTGGAGGAGTTCTCGGCCGTCGACGTCCCGCAGAACGTCTCGTCGACCGTCCGCGACTGGGTCGGGCGCCACGGGGAAGTCGAGTTCCACGACGCGCTGATCGTCCGGGCGCGCGGGGACCGCGGGAAGACGCTGGCGAAGATCCTGCGGCACCTCAAGGTGTCCTACGAGAAGCTCGCTCCGGGGGTGTACGCGGTGCCCCGTGAGCGCCGAACGGAGCTGCTGGCGGCGCTGGAGAAGGACTCGGTCCAGGCGGCGCCGAAGGTCCGCACCCACGACCTCGCCGACCGGACGGCGGCCAGCGAAGGCCCCTTGCACGCGATCCTCCGCACCGACGACTCGACGTCCGAGGACGGGCTCAGCTTCCCCACCAAGGCGCTGGTGATGCTCGGAGCGCCGACCGCCGAGGGCGGCCGGGAAGCGGTGGCGGGGCGCGGCTACCGCTCGGGGCGCGTGGGCTCGAACTCCGTGGGGGCCGACATCAGCGTCAAGCCCGCCGCGGCGGGGGCCGGCGACCTGCTCAAGCTCAGCCCGTCGAAGACCATCAGCGTGCTCAAGGCAGCCATCCGCCTGCGGCTGGACGTGGAGATCCTGTACCCCTCGACGGGCGAAGGCGACCCCGGCGGCCTCGCGCGCGTGACCCCCCACGACGTCACCGAACTGGGTGGAAGCAGCCACTTCCGCGGCCACCACCATCGACTCGAGAGCGACCTGCAATTTCAGATCAAGCGGATCAAGGGCATCCGCCTGGCGACTTGAGGGTGCCTCTACAACGCCCGCCCGGCGGTGGCTCCGAGCCACACCGCGAACAGCCCCACGGCAAGGTTCGCGGCGACGTTGAGCAGCGCTGGGCCCAGCCCCCGGTCCCAGGCCTGCATCGTCTCCCACCCGAAGGTGGAGAACGTGGTCAGGGCCCCCAGGAAGCCCGTGGTGATCGCGAGCCTCGCCGTCGGGCCCAGGCCCCCGGTGCGCACCGGGCCTTCGAGGATCAGGCCGAACAGCAGACAGCCCAGCACGTTGGCGACCCAGGTTCCCCAGGCGAACCCCGGCGGCAGCCAGGCTTTGGCCCCCAGGGCCAGCAGGTAGCGGCTGGCGGCTCCGAACGCGCCCCCGAGCGCGACGGCGAGCAGCTCCTTCACGGGGGCCTCCATCCCGCCCTCGGCGGGGCGTTGCGGGGACGTTCGAACCGGCCCCGCGCGGGGCTCCGAACGGGCCCGCTGTGGTATCTTTCGGCCCCCCGGGGGGCCAGTCGGGGCAGCCTAACGAACGCCGGGATGGGGAGCCACCGACGGTCATGACGGAGCAGGTCAACGAGCCAGTTCGCCGGATTCTCGTGGCGGACGACGACCGCGACGCGGTCCAGATCCTGTGCGACTTCCTGGAGGCGCGGGGCTGGGAGTCGGTCGCCGCGACCGAGGGCCAGGAGGCCCTCGGTCGATTCCACGACGACGGGCCCTTCGACCTGCTGCTCATCGACGTGATGATGCCGGGCATCGACGGCCTGGAGCTGTGTCGTCGGGTGAAGGCGTCGCCCCAAGGGCAGATCACCCCGGTGCTCATGCTGTCGGCGCGGTCCGACACCCGCAGCCGCATCGCCGGGCTGTACGGCGGCGCCGACGACTACCTGAGCAAGCCCGTCGACCTGCGGGAGCTCGCGGCGCGCATCGAAGTCCTGTTGCGCGTGCGCGATCGCTACCTGCAGCTGACGAAGCGGCGCGAGAACGCCCTGGATGCGGCGCTGACCGATGGCCTGACCGGCGCCGCCAACCGCGCCTACTTCCTGCGCCGCCTCGCGTCAGAAATCGACCGGTGCGACCGGTACTCCATTCCGCTGTCCGTCGTGGTCATGGACATCGACGGTCTCCCCGAGCCGACGGAGGCCATGGATCTGGACGCGTCGCTGAACGACACCTCGGAGCAGCTGTTCGCGGGCCCTGCATTCAAGCTGCTGCAGAGCACCAGCGACGCCGTCGCCGGGGTCATGCGCAGCCACGACCTGCTCGCCCGGCTGCACCGCTCGCGGTTCGCCGTGATGATGCCCCACACCTCCCGCAAGACGATCGACACCACGGTGCAGCGCATCCGCGAAGCCCTCGCCGGCGTGCCCCTGGATCCGGACATCGAGGGCGCGCTCCCGGCCGGACTCAGCCTGCGCATCGGACACTCGGAGCTCAAGCCCCGCATGGACGCAGTGACCCTCATCGCCCGCGCGGAGCCCCGTTGAGGGCCCTGCTTCTGCTGGCCGCCCTCGCGGTCGCCGGCTGCCACAACCCCGTCCCCCAGGAAGCGCCGCCCAAGGCGGAGGCGAAGGTGGCGGACCTCGATGCGCTCGCCAGCCTCCGCTCCAGCAGCAGCGGCGCGGAACTCGAGGCGGCCCAGGCGGCCGCTCGGTCCGAGCGGGCTGACAAGGTCTACGCGGCCGGGGAAGGGGAGCCGTCGCTGGTCGAGCTCGAGGACAAGGACGGCAAGCCGCCGGCCGGCCTCGACCTGCCTTCGCGGTCGGCCTCGTCCGGTCCGTCGGATCTGGACAAGGCCGATGACCTCGTGGGCGCGAACATCGACATGGACGGTGTGAGCGGCGCCATCCGCAACAACCAGCGCCGCCTGAACACCTGCTGGGAGGACCTCGGCCCCGGCGGCAACGGGACGGTGCTCATGCGCATCACCATCGGCCGCAGCGGCGACGGCGCGGCCAAGCTCGCGCCCGGTTCGACCGTGCGCAGCCCCGAACTGGCGCGGTGCCTGACGTCGGCGCTGGAGCGGACGGACTTCCCGGAGCCCAGCGGTGGCGCGGTGAGCTTCGAGTACCCGCTGCGGTTCTGAGCGTCGGCAGCCTTGCGCGGGGGCCACGGCGCCCCCACCGTTCCTGATGCGCGCCTTCCTTGCCGGCGGCCTCTTCGTGGTCGCCGTTGGCCTTGCTTTCGCGTGGTCGGCCCGAGGTCGGCTGGCGGAGGTTGAGGCCAGCAACGCCGTCCTGCAGGCCGAGATCGACCAACTGGACGCGCTGGGCGCCACCGCGGTGGACCCGGCGGTGGTGGAGGAACTGCGCACCCAGCTGGAGCTCATCGACGCGCTGCGGGCGGGCGTGGGTCGGGCCGCCGGCGTGGTCGTTGCGGCGGGAGACGCGGTGCCTCCGGGCGCGTGGCTGACCGACCTGGAGTTCGCGGCGGGTCGGTTCGAGCTGGTGGGCGGCGCCGAGGACCCCGACGCCGTCGCGCTCCTGTTCGACGAGCTTCAAGGGTGGCCGTGCCTGGCGAACCCCGCGCTGGGCGGCGTGCGGCGAAGCGAGGACGGCTATCGCTGGTCGATCACGGCCCGCGCGTCGTCCGAACTGCCCGCCTGCGCGGGCGCCGGCACCGCGCGGGATCCGTTCGAGTCCCCGGCCGTCCGCGCCGCCCGGGACGCGGTCGCTCGGCGCGCGCGCATGCCTGCGCTGATGCGCTTCGACGTGCGGGAGTTCCGACTGGTCGGGGTCGAGGCGGCCGTGGCGACGCTGCAGGACCCCTTGGGCGGACGGCACCAGGCCATCGCCGGGTCACCCCTCGGGGCCAGCGGGGGACGGGTGCAGCAGGTGCTGCCCCGGTTGGTGATCGTGGTGGAGGAGGAGCTCGTCGACGCCGAGACGGGCGAGCTGCGCTCGGAGGTGATCACGCTGGACCTGGACCCGCCCTCGCCGTTCGCCGAGCCGATCCCGCGGCCGGTGCCGCAGTAGTCCTACGACTTCGCCTGCCGTGCCGCGAGGGCCTTGGACCAGGGGCGGAAGACGCCCAGGCACACCGGCAGTATGAGCAGGTCGCCCAGCAGCGCCGAGAACAGCGCGACGGCGCCCAGCAGCCCCATCTGGAAGATGCCCACGAACCGCGTCGTCATCATCACGCCGAAGCCGCAGATCAGCAGGAGGGACGTGAAGATGATGGCCCGGCCGGTGCTCAGCAGCGTGCGCTTGACGGCTTCCTCGCGGTCGCCGCACTCGAACAGCTCTTCGCGGTAGCGCGTGAGGAAGTGGATCGTGTCGTTGACGGCGACGCCCAGGGCGACGCTGAAGATGAGCGCGGTCGAGGTTCGAATCGGGATTCCGACCCACCCCATGACGCCCAGAATGATCACGAGCGGGAGCACGTTGGGCAGCATCGACAGCAGCCCGATCCGCAGCGACTTCAGCAGGACCATCATCAGCAGCGTGATGACCAGAAACGCCGTGGCGAGCGACATCATCATGTCCTCGACGAGCTTGCTCAGGGCACGCGCGGCGACCATGGATCCGCCCGTCACGCGCACCTGAATCCCATCGCCGACGCCGTCCGTCGTGCCGAAGGCCTCGTCGACGATCTGCGTGAAGGGCTTCTCGCACAGGCTGCGGGGGTCGCAGGGGAGGGAGCCCTCGTACCAGCCGAGGAAGTTGGAGGTGCCCCAGTCCTTGGCCGACGCCGTGACCCGCGCCTTGCTGCGGGTGACGTCTACGAGGGAGTCCAGGAACGAGGGGTCGTCGGACATCTCGAAGTACAGGAGCGACTGGGCGGCGGCGGCGCGGCTGTCGGGGATGCCCGCGGTGCCGGTGTTGATGCGCTGGATCTCCGCGATGAGGTCGGCCAGCGAGACGCTGTGGCCCAGGAACGGCTCGGCCATCAAGGCCGCCTGCACCGTCTGCATGCCCTTGAGCACCGCCGGCTCCAGCACGCCGCCGGGCGCGTCGGTGTGCACGACGACCTCCACCGGCATCACGCCCGCGAGCACCTCTTCGGAGCGGTGCACGCCCTGGTAGACGGGGTTGCTGGGGAAGAGTTCTTCGAGCAGGAAGTTGTCCGTCTCGACGTACTGGGCGCCGAAGAGGCAGAAGCCCACAACTGCCGCGGACACCGCGACCACGGCGCCCTTCTTCTTCGTGGTGACCTCGCCCAGCCAGACCAGCAGGCGCCCCACCCAGCCCTCGCGGGGGTCGTGGTCGGCGGCGGCGCCGGGGGCGTTGACCAGCGACAGGGCCGTCGGCAACAGGACCAGGATGATCACGTACGCGAGCAGCAGCCCCACGGCGGCGACCCGGCCCATGCCCTTGATGATGTCGATGCGCGCGACGGCCAGGGACGCAAAGCCGATGGCTGCGGTCACCGAGGTCAGCAGGCAGGCCATGCCGACCCGCCGCACGATGGTGCGGATCGCCTGTTCCTTCGACTCGCCGTCGTGCAACGCCTGGTAGTAGGTCGTGAGGAAGTGCACGGCGTCGCCGACGGCGATCACGAGCAGCAGCGCGGGCACGATGCTGTTGATGATGTTGAAGCCGTCGCCGGCGAGGACCATGTAGCCCACGGTCCAGGCGACGGCGAGGCCCACGGCGGTCAGCGGCAGCGCGACGGTTAGCGGGTCCCGGAACAGCACCCAGAGCAGGATTCCGACCAGGATCAGCGCGCCGAAGACGGTGCGCAGCATGTCGTTCTGGAGCAGAACCGCGTACTCGCGGTTCACGACCGGCACGCCGAGCACCTGCACGGTCGTGGGACCGGCGTGCTCCACGGCGATGCGCTCGAGCGCTGCCAGCAGGGGACGGCGTTCGAGCTCGTCGACGAACCCGTCTTCGATCTGCACGAGCACCGCCGCGGCGGTCGACTCCTCGTTGACGAAGCGGCCGACCATGAGCGGGTCGTTGAGGACCTTCTGGCGCAGAGCCTCGATCTCCTCGCGATCGGTCGGCGGCTCCTCGAACAGCGGCGCGACCTGCACGAGGCCCGGCACGCCGTTGATCTGCTGCATCGTCGCGAGCGACAAGACGCCTGTGGCGTGTTCGACGTCCGCCGAGTGCTCCGACAAATCGGCGATGGCCTGCAACGCCGGGGCGGCGAAGATGTCTTCGGCTTCGACGAGCAGAACGACGATGCCGTCTTCGTCCCCGAAGGTCTTCCGGTGATCTTCCAGGAACTCGACCTCGGGGTCGTCGGTCAGAAAGATCGAACGCGGCGAGAAGTCGAACCGGATCTGCACGCCGAACCAGCCGGCGGCGAGCGTGATCAGCAACAGGCCCGCCAGGAGTGGCCAGCGGGCGCGGAGCAGGAAACTGGCTAGCTGATCGAACATCCGGGGCGGCGGCTCCGCGAGGGCGCGCACCTATACCACGCCCCCGGAATCACATTGGTTTGACCTTTGACACCCCGCGCGGCCGGGTGCTAGGAACGCGCCCCTATCCGGAACCCTGCTGAGGGTCCGCACGCGCCCGCAAGCGAAGGAACCTGCCCCTTGTTCGACGCGACCACCGGAGTCCGTCAGCGTGAACGCCGGAGCCCGGCGGCGGCCATCGCGTCGATCGTGATCCACGGCGCGATCGCCGGTGGCTTGATCCTCATGGTCGCGCTGCAGCCGGAGAAGGTCGAAGAGGCGATCAAGGAGGTCGAAGTGACCTTCTTCTCAGCGCCTCCGCCGCCTCCGCCGCCCCCGCCCAAGGCGAAGAAGAAGAAGAAAAAGAAGAAGAAGAAGGCGGAGCCTACCCCGACGCCCGTGCCCACCCCGGTGCCCGAAGAGATCGTCCAGCCCCAGGAGATCCCCGAAGAGATCCCCGAGGAGAAGGAAGAGGAGATCGTCGAGGACGAGGGAGAGGACGAGGAAGGCGCGGTCGAAGACGGCGTCGACGGCGGGGTCGCCGGCGGCAAGGTCGGCGGGAAACTCGGCGGGGTCAAGGGCGGCAAGGTCGGCGGCGTCGGCGATGGCATCGCGGCGCTGGGCGACGGAGACAGCCGCGGCCGCGCGAAGCGCAAGCCGGTCATCCCGTACCCCGAGATGGCCCAGATGGCGGAGATCGAGGGCACCGTCGTCATGAAGATGCTGGTCGATCCCAAGGGCAAGGTCGTCAAGAAGAAGGACGAGCGCTGCAGTCTCTGGCACAAGGCCGACCAGAAGGCCGACCGCAACAAGTGGCACCCCAACAAGTGCGCCTACATCGTCTCCGGGCCCAAGGAGCTTTGGTACGACACGCTCACGGGCTGGGCCGTCATCCCCTTCGTTCCCTACAAGTCCGGCGATGAATTCGTCTACTTCTGGGCCTCCATCAGCTCCAAGTACCGACTCAAGTAACGGCAGGAAAACACTATGGATTTCTCGCTTGGCGAAGTTCTTCAGCACTTCACCGCGGCCACCTGGGCCATCGCCATCACGCTGACCGTGATGTCCGTCGCGTCGGTGGGCGTCGCCCTGAACCGCCTCATCTACTTCATGCGCGCCAAAAAGCAGTCGCAGCTGTTCGCTGAGCAGGTCGCGGGCTCCCTCAACAAGGCCGAGGTCGACAAGATCCTCGGCGCGTCGGGGGCCGAAGAGTTCAAGTTCAGCTACCTCGCCCGCATCGTGCGCGACGGCCTCGTCGACGCCCGGGACCTCAAGTCCAAGGGCCAGGACCTGACGGACCTGTCGACGGTCGAGTCCGCCATGGGGCGCTCGCTGGCCGAAGAGGCCGAGGGCATGCGCAAGTGGATGACCATCCTGGCGACGGTCTCTTCGACGGCGCCGTTCGTCGGGCTGCTGGGCACCGTGTTCGGCATCATCAACTCGTTCAAGGGCATGGAAGAGTCCGAAGGTGCCGGCCTCGCGGCGGTCGCCGGCGGCATCTCCGAGGCCCTGATCATGACGGGCTTCGGCCTGGTCGTGGCCATCCCCGCGGTGTGGCTCTACAACTGGGCCAACGCGAACATCGACGGGTTCCTCTCCGAGATGGGGAACAACGCGTCCGAGATGCTCGACTGGATCAAGAAGAACAAGGCGGCGGTCTGAGGACCGGCACCAGGAGCACTTGAACCATGGGCATGACTTCATCAGGAAAGGGACCGCAGGCGGACATCAACGTCACGCCGTTGGTCGACATCGTCCTGGTGCTGCTCATCATCTTCATGGTGATCACCCCGCTGCTGAACGAAGGCGCGGAGGTGCGGCTGCCCAAGGCCCAGAACGTCGAGGTGTCCGAGGACGAAGAGGAGCCGCTGATCGTTTCCGTCGCCCAGGACGGCCTGGCGTACTTCGGCCCCGTGCAGATGACGCTGGAGGACCTCGAGACGGAGCTGGTCGCGGCGCTCTACCAGGACGACATGATCCCCGTGGTCATCAAGGCCGACTTCGAGACCCGCTACGCGTCCGTGCGCGACGTGATGAAGGTCTGCGAGAAGGTGGGCGCCAAGAACGTGAAGCTCCAGGCCGACGAGAAGAAGACGTTCGGCGACGAAGAGAAGGAAGGCTGATCCGATGGGCATGAGCGTCGGCGGCAAGGGAGCCCAGGCAGACATCAACGTCACGCCGTTGGTGGACATCGTCCTGGTGCTCTTGATCATCTTCATGGTGATCACCCCGATGCTCACGAAGCACATGCCGATCCTCGTGCCCCAGAAGGCCGAGACGGAGCTGCCCGACGACAACAAGGTCTCCGAACAGCTCGTGATCGAGTTGTTCGCCGACGGCCACGTCGAACTGAACCGCACCGCCATCGAGCCCGACGCGCTCGAGGCGACGCTGCGCGAGAAGATGGCCGGCAAGGAAGACCCCGTTGTCTTCTTCGACGCCGAGGACGACGCGCCCTACGGGCTCGCGGTCACGCTCATGGACCTCGCCAAGGGGGCCGGCGCCCAGACCATCGGCGTCATGACGCCCGACGAGAGCGGCCCGGAGTTCGAAGGCATCGAGGGCGCTGAGGGCGCCGAAGGCGAAGCCCCGGCGAGCGAACCCGCGGAATAGAGGGCCGCCTGGGGGGCGGGACGCCATTGGCCGCCTGGGGGGCGGGACGCCATTGGCCGCCT